>Ga0222713_10004902_pt1 | contig 13224 bp, 7 predicted proteins | sample C33_649DmetaG_FD_165061 | JGI IMG/M metagenome (GOLD analysis project Ga0222713, IMG submission 165061) | Estuarine water microbial communities from San Francisco Bay, California, United States - C33_649D | ecosystem: Environmental > Aquatic > Marine > Unclassified | place: USA: California...
GCGCGCGCTCATAGGGGTGAACGCTACTAGCATCGCCCCATGCGCATAACATCGTGGAATCTGCTGCACGGGCTGCCCATTCCCCCCGATGAAGAAGCCGACCCGCAGGCTCTGCTCTCTGCAGCCCTTAGCCAGCTAGCCACTGATGTCATAGGCCTGCAAGAAGTCGATTACTTCCTTGAGCGATCAGGTAATCACAACCAAACAGGCAATGTTGCATCAATTGTGGGCGCAAAAGATTGGGCCTTTGCACCATCGCTCATGGGATCGCCGGATGAAGATTGGCGTAATCCAACTGAGAGTGATGACAAACTCATTACAAATAAAAGTGAAGTAGCACCGGGATCATATGGAATTGGAATGGCTTCAAAGATTCCAGTTCAATCGTGGCACCGCTTAGAACTCAAAGGTTCACCCGTTGGTGTTTTGATGGCATTTCCAGTTAATGGAAAGTTAAAACGTGTGTACGTCAGAGACCATCCACGAAGTGCACTTGCTGCCAAATTAGATAATGGCTGGCTCATTGTTAATACTCATCTTTCATTTGTGCCGGGATTTTCGCTCGCCCAGTTAATAAAGATTAAGCGTTGGGCAAATACTTTGGGTGTAACAGATAAATCAAAAATTCTTATTATGGGCGATCTCAATATTCCTTTTGCCATATTTGCCCGCGGTTTTAAATGGAGATCTCTGGCAGCGATGCGCACGTTTCCAAGTTGGTATCCAAAGGTGCAGATAGACTATTTTCTTTCGCAAAAGTTAACTTCAAAAGATGTGCGCCACATTCAATACCCGCACTCAGGAATGAGTGATCACTTACCGCTACAGATTGAAGTTGATTAAGCCGATTCTTTACTTGCATTTGTAATCAATGCAATAAGAGCACCTTCATCGAGTAAATCTGCTGGGCGATCAGTGACAGAAGTAGGAACGTAGTGAAAAGATGCACTGATCTTTGAAATATCTGTGCCTGAGAGCTTTGCCCAAGCCAATCTATACATAGCCAGCTGCACGGCAGCTGATGCATCCAACTTCGTTGATCCAGTTTTCCAATCCACCACTTCAAAACCATCAGCTGTTGCATAAACGGCATCAATGCGACCACGCACCAAAATGCCACCGATAGTTGTTTCAAAGGGCACTTCAACACGGGCGGGTGTGCGATTGGCGTATTCACTACCCAGCCAAGCTTTCTTTAGATCCTCTAGCTTTGAATCTTCTTCGAGTGGATCTAAGTAATCTAAATACTCATCGCCAAATAATGTGGCCGCATCTGTGAACTGACGTTCAACCCACAAATGGAAAGCAGTACCGCGGCGCGAATATTGATCTTGACCACGTGGCATAGGACGTCGAATATTGAGCGCAAGTTCTTGCGCATCTTTATGTAGTGCAACAAGTGTGGAAGTTGAAAGCCGCGGTGGCAGCGCAACAGCAATAGTTTCACTTTTTCCTGTGCGCGCTTCATTAATGAGGGCCTGGGCATCTGCAATCCATGAGTTGATTTCAACTGACTTTGATTCTTGGAGCGTGTGAGCAGCTGCAGATTTGACTAGAGCGATCCCTGCATCAAATGCCTCGCGCCGTGCACCTAATGGATCGCGAGGCCACTGTGCACTTCTTGGATTTTCAATCGTTGGATTCTCTGCACCATCTTCAGGCATTGCAACATCGCTTACTAACAAACCACCCAGTCCACTTGCAGCTCCAGCAATCATCGTAAAGATTTCACTAGGGGCAACTGCTTGTGTGCCATCGCGCCACCAAGATGTTGTGCAGAGTAGGTGCGATTTCGCACGAGTGATAGCAACATAGGCAAGGCGCATCTCTTCACGCATCTTGATGTTATTGGTGCAATCCTTACCAAAGGCTTTGATCACCTTGGCTGCTTCACTGTTCTTTTCTATTCCGTGCAAAGAAAAATGTGGGAGTTCATGCGCATCTCCGCGCAGCTCAAATGGCACATGCTTTTCATTCTTTAGCCAGTTATCTGAATCACCGGTATTGGCACCAGGAAATGTTCCTTCGGCTAATCCGGGAACAACAACTACATCCCACTCAGCACCTTTTGCCATGTGAATCGTCATTATCTGCACGACATCACTTCGAATTTCAGGTGCTCCTGCTTTTAATCCACCCTCAGCATCGGCTGCAATATCTAGCCACACTAAGAAGGAGGCCACAGTGCCACCTGTGCGCTCGAACTTTGCCGCCTCATCCAGGAAGCGATCGAGGTGTCTGCGACCAGATTGATTTCCATCGCGCAGAGTTATCTCACTCTCAAGAGTTAAGTAATTTTCGATTTCACTAATTAAATCAGTGATCTGTCCACCCGCTCTGGCACGTAATCGACGTAGGTCACTAGCAAAGCGCACAAGCCGTTGATATCCAATATCGCTAAAGCCAAATTTCTTGGCATCTGCGATTTCATCCAAGGCATCGATAATTGAACCTGCAAATTGATCATCGGCCTCTAACTGTTCAGGGTTACCGGCTGCAATCTTTTTAATAAAGCTCTTTGAATCAGCATGCATAGCTTTAGCGCGCTCTCTGGAGAATGTTCCTAAAGCTGCGATATCGCGTGGTCCTAAGTTAATTCGTGGTCCCGTTAAATGACGCATCAGCGCAGAGCCTGCATCAGGATCAGTAATTATCTTTAACATTGTCACAACATCTGCTACTTCTGGAACATGAATCAATCCACCGATTCCAATGACTTCAACTGCGATTCCAGCTTCATGCAACGCTGCTTCTATAGCCGTTATCTGACTTCGTTTGCGAACAAGAACAGCGCACGTCTTGCCAGTATTAGGAGCCCAGTTTTTCTCCACATACTCTGTAATGGCTTGTGCTTCAGCATCAATGGTTTCAAAGATTCCATAGGCAACTTCACCTTTACCCGCCTTAGGGCGCGCTTCTAGTTCAATAACTTGTTGACCACCGGCTAATTTAATTTCTCCACTAATGCGGTTTGCAACTGACAAAATCATTTCATCATTGCGAAACGTTGTTGGCAATGAGAACTGCGCTTTACCCACCTGATCAACGTTCTTAGGGAAATACTTGGCAAAAGATGCCATGGTGCCGGCAGAGGCTCCGCGCCATGTGTAAATAGCCTGTGATGGGTCTCCCACAGCCATAACAGGATGTCCGCCTCCATAGAGGGATGAAAGCATTCGCACCTGTGATTGCGAAGTGTCTTGATACTCATCAAGCAAAACAACTTTGTACTTACCGCGCTCTAACACACCAACATCTTCAAAGTTCTGGGCGATATCTGCAGCTAATGACATCTGATCATCAAATGAGAACTCCCCTGCAGCTTTGCGTCGTTGCATAAACACTTCAACCATAGGAAGCAGTGAGTTGCGCTGGCGCATAGCTTTAGCAACATCTCGAACTTCAGCATTACTGCTTCCAGTGAGAGGTTGCAGGGACAAAAGAACCTCATTGCCAATGCGCTCAATATCTTCGCCCCTTACTTGATGCTCCAGCATTAACTTAGATAGCCCCAGCAAATCTTTAATGACAGTACTGACCGCACTTTGATTACGATATGAATCATCAGACCAGTTGCGCACAACATCAGATGCAATCTGCCAAATCGCAGCCTCACCTAATGGTTCTGCATCGGCATCAATGCCATAGCGGATTGCATGTTCGCTCAAGAGTTTGCCGGCATAAGAGTGATAGGTAGTTACCGAGGTCGAGGTAGAAGTGATGTGTTTGAAATCTTTATGGGCAGCTAACTGACGCAGACGCTTGCGAATACGCACCGATAGTTCGCCAGCAGCTTTGCGCGTGAACGTAAGACCCAAGATTTGATCGGGTGTAACAAATCCATTAGCAACTAGATACAACACACGATTAGACATCGTTTCTGTCTTACCTGATCCCGCACCTGCAATAACTACTGAAGGCTCTAGCGGACTACTAATAATCTCTGATTGATACTGTGTGACAGGTTTGAGTTCTAACCTTGAAATAATCTCTTCTGGTGTGTATTTAGCTTCACTCATTTCTCAATCACCGTCCGTCCATCATTTTGAACGGGGCAGGATTTGCGCACTGGACAGCCTTTACAGCGCTTATTTACAGTTGCAAAGAAGTGAGCAGCGCCCATGCCTTCGGCAATCTCATTCAATTTTTCCTTTGTAGCTTCAACATCAATAACGTGCTGAGGTCTAAGAGTTGCACCCGCTGTTGATGTTCCTAGATACACCAGCTCTGCGCCAGCACTGACATTTCCTTGTGTAAATCCACCTTCAGCGATTCCCACTTGGTAACTAGCTAGCTGCAGATTCTCTTTTGCGTCCTTTAATGAAATTGCAGCCCCACCAGTTTTAAAGTCAATAATAAAAAGTGAACCATCGGCCTCTACCTCTAGGCGATCCACACTTCCCCGAATGCGAGCACGGCCTAACTTCACATCAAATCTGATTTCAGCATCGACAACTGTGCGCTTTGATTCTCTGTGATACTCCACAAACTTCTCTAGCATTGTCACAGCGTTTTCTAGGTGAGAGGCACTAACCCAACCTGAATCTGGATCAATGAGTTTCCATGAACTCTCTAAGTTAGAAATCAAATCTTCTTTAGTTGTTCCAGGCTCTTGCACCATCTTGGCTGCAAAGGCGTGGATTGCCGAACCTAAGACTTGTGCAGTGCTATCGCCATCACTTCCACCATTGTTTTGCAGGAACCATTTAACTCCGCATTCAACAAATGATTCGGCGCCACTTGGTGAGACAACTACTTCTAGATCTGGATTAATAACTGGAGCATCAGTGCTCAGTGGCACAGATCCAATCCAATGCGCAGGATCAGCTAAATATATTCCTTCAGCCTTCATCGCGCTCAATATCGCTGCAGCCTCATGTGCATGTTCGCCATTGAGTTGGCTACGAAGTTCTGCCACAAGAGCTGGCGCGGTAATTGGTCGTGGAACATCTGTTATAACTGGTTCTAGATCTTCATCGAGCTTTTTGACCATTACTTCGATTGCTTCAAAGAACTGTGAAGGCTCTTCATCATCTCGCTGAACAGCGGTGACAAATAACGCTTGTTTGGCACGGGTGAGCGCCACATGGAACAAGCGCTCTTCATCTTGCAAAAGCCCGCTAGCTGCAATGACATCTAGCTGATCACGGGCAATATCGGGGTTGCGCTTGCGCTCTACTAAACGCTCTGCACCCAATAGAGAAGAGCGCTGCTTAAGGTTTGGCCAAGCACCTTCTTGTAATCCTGCAATTGCAACTAAATCCCATTCTCGTCCCTTTGCACTGTGAACGGTAAGGATTTCAACAAAATCTGGTCTCACACCTTTAGCAGTAATCACATCGCCCGCGATATCTTCAGTTGCAATCTCAGCAATAAATGCACCAGGTCCAGATAATGGGAAACGCTCTGAATATCTAGCAGCACTTTCAAACAACTGCATCATTGCATCAAGATCTCTATCAGCTCCTGCTCCGCGAACTCCAGGACGCAGCGCCTGATTGCGCCAGGCGTTAGCTAATTTCTGATCATCACTTGTTACAGCGTTATCCCAAATTGCCCAGAGCAGTTCATCTGCCGTTGCTTTCTTGTTTCTGGCAACTGCACGTGCTTTCTCAAGTAGCTCATGCACACGAGTGATCTCAGCAGCACCTTCAATAAACAACTCTCCAGAATCAAGGGCTGCAATGAGTAGCTGTGTTCCAGTGCGATCATCACCATCAACGCGAGTGGAGATAAGTGCTCTACGTATTCTGCGCAAAGAAATTGAATCTGCCCCGCCAAATTCACTCATTAATAATCGCTCTGCTGTATCAAAGTTAAGCGGTTGTAGTTTTAGTGCAACACGGGCTAATAGCAAGAATGGTGCAATTGCAGGATTACCAGCCAACGCCTGAAGTTCAGATGCAACTGGAATACCTACCTGTGAGAATGCTCGACGCAACGATGATGCTTGCATTCCAGGACTGCGCAAAATAACTGCCATGTTGCTATAAGAGATACCTTCACGCAGATGCGCACTGCGGAACTGATGAGCAATAAAAGCTGCCTCTTCTGCCCCTGATCTAAAGCGATGGACCTGTACTTGGCCGGCATTTTCATTGCTGCAGGTGCGTTTGCGGGTAACAGGTGAGCCCTTCATGCTTTTTGCAAAGCGCACACCAACATCAAAGATGGAAGAAGAACTTCTAAAGGCGCTGCCGAGCACAATCTCTTTTGCGCGATAGGGATCAAGGGCTGCAGATAATCCATCAGGGTCTGCTCCGCGAAAACGCCCCACTGCAGAATCTGCATCAGCGCAGATGATGACATCGCTACCCGCCAGCATTGCCAATAATGCGCGTTGTGCTGGATCTGATTCTTGGAACTCATCAACCATGATTGTTGTAAAGCGAGCACGCAGAGCTGAGAGAACATCTGGGTTGTTATGCAGATGCAGCGCCGCACGTGATACCAATTCAGAGGGATCAATTCTCATCTTTGCATCAGTTGCACTTATCTCGCGCATCACCATGGAGTTCAAATATCTCTTCCAGAAGGCAGCTGCGCCTTGCCAATACTTTTCACCTTCAGATTTACCTAAAGCGCTAAGTTCATCAGCATCAATGCCACGCTCTGATGCACGTAGAATTAAATCGCGAAGCTCACGGGCAAAGCCATTTGTTGTAAGAGCTGCATGTAAATCTTCAGGCCACTCTTTATAACCATCTGCGATATCGCCCTGCAAGAGTTCTTTGATGTAACTCTCTTGTTCCGGACCACTGAGCAGAATTGGTTCAGGATCATCTTTTGCTTTTATCTTCACGATTGAAAAAGCTAATGAGTGAAAGGTTCGAGCAAGTGGTTCAAACATTGTCTTTGTTGTGCGCAGTGCAATTGCATCACGTAGCTCTGATGCACGCTCGCGACCAAAGGTGAGAAGCAAAATAGAATCTGGGTTTTGTCCTTCGACAATTCTGGCTAACGCAGCTTCAACTAAGAGCGTTGTTTTACCTGTGCCAGGACCACCATGAATTACTAATGGGCTGCCGCGATGCTTAACTGCAGCTAATTGATCAGGAGTAAGTGCAGGCGTAGATTTCGGTGCACTAGGTGCAACAAGGGAAAAGCTCTGCTTACTCACAGTGGCAATTCAACCCTAGAGGGCTGACGAAACTGGGCTTAAGCGTTCAGGTTCGCCTTCTTCTGACGGGCAGTTGTGCGGGCACGCTCGTCACCATCAAGAACAACCTTGCGGATACGAACTACTGCTGGCGTAACTTCAACGCACTCATCTTCGCGGCAGAACTCAAGAGCACCTTCCATGTTGAGCTTCTTAGGCGGAATCAAACGCTCTGATTCATCGGTGCCTGAAGCACGCATGTTTGTGAGTTTCTTTTCGCGAACACAGTTAACGTCCATGTCATCGCTACGTGAATTCTCGCCAATAACCATGCCTTCATAAACTTCATCGCCTGGCTCAACAAATATCGTTCCGCGATCTTGTGTTCCATAGAGTGCGTAAGAAGTAACTGTTCCCATACGGTCTGAAACAAGTGAACCTGTTCCCCGTGTACGGATATCGCCATACCAAGGCTCGTAACCATCAAATACGTGGTGGAGTAATCCTGTTCCACGAGTTTCAGTTAAGAACTCAGTTCTAAATCCAATAAGTCCACGGGAAGGAACCTTGTAGTCAAGACGAATCCAACCGGTTCCGTGGTTAACCATTTGTTCCATACGGCCCTTACGAAGTGCCATTAACTGTGTAAGAACACCTAAGTACTCTTCTGGTGCATCAATTGTTAAACGCTCCATCGGTTCGTGGATCTTTCCATCAATCTTCTTGATAACTACCTGTGGCTTACCAACAGTTAGTTCAAAACCTTCGCGCTTCATGATTTCAACTAGAACCGCTAGCTGCAGTTCGCCACGCCCTTGAACTTCCCAAGTATCAGGACGCTCAGTATTTAGTACACGCAATGAAACGTTACCGACGAGCTCGGCATCCAGACGACCCTTAACTTGGCGCGCAGTAAGCAGTTTGCCGCTCTTGCCCGCTAGAGGTGAGGTATTGATACCGATAGTCATCGAAATAGATGGCTCATCAACGATGATCAAAGGCAGCGCATGCGGATTTTCATTATCAGCCAGGGTCTCGCCCAAGGTAATTGTCTCGATACCTGCAACGGCGATGATGTCACCTGGGTGAGCTTCCATCGCTGGAACACGATCAAGTGCTTCGGTAATCAAAAGCTCTGAAACCTTCACGCGCTCTGTAGTTCCATCGGTCTTAATCCACGTAACAGATTGACCCTTTTTAATAACACCTTCGCGCACGCGGCATAGTGCCAAACGTCCAAGGAATGGTGAGGAGTCAAGGTTTGTTACGTGTGCCTGAAGTGGTGCACCTTCGTGATAAACAGGTGCTGGAATTGCAGAGAAGATTGTGTCAAATAGAACATCCAGGTTTTCTTCTTCTGGCATTCCACCATCTGCTGGACGCTTAAGAGATGCACGACCAGCTTTAGCTGATGCGTAAACAACCGGGAACTCAATCTGCTCTTCAGTTGCATCTAGATCTAAGAACAATTCATATGCTTCATCAACAACTTCAGCAATACGTGAGTCGGGACGGTCAACCTTGTTGATTAACAAGATAACTGGCAAGTTCTTCTCTAGCGCTTTGCGCAAAACGAAACGTGTTTGTGGAAGTGGACCTTCTGATGCATCCACTAGCAAAATAACGCCATCCACCATTTCAAGTCCACGTTCAACTTCGCCACCGAAATCTGCGTGGCCTGGTGTGTCAATAATGTTAACGATTGTGTCACCGCGCTTAACCGCAGTGTTCTTAGCAAGAATCGTAATTCCCTTTTCGCGCTCTAGATCCATTGAATCCATCATGCGGTCGTTGCTATCGTCTTGCTTCTTATAGGCAGCAAATGCACCTGACTGCCACAACATGGCATCAACAAGAGTTGTTTTACCGTGGTCAACGTGGGCGATGATGGCAACGTTGCGAAGGTTTTCGCGCTTTTTTACAGGCAGGTCTTTAAGATGCTCTTGAATCTTGGCCACGAAAACTACTTTCCTAAGGAAACCAACGGTTTCTACGAATCAACTAAACATTGCTTGAGGCCAAGTTACCGGCCATCACAGGGGCAATCTTACCTTTCATGCCTTGATAAGGGTTAATCGATGCGCAATTGGGCGCGAATTTCTAGTCGTTTTGTGGGAAACCTAAGTTAATTCCACCATGGCTTGGATCTAACCAGCGGCTTGTAACAACTTTGCCGCGAGTAAAGAAATGAACACCTTCGGTGCCATGTGCATGTGAATCACCAAATAATGAACTCTTCCATCCACCAAATGAGTAATAAGCCATTGGCACAGGAATCGGAACGTTGATTCCCACCATTCCTACTTCAACTTCATTCTGGAATCGACGTGCAGCTCCACCATCATTGGTGAAGATTGCTGTGCCATTTCCATATTGATGGGAGTTAACTAAATTCAACGCCTCGTCATAGGTATTAACGCGAATAATGCTCAAGACCGGACCAAAGATTTCATCGGTATAGACCGACATTTTAGGTGTGACGTTATCGAGCAGAGTTGGCCCAAGGAAGAAGCCATCACCATCAACTTTAAGATCGCGGCCATCAACAACAACAGTTGCACCTTCTTTAGCTCCAGCCTCAATATAAGAAGCAACTTTGTCGCGGTGAACTGCTGTGACAAGTGGGCCCATGTCGCTGCCCTTTGTGCCATCGCCTGTAACAATGTTTGCCATGCGGGATTTAATACGTGCAACCAATGCATTTCCAATAGGTTCAACAGCAACGATTGCAGAGATTGCCATGCAACGCTCTCCTGCAGAGCCAAAGCCTGCGTTAATAGCTGCATCGGCTGCTAGTTCTAGATCGCAATCTGGGAGAACAATCATGTGGTTTTTGGCCCCACCCAGCGCTTGAACGCGCTTTCCAGATTTAGTTCCAGTTTCATAGACATAGCGCGCAATAGGAGTTGATCCCACAAATGAAATTGATTTGATTCCTGGGTGTATTAAAAGCGCATCTACAACTTCTTTATCTCCATGCACAACATTGAATACACCATCTGGCAGCCCTGCCTCTTTCCACAGCTGGGCCAAAAACATCACAGCAGATGGATCTTTCTCCGAAGGCTTAACAACCACGGTGTTTCCACAAGCTATGGCAACTGGGAAGAACCACATTGGAACCATCGCTGGAAAGTTAAAGGGAGAGATGATTGCAACGGGGCCAAGTGCTTGGCGGATTGAATAGACATCTACGCCAGTTGAAACTTCCTCTGAAAAACCACCTTTGAGTAGATGTGGAATGCCACAAGCAAACTCAACAACTTCAAGACCCCGTGTTACTTCACCTGCAGCATCACTTAAGACTTTTCCATGCTCTGCAGTGATAAGAGCAGCAATCTTTTCTCTGTTCTGTGCAACTAACTCACGAAAAGCAAAAAGGACCTGTGTGCGTTTAGTCAGTGAGCTATGGCGCCATTCGGCAAAAGCTGCTGTTGCTGCAGATACGGCTAAATCGACGGTGGCAGCATTTGCAAAGGCCACAGTCCCAGTTACTTTTCCAGTGGCTGGGTTATAGATATCTCCCGTGCGTTCTGGTTTATTCGTATCTGGGGCGCCGTTGATCCAATGCGTAATCTGCGTCATAGGTGCAATCTACTTCAGGCGTTAAGATGGCGCCACCTACTAGATAAAAGGCTAACTTTCATGAGTGCACCAAAGAGCGATCCAGCAAAGCAAGAGTCCGTAAGTGCTGCTGACCATAAATATGTATTCCACTCATGGTCTGCCCAAGGTGCTATTTCTCCTATGCCTATTGCAAGTGGCTCAGGATCTAGGTTTTGGGATCATGCAGGCAAAGTTTATTTAGATTTCTCATCACAACTAGTTTTCACAAACATCGGCCACCAACATCCAAAAGTTGTCAAAGCTATTCAAGATCAAGCGCAAGTTCTAACAACTATCGCACCGCAACATGCCAATGATGCCCGCAATGAAGCAGCACAGCGCGTTGTTGAATTAGCTGGCAATCACTTTGCAAAGGTTTTCTTTACTAACGCTGGGGCAGATGCGATTGAAAACGCTATTCGTATGGCCCGCTTACACACCCACAAGCACAAGGTGCTATCTACTTATCGTTCCTATCACGGCAACACAGGTGCTGCTATTAATGCAACTGGAGACCCACGTAGATTTCCTAATGAGTTTGCCTTTGGCCATGTTCACTTCTTTGGTCCATATCTCTATCGCACTAACTTCTGGGCAACAACTGAGGAAGAAGAGTGCAAGCGCGCACTAGAGCATCTTGAACAAACAATTATCTTTGAAGGTCCAGGAACAATTGCTGCAATCTTGATTGAATCAGTTCCAGGAACTGCTGGTGTGTTAATGCCACCTAAGGGTTATCTAGAAGGAATCCGTGCGTTGTGTGATAAGTACAAGATTCTATGGATTGCAGATGAAGTCATGTCTGGCTTTGGTCGCACAGGTAAGTGGTTTGCTTATCAACACAGTGCGGCAGTTCCAGATCTGATTACTTTTGCCAAGGGTGTTACCTCTGGTTACGTCCAGCTTGGTGGCGTAGTAATAAGTGATGCAATTTCAAAAACCTTTGATGAAAAGGTATTTCCTGGCGGCCTGACATACATGGGCCACCCATTGGCATGTGCTACTGCGGTTGCAACTATCGATGTCATGAAGGAAGAGAAGATGCTGGAAAACGCCACAATGATCGGTGAAACCGTTCTTGGACCTGGCTTAAAAGAGTTAGCTAAGAAGCACAAAGTTATTGGCGATATCCGCGGCGCAGGTGTGTTCTGGGGTGTTGATATGGTCTCTGATCGCACAACACATGAGCCACTAGCTCCATATGGTGCATCAAGTCCTGCAATGAATGAGTTAGTGGCTGCATGTAAGAAGCATGGATTAATGCCATTTACTAACTTCAACCGCATTCACTTGTGCCCACCATGCAATATTTCAGTAGAAGATGCAAAGCTGGGTCTTGAGATGTTGGATAAGGCGCTTAGCGAAATCGGAAAGTATTACACCGGCGCTTAAATCACAATAAAGCTAGACGTTGAACCTAAATTCAACAACATCTCCATCTGCCATTACGTAATCTTTGCCTTCCATGCGCACTTTTCCTTTAGAGCGCGCTTCGGCAACTGATCCCGCTTGCATCAAATCATCAAATGAAACGATCTCAGCCTTAATAAAGCCTTTTTGAAAATCTGTGTGAATAACACCTGCAGCAACTGGTGCAGTGTCACCTTTGTGAATTGTCCAAGCGCGAACCTCTTTAGGTCCAGCAGTTAAGTAAGTCTGCAAGCCTAGAGTTCTAAAACCAACGTGAGCCAAAGTTGCAAGCCCTGGTTCTTGCAAACCAATTGATTGCAAAAGCTCGAGTGCATCTTCATCACTGAGTTCTGCTAACTCTGCTTCAGTCTTTGCATCTAAAAAGATTGCCTCTGCTGGTGAAACTAATTCTTGTAGCTTCTTACGAAGCTCTCCGTCATTTAACTCGACAGCATCGACGTTAAAAACATAGAGAAATGGCTTTGCGGTAAGTAGGTGAAGCTCGGCTAGATCTTCTCGGCTAATAGAGCTTTGTGAAAGTGGGCGACCAGATTGCAGCCATTCATTTGCAGCCTTTGCTGCCTCTAGCGCTGGGGCTTTCTCTTTTGCAACGCGTACTTCTTTTTCAAGACGTGGGATTGCCTTTTCAATTGTTTGTAGGTCGGCCAGCGCTAACTCGGTATTAATCGTTTCAATATCACTGGCTGGGTCAATGCGGCCATCAACGTGAACAACATCGCTATCGTTAAATACTCGAATAACTTGGCAGATCGCATCGGTTTCACGGATATTTGCTAAAAACTTATTGCCAAGGCCCGCACCTTCTGATGCGCCTTTAACAATCCCTGCGATATCAACAAATGAAAGTGCAGCTGGCAGAATCTTTTGTGAGCCATAGATAGTTGCCAGCTTTGCCAAGCGGCTATCTGGCACACCAACTACTCCAACGTTGGGCTCAATGGTTGCAAAGGGATAGTTAGCTGCTAGGACGTTGTTCTTGGTCAATGCGTTGAAAAGGGTGGATTTACCCACATTTGGCAGACCGACGATTCCGATAGACAGGCTCATAGTGGGTAGAGCCTACGCGGGATTGTCAGTGCAAACTGCCA
>Ga0222713_10004906_pt1 | contig 13212 bp, 17 predicted proteins | sample C33_649DmetaG_FD_165061 | JGI IMG/M metagenome (GOLD analysis project Ga0222713, IMG submission 165061) | Estuarine water microbial communities from San Francisco Bay, California, United States - C33_649D | ecosystem: Environmental > Aquatic > Marine > Unclassified | place: USA: California...
TTTGTTGAATATGTCGCTTATGTTTAAAAAGAAACAATTATAACATAAAAATCTTATGTTGCCTAAATTGTAGTGGTTTGGATTGTTGTCTTTAAAATTTAAAATGAGTGGAATTTTATAATCATTCAGTCGTCTTTCTTTAAATGAACACATACTACATTCTTCCTTCAACACTCCTTCTTCAATCATTTTGGCTTTGATTTTTTCAGGAGAAAAGTGATTGGGGGAAATTCTTCCTTCAATGACGTCTAAAACATTCCATTTGCTTTTAGCAGCATTGTTGCCTGTTAAAAATTTAGGAATGCCTTTGCCACATTGGTTTTTGTGAGATTCAAAAAGTGAAGGACCACCTTCAACTGTGTGATAGCGTTTTGCCCACATTTTAAAGTGAATGTAACTTACATTGAGATAGCGAGCTGCTGACTTGTTAGACAAAGTGTGTTTCATTGCCAACAATATTTGCTCTTTCAATAAGTCTTTCCGTTTTGGCATATTAGTATTCTAGTTCATTGTCATCTTCCTCTTCAACAATTTCCTCATCATCTGTTTCTGAAGTAAATAGTTTTTCTACATCTTTCAACTTGTTTTCTAATTTTTGATATTTAATGTAGTCTTCATGTTCTATAATTATGGTTTCTAGATAGGTGTGATCTCCTTCTCCTTTCATAACTGTGACGCCTGCTTTTTTGTTTGTGTTTGAACATTTGACACATTTAACAGCATGTGGCAATATTTCCAATCGTTTTGGGTGAATTGACTCTTTACACACAATGCAATTTTTTTTCAATTTACTTTTCTTCATCTTTACGTTTTTGTTCTTCTAGTTGGTTTAAAAATTCCCACAATTCAGCTATGTTTTTAAGGTAAACTTTTTCATTTGGTTTTGATTTGTGGTGGAGAATAAGTGGTTGCACTACTCCTTTATCATTTAATCTTCCATAAATGTACCACAACATAAGTTCTGTTTTCCACTCTCCAAACTTCAACAACAGTAAATCTTCAATGATTAAAAAAAAGTCCTCCTCATATTCCAACAGGTTGGTTTTAAATTTATCATACAGTGAATTTGATCTTATCCAACATTCTTCAATGCGGGAAAGTAAATCAACAAACATTTCTTTTTCAGTTAAAACTTTTACCTTTTTAACTCGTTTGGAAAGTTTAAGTTTTTTTCCAAAACTATTTAAGTCCAGTTTCATATTCTTCTACCTCATATAAATTTAAAAACTCTTCCTCATCAAGTTGTTTGCGAAAAACAAAATAGTCTAAGGCGCTGTAGTAACTTGGTGCTACTACTCTATCAATTACTTCTTTTTTACTGTCACCTTTAGTGTAGTAAATGTATGGTTTAAATGTTAGCATGGTCTTATTTTTTAATATACTAATAAATATTTTGAAAGCCAAATTTTATAAAAATTTTAGGTTGTTTTGGGAGTTGTGTTTGATGTATGAAGACCACTTATACTTAGCATATTCATGGCATTGAATGTCTAATTCTCTAGCTTTAATTTTTTGTTCTTCTGTTTTAACAGATAATGAAACAAAATGATAAGAATGACAATTGTATGTTCTAAGCATTTTCATTCCTGACAATTGACACTTTAAAAAGAAATCCCAGTCTACTACCCATCCTCCTGGAAATGTTTCATCCCATCCTCCTACTTTTAAATAGTCTATTTTAGACATAAAAATAGGCATTGTAGAGCCAGTTTCTTCAACCTTTTTTTCATATGTCACATCATTTAAAGCTTTTTCATATTCTTGAAAACGTTTTAAGTCAAATGTTTTAGGTTCACGTCCTAAATCTTTTATGTGAAATTGAGAAAACATGCTTGGTGTGGGCTCAATTTGGTTTGGAGAAATGACTGCATTAGGGATGTAGTCTTTTAGTAAATTTTTGTCCCAATTTTTAGGCAACACATTATCATCATTTATTATGAAAATCAACTCATACTTTGCATTATAAACGCCTAAGTTGGTAGCTCGAGGAGTACCTACATTATCTTCCAAGTTTAGAATATCAATTGATTCAGCGTATTTTTCCAACACTTCTTTGTTGATGTCATAAAATCCATCTACAACTACTATAATTTGATTTTTATTGACTTGTCCTTCAACTGCTGATTTAAGACATAAGTCTAAAGCATCTGGTGATTGGTAGGTAGGTATAATTACTGAAATCATAATGTTTGAATGTTAGGTATTAGTACAATAAATTTTCCTTTATATTCTTCTTTAAGTGATTCAATTATATAATCTTTAAAGTTATGAGCCAATATTAATATATAGTCTGGTTGTTTTTCTTTTAACATTTCTCTACTTACAACTTGAATTCCTGTTCCAGGAATGTACTTTCCTTGTTTTAAATCAGTGTCGTCAATTATACAGTCAATGTCTTCATATGTTAAATTCATTGCATTCATGTAAATGCATCCTTTTGCTGCTGCTCCAAAACCATAAATTGTTTTACTTTCAGATTTTAGTTGTTTAATAAAATTTTTAGAATCAATAATATGTTGTTGAACTTCTTTACCCCACTTAACATGGTAATCTAAACCATAGTTTTTTTCTAGTTGTAAATATGCTTCAACAGTAATGTCTGAAGTGTGTTTAGCATCTTTTTTAGCTATAACAAGCCGTAAAGTACCTCCATGAATGTTTTGTTTAGTGACATTAATGATTTTCATACCATGTTTTTCCATCATCATTTTCATAGGAGTAACTGAATGATAAAACATATGTTCATGATAAATTTGATCAAATTGATTTGTTTTCATATCATGAATCCAATATGGAAATTCTAAAACCCAAATTCCATTTTCATTTAACAAACATTCAACTCCTTTAGCAAATGAATTTATGTCAAATAGATGTTGAAATACATTTGTAGAAGTGACTACATCTGCCTTTTTACTTATGCTTTTAGCTATTTCATGTGAAAAAAATTCAGTTAAAAAAGAAATGTTCTTTTCCTTACACAATGATGATAAATTTTTAGATGGATCAATGTTCAATAAATTAAGTTTTTTGTCACTGACACTTCTAAAGGCATCAAGTAGTGAACCGTCATTTCCTCCAATGTCAATAATTTGAGTTTCATCTTCTACTTTAACATATTCCTGAACATATCTAAACATTTCTTGACAATGTTTATAATATGGTTTATTTACTTCTGATTTAAATAAGTAATGTGAAAATAAAAGTTCACCATCTATAGCCATGCTTAATGAAGATTCTCCGGATGCTGGGTAGTAATTGATGTTTAAAGGGAATCGTTCTGCATTTAATGCTTCATCCCTAGTTTCACATAAGTTGTTTACTAAAGGAATGTTTCCTAAGTCAAAATATTTTATCTGTTCATCGTGTCCGGTTATGGGACATTCTTTAATTTGAATATTCATCTTAATTATTTATTTGTTTCCAGTCTATAGTTGGTGAAAGTAATCCTTCCATACAATGTGTTGACAAACCCGGAATTGGTGATAATACGAATCTATTTCTGTTTTCATTTAACCATAAGAATTTATGATGATCACCTTCCATAGTTGATAATACATCATAATCCTCTTCAAATGCTTTCTTAGACATAACAAACGAACCACAAGTAGAAGGAGTTGTTCTCCAATGATGTGTATCAGTAACATATACTTTAGATATTAAATCATCATACATTGGATGAAAATATTTATCTTTACAATCATATAAACTTATATAATTTAAATTATTATAAGTAGAAAATAAATCAACTACTTTTTCTACCCATCCTTCTGTATGAAGATAGTCGTTTTCTAAAAAATATACTAAACCTGTATCTTTTATTTCTTTAGCAATTTTCATCATTTCAAAAGCAGAAGCGTGCATCCCTCCACCTTTAATTTCATGAGTGATATACTTATCTTTATATTTTTTAATCCAATTGTTTTCTATTTTACCATCCATTACTACGTGTAATTCTACGTTTTTTCCTTTTATAGTATTTAAAAGATTAGTAAAACATTTTTCATAATCAAACCAATATGGTCTAGATTTTCCATCTGTGCCGGTAACTTCGTAATGAAGGTAAAATATATTTATTTTCATAATTTATTAAAGTTTTTTATTTTTTTAATTCTTGAATCTATAAATAGAGTATCAATTAAAAAAGTATGATCTTCTTTTCTACCAATCCAAAAATCGGTTTCCCATTCACCACAAATTAATTTTGCTCCAGATGGATCACTACTTGGTTGAATAATAATATCAAAAATAACTCTATCAATATCACTTTTATTTTCAGAAGATTCATGCCACAAACATGAATTCATAATAACAACATCTCCTGCTTTAATATTAGGTGTTATTTTTTCCCAAGCATGAAATTTAGTTGGATCAATTTGACCTGCGTCTCCTAAAAAGCCATATTGGTGAGTTCCTGGATAAAAAGACAAAGTTCCATGTTCAGCACTATAATCAAATAAAGGTATAAATAAATTTGATTTATCAGGAAAACCTACATGATAACAATAATCTTGATGTAAAAAAACTTTATGTAAGCTATTTTTATCTTTTATTACAATTCGATGATGATATAAAGCTACATTATTTTTATAAATTATTTTACTAATATTTTTAATACATCTGCTTTGCCAAAAATTTAACATTTTAGGAGGTAAAACATCTTTAAAATTAACATGGTTTGCTTCATCTATAATTCGACCACCACTTTTATTTAAATCAGTATTAAATGTAACCCACGTTTCTTGTAATTCTTTAATTGTTTTTTTATTTATAAAGTTTCTTAAAATAAAAATACCTGATTTTTTATAAATATTTTTATCAAATATTTCTCCTTCAATATTTAAAGGTATATTAGTTGTTTTCATATCTTTTTTGATGGACAACCAATGTATGTCCCGGGTTCAGTTATATGTTTAACAACTCCAGCATTTAAACCGATTGTTGTATTACTACATATGTTTATTTTTTCTTTAATAGATGCGTTAGTCCCAATATAAACTAAATCATGTATCTTACAATTACCAGAAATCTTAGCACCGGGGGCTGTAGTAAAAAAGTCTCCAATTGTTGTATCATGTCCTACAGTTGTTTGTAAATTTAAATGAGCGTGTTTACCTATTTTAATATTTGTTGTTAATATAGAACCTGCACAAATTATACTACCTTCACCAACTTCTATATTACTATCAAATATACAACATGAAGGGTGGATATGAGTAAAATATTTAGTTTCTTTAGGTAACCGCTGTATAATGTCAAATCTTTTTTTAGGATCTCCTATAGCTACTACTATTTCATAATCTGTAGGATTAAATTTAGATATTGGTAAAATTATTTTATTTTTATTATCCCAATATTCATCATCTACAAAAAAAACAGTATCCGCTCTTTCTCTTAAACTTAAACTCCAATATACTTCTCTACCAAAACCTCCTGCTCCTATTATTCCCTTTTTCATTTTGTATAAATTTCAAATTTAGATAAATCTGGATATGGTAATTCTAAGTCTTCATTATGTTTTGGATTTCCTTCTCCATTATAAAATTGACCCATTAATAATAAACCACGAGCAGCCAATTCAGGCATCATATAAAAATTCCATCCTAACATATCTAAATTATCATCATGATATGAACATTCTCGTCTACCTGAATATCTTGCCCTTCTAAACCAAAGATATGCTTCTAAACTATCTGTTAATATAGCTCCACCTTTACTTAATTTAAAATGTTTATATGGACCAGTAAAACTAACACACATGTGTGTTCCTTTTTTATACATTCCTGTTGTAAATGATAAAGCTGAGTCCCAAACATTTGTTCCTTCTAAATTATAAGAACCTTTAATTGTTTTTCCTTTAACTTGTCTAAACCCTACTTTTAATCCAGCATGAATAATTTCACATGGTACTGAAGGGTAGGTTCGATTTGGAATAATTATTTTATCTGCTTTAATACTTTTATTGACATAGTTTTCATAGTATAAAGATAAAAATAAAGCATTACTTTGATTGTCAACAGTCACTACATAAGGTGCTCCCGTGTATTCACCTAAGCGCCTTTCAAATTCATTTGTTATATCATATACATTTTTCATGCTTTAAATATATTAATTGTTTATTAAATTCCCAAATTTACTTATTCTTTTTTGAATGTAAGAAGAAATATTTTCATCAAATGTATCTCTACTATTCCATGTATTGTTTAGTTTAATATTGTTTTTGTAATAAGAATATAAACTAAAATTTTCAAAATTTTTACAATATGATAATCTGTATATTGTTTGTCCTTCTAAAACATATTGTTGAACATCTCCTCCAATTTGTTTAAAATAACTACTAACATTCATTGAATATGTGTCCCATCCTCCCTTACCTTTCCATTCATCCCAAACTGGGGATAATTCTTCTAAATATGATTTACTGTATAAATCAAACCATCCAGCGTACTTAAAACAATTTATTGGTTGTAAAGATATTTCTTGAGTTGAATTATCTTGATTATTCATTATTTCAAATGAATTAAGTCTATCTCCATATGGAACATTGTTGTAAATAGGATTAACTAAAATATCCCATGAATTATCCCACATTTTAGGAATTTGAGGAGTAATAACAAAATATTTATTTTTAACTTGTTTAGCTCCTTCAATCATATAAGCTATTACATGCTCACTAAATATCATATCAGGACATAAATTTATATAAGCATCTATTTCTGGTGAGATAGATTCTCTTTCAAAATCTAAATGTCCATGCAATTCACTACCATCATATATTTTTAAAGTTCTTTTAAATTCAGTAGGAAATAAAAAATCTAAATTTTTATATTTTTCTATAAAAAATTCTTTTGATAATTTAGATTCATCCCAGTTAATCATATAACTAGAAAGATTTAAACATAATTCTAAAATCACATTGTCTTTTTTATCAAAATGATAAAATGATTTAACTAACTGACTACATGTTAATAAAGCAGAGTCTAGCTCCCAAGGCATTAAATGCAGTCTAAGTTTAACATTCATTTTTTAGTTTATTATATGTTTTTACAATACCTTGCTCTAATCCAATATAATTTATTCCTAAGTCAGTAAATTTTCCTATGTACTCTGTTCCTATACCTGAGTTGTTTAGTTTAATTTCAACTTGATGACCATTTAAATGATTAATTATGTCAGTTATATGATACAGTGTTTTTGATTCACAATAAGTACAATCAATTTCTTTAGGTAAATTATTATTTAATATATAAAATTCTACTAATAAGACCAAATCTTCCATGTAAAAGAAATCCATATGTTTATTTTGATGAATTTCCATAGATTCATTATTAATGTATTTTTTAATGCATGTTTTAATTAATCTAGTTTCCCATTCATTTTCATCAAATACACCAAATATTCTTATGTTATAAAAGTTATCCTTTTCTAGGATAGATTTATGAATAACATTTTTACTCCACCCATATGGTGTATCTAAATGTATTTCTGCACCTGAGCCAAAATGTATAAATTTTTTATAATGGTTTTTATAGGTTAATAAGTTATAATACATTTGAAGATTTTGATCCATGATAGATGAATCTTCAGGTTTAAGTCTACTACCCCCTACTACTGCAGTGTGGATTATAATATCGAAATATTTGTCCTTGAACCAAAGACCTGTTGCTTTACTATCAGTTAAATCAAAATCTTGTCTTGTGATACTAGTTATATCATATTTATCTTTTAATGAATTATAAAGACTTTTAGCTATATAACCATTACCGCCTGTAATTAGTATTTTTATTCTATCCATTGTATGTTATTTAACTCTCCTGGTATAAATTTTCCTTCTGCATCTAGCTTTGCTACTACCTTTGGTTCATGAAACTCATCAGGATCGGTAAAGATTTCTAATACGCATGGGCCTTTCTGAGATAAGAATTTACTTAAGGTTGGTTGTATGGTATCGTTATCTTTTATACTATAGTATGGTAGATCATATGCTTTAATTATTTTCTCATAGTTAGGAAATGATACACCACTATTCTTTTCTGATGCCACATAGTTACCATTGAAGAATGTTTTTTGAGATACTTTTATAGATAAATATCCATCATTATTAATTACTATTAATTTAATAGGAAGATTGTAATGTTTCATAGTTTGTAACTCATGAATATTTAAATGTAAACTTCCATCTCCTTCTATACAAACTATTTTATTATGTATAGCAGCTCCAATAGCAGCTGGTAAGCCGTAACCCATAGGTGCACATCCTGTATTAGTAATTAATCTTTGGTTTTCTGTTAAATCCATCACTTGCATAGTAACTACATTAGCTGAGCCATCGCTAGTGATAACATGATGATCTTTAGGTAAAACTTTTGATAATTGTTCTATAAAAGCATAAACACTAGCACTATCTTTTTTATTTCTATGTCTAGGCAATACTTTAGGAGCTTTATTACTTTCTTTACATTCTGCTAACCATTCTAAATTACTTACATTAATATCTTCTTGTAACAACTTATTAATGAAATATTTAGCATCTGAATGTATCTTATGGTCGGGGAATAGAGTTGGTTTATCTAATTCATTTTTATCTATGTCAACATATACTCTATAAGCTTGTTTAGCAAATCCTTTAAAGTTATATCCTGTTTGTCTCACATATAACCTACTTCCTATTGATAATAGAAAATCACATTCACTTAATAATTTATTGGCGCTAATTTGAGCATGTGTTCCAAACCTACCGCAATAATGTTTATAGTCTGAAGTTACTATATCGTTTCCGTTTACAGCTGAGATAGTTGGTATGTTTGTTTTAGTTAGTAATTCTCTTAACTCATTAACTCCTCCTGATAATCTTATTCCATTACCAACTAATAGTAATGGTTTCTTTGCATTATTCCACTTAGTAATAACTTGTTCTATATCTAATTTACTAGCTTGAGGAAACTCAATAGATTCATTATACCCATGTAGTTGTTCAGGATTTATTTCAGCTGATTGTATATTAAGAGGTATATCTAACCATACAGGACCTGGTCTTCCGGTTGTTGCTAAAGTACAAGCTTTTTCTAAATGAAATCTTATATCATTTATATCATTAACCTGCACTGCATATTTTGTCATATTTTTAACAGATTCTACTATGTTGTACTCCTGATCACCTAATTGCCTTAATGGCTGTCTTGTATAGTTTGTTGTAAGTTCTTTATTGACTTGACCACTAATAACGATAACTGGTATGGAGTCTAACCAGCTACATAATGTACCGGTTATAGCATTAGTAGCTCCAGGACCACTTGTTACAATACATGCTCCTAACTTATTATTCATTCGAGCATATCCTTCGGCCGCTATTGCTGCTGCCTGTTCATGATGAGTAGCTATATAATTAACTCCTTCAGTGTGCCCTAATGAATCTATAAGAAAGATACATCCCCCTCCTGACACAGTAAATATAGTATCAGTATTGTATTTATCTCTTAAGTATTGTATTATATAATCAGATACTCTCATATGTTTCTTGTAGTACTTGTTTTATTATGTCTATATTTTCTATATCTTGAAGAAAGTTATGGTCTGTTGATAGAGCCATTGTTAATTTTCCTGTACTTTTTTTATCTGATTTTACTATTTCTAATAGATTTTCTAAATTAAACCAAGACTGTTCTAATTTTATATTCGATTGATGTATTAATTCTATTCCTTTTAATAATAACAAATTATAATTAGGTACTTCATATTTCAACTTATTAGCAATTCGACTTGCAATCATACTTCCTAAAATAACAGCTACACCATGAGGGAGATTATTTTGTGATGTGGTTTCTAAGGCATGTCCAAATGTATGTCCGAAATTTAAATACTTACGTTCTCCTTTATCAAATTCATCTCTAGAAAGTATATCTCCTTTAAATAATAATCCTTTATATATCATATCATTTATATCTCCATCAATGTCAAATTGATCAATTCTATTTTCTAGTATATGAAATTTATATATCTCTCCTAATCCACTACAGTAGTCTAATGTAGATAAAGTTTTTAAAAATTCAGTACAAATATAAATGTTGTTAGGTGGATAAAATGTTCCTAAAATATTTTTCTTACCTTTAACATTTATAGAAGTTTTTCCTCCTAAACAACTATCAGCTTGAGATAATAAAGTTGTTGGAACTAAATCATATTGAATTCCTCTACAATATGTTGAAGCACAAAACCCAATTAGATCTTGTAAAATGCCTCCTCCTATTACTACTAATTTAGTTTGTATATTAGCTTTTCGTTCAATTAAAGTATCAAAAATACTATATGTGCCCTCTAAAGTCTTAGTATTTTCATTACATTCTACCCTAATGTTTTCTTCTCTATACAATTCAGGATATAATTTAGAAACATTATTATCTATAAAAGTAATAGTATTAGGTTGGTTAATGAGAGACTGTATGTTATTAAGAGTATCTATAAACTGAATATTGTAGTTATTAATTTCTGATTGTATTTCTATAGTATCGTACATGAATATCCTCCGTCTATTATTATATTTTGTCCTGCTATATAATTATTTTCTACTGTGAGTTGATATACTAATTTTGCTACTTCTTCTGGTATGCCTAATTTTTTTAAAGGTATTTGGTTTGTTATGTTTTGTATCTCTAATTCTGAATTATTTTGATAAGTTAAATCCGTTCCTATAAATCCAGGTGATACTGTATTAGCTATTATACCTTGATCTCCATATTCAGCTACAATCGATTTTGTTAAAGCATGTATAGCATTTTTACTAGCACTATATGCCAATCTTTTAGGTTTAGCTAATTCTATCCAAATACTCCCTATATTTATTATTCTTCCATAACCTTTATTTAACATATAAGGAAGACATTGTTGAATAATTGAAAGAGGTGACTGATAATTTATCTGCATTACTTCTTTATCATATATTTCTTCAATTTGCCTTAATGGGTTTATACCAGCATTATTAATAATAACATCAAAATCAGTTTTTACTAGTATAAAATCTTTTGTTAGGTCTAACTCTTCTCTTGTTGGAGAATAAACACTATGACCATTTTTTTTAAATAGAGTTACAATTGCTTTACCTATACCTCTAGAACCTCCTGTAACTAGTATCTTCATATTAAAATGTAGAAGATTGATTAATACGATCTTGAATCATTTTAATTCGTTTAATATCTTGATTTGCTAAAGCTGTATAGTATTCATGTTTGTTAGTCATCCACTCGTATTCAAACATTTGAGCTTTAGATAATGCTCTGGATAAATTCTTTAATGATGATGATGGATCAAAAATGCAATATCTAGTTTCAAATTTATCAAGTAATCCTTCTGAATGTAGTTTTTTGAGGAAATCTAACGATTCAATAGATACGGCTCCGCCTAGACAAGCTTTTAATCCTTTAGATTTTGCTTTAATGAATACTTGTTTTGCAAATTTATAAATTTCTTCACTATTTACATAAGATCTATTTTTACCCATTGATGATACTAAATCAACTCTACCTACAGTCACTCCATACAAATCCTGTACTTCAGGAATAGATAATATTTTATCAGAGTTATTCATAGCGGTAATTGTTTCTAAATTTACATTTAACTGTAATGAGCTTAGAGTATCCTCAGAAATATAAGTTTTAGTAGCTTGTAAGAATTTTACTAGACCAAATTCAGATTCAACCATAGGAGCTACAATTCCTTTTACTCCAATAATAGTAGAGTCTTTTAAATCTCTAATAGCTTCTGGTCCTCCTATTTTTAATGTAATTTTTACTTTAGCTTCATTACATACTTGTTTAAGTCTAACTGTTTCATTGAAGGTAGCACCTTCATCTTCGAAACTAGTTTTAATACCTGCTAGTCCTTCATTTTCAATAAGGTCTGTTAGGATTTTTACACATTTTGATTCTCTTGCATTCATATTTACCAAATAAATTTATGTTTATAATATTTTATCTATTATGCCTACACTAGATAGATAACTACCTAAATGACCTAGCTTATGTTTATAAGCTATATCTACTATTCTTTGTTTTAATTATTACATCTACTTCATCAGGCCAAGACTTATATTCTTTAACTAACTGTTTAGCATAATCAATTTGATTTATACCATAGTTTGCTATTACCATTAATATTTTCATTTTATATTTTTAAAGGTATTTATGTTATAATATAAATCATTATCAAAATCAGAAAATTGAAGATAATTAAATATTAAATCTTCTACAATTTCTTCTACTTTATATTTTGGTATAAAATTAAGAAATTTTTTTGCTTTTTCCAAACTTACTTTATAATTCCTAACATCTTGAATATTTAAAGTTTTTATTTCTATTGGTTTTTCTATAAATTTTTCTACTTTATTTTTAACTATTTCTGCTAATTCTTTTATTTGATAGTTATCTGAAAATACATTATACGTACCCGATGGAGCATCTATTTCTATAGCATTAACATAAGCTTGGATAGCATCTTGAATTGATAAAATTGGTCTCCATATTTCTGGGTTGTTGACTGTGATGACATTGTCAGACATAGCATTTTTAAACATAATATTTAAAACTAAATCTAATCTCATTCTAGGAGAATATCCACATACTGTTCCTTTTCTTAAAGCAATAACTTTAAAATTATCATCAGCTATTTGTAATACTCCTCTTTCACCTTGCAGTTTAGAAATACCATATGGATGTTGAGTGATTGTTAAATCTTCTTCAGTTGAAAATTTATCATCTGTAAATCCATACACTGAACAACTGCTTGCATATATAAATTTCTTTACTCCTGCTTTTTTAGCTATGTAAGCTAAATATGAAGGACAAGCCGCATTGTATATAAAATTTTTAGCAGGTGAAAAATCTGCCATGGGATCATTTGATAAACCTGCTGTAAAAATAACACAATCAAAATTAGATAAATAGTTAGTGTTTATATCAAAAATATCTTTATTAATTACTTCTTGACCTGTTTTATTTCCAAACCATTGTAAATCAACTATAGTAACATTATGATTTCGTTGGTTAAGTGTTTTTACTAATTGGGTACCTACATATCCACAACCTCCAGCTATTAATATATTCATATTATTTTAAATTTTGAAAAAATTTATCAACTACTATTTCAATGTAATTTAATTGTTCTTCTGTTAATCCAGGATAAACTCCCATAAAGAATGTATCTTTACTTGATTTAGTAGCTATT
>Ga0222713_10004909_pt1 | contig 13207 bp, 7 predicted proteins | sample C33_649DmetaG_FD_165061 | JGI IMG/M metagenome (GOLD analysis project Ga0222713, IMG submission 165061) | Estuarine water microbial communities from San Francisco Bay, California, United States - C33_649D | ecosystem: Environmental > Aquatic > Marine > Unclassified | place: USA: California...
CGGCGTTCTCCCCCGATGGGAAGTGGCTGGCCTTCGCAGCGGGGGAGTCGGGGACCGATCTCTACGTCGTCCCGGTCGGCGCCTGGGACGAGCCGCCGTTGCGCGTCACCGTCGGACGGGGGTCGACCAACGCCCAACCGACCTTCGCCCCCGACGGTCGGCGCATCGCCTTCACGACCTCGCGCCTCGGACGGAACGAGATCTATCTGACCGATGCCGATGGGGCGAACCCCGAGCTGCTCACCTCGACCGCGTTGACCGATGCCCCCTATCGTGCCGACCCCGCCTGGTCCCCCGATGGGCGGTTCGTCGCCTTCTCGACGCAGATCGACGGGCGGTTCCAGATCGCCACGATCAGCCTGCGCGACCGCGCGGTGCGCCAGTACACGACCGAGGGGATCAACGAGGACCCCTCCTGGGCCCCCGATGGACGGCACCTCGTCTTCACCTCCTCGCGGACCGGAACGCGGCAGTTGTGGGTATTGGATACGGAGTCGGGTCGGGTGCGACAGCTCACGCGCGGGGCAGCTGCGCGCATGGGGGCGTGGTCCCCGCGGCTGCTGAGCGTCCCCTGAGCGTCTCCTGACTCGGTTATCTTTCCCCGCATCGTGGATTCTTCACATCACCGGAGCGCCCCCACATGAAGAGCTCGCGCACGTTCCCCCTTGTCCTCGCGGTCGCCGGTGTCCTCACGGCCTGCTCTCGCGTGACCCCGAAGACGGAACCGGCCCCGGCGACCCCGGCGCCAGCCGTGGCTTCGGCAGCGGCCCCCGCGCCGGCTCCGGTGCCCTCGTCGGCCCCGGTCGCCGGGGCGCCGTCCGCTGGCACCGCCTCCACCAGCGTGGGCGATCGATTGGCTGGCGCGACGGGCACGGTCGCCGGGCGCGATCTCGCCACCAGCGATCCGCGCGCCGTCCTCACCGAGATGATCTTCTTCGACTACGACCAGTCGGAGCTGCGGGCGGAGGCGCGGGCCACCCTCGACGCCAAGCTCGCCTTCCTGCAGGCCAATCCGTCGATCCGGATCCGCGTCGCGGGGCACACCGATGAGCGGGGGTCGGACGAGTACAACATCGCGCTGGGCATGCGTCGCGCTGCCGCGGCCAAGCGCTATCTCGTCGATCTCGGGATCGCGGAGAGCCGCATCGCCGTCGTCACGTTCGGGGAGGAGCGGCCGATCAACACCGAGTCCACCGAGGCCGCCTGGGCGCAGAATCGCCGTGACGAGTTCGAGATCGTCGCGGGCGGGACTGGTAACGGTCCCGCGTGAGCCTTCGCTCGCTGCGTCAGCTGGTCTGGGCGCCGGCCGTCCTCGTGACGGCCGGCGCCTGCCTCGCCACCCAGCAGGATCTTCGGGTCGTCCAGGGAGACGTGGTCGCGGTGCGGGACGAGTTCCGACGCCTCCAGTCGGCGGAGCGGACCCGTGACTCGCTCCGCGCCGTGTCCCTCGATAGCTCGCTCGCCCAGATCGCCCTGCTGCTGCGCGCGACGAACGACACCGTCCGCGGCATCAGCACGACGGTGGTGCGCCTGCGCGGCGACGTGCGCGAGGACCTCCAGAACGTGCGCGCGCAGCTGATCGCCATCCAGGAGCTCACGGGGCAGTCGCAGCGTCGCATCCAGGAGCTCCGCGCCGACCTCGAGTCCGATGCCCTCGAGAAGTCGACGGCGCCGATCGCTGGCGCGGCCACCGGTCGGGATACGGCGCGCACGTCGGCGCCGGCGACTCCCGGACCGGCCCAGCTCTACCAGATGGGGCAGGATCAATTGCGCCGCGGCAGTGGGGCCTCGGCGCGCAGCGCCTTCGGGGCGCTCCTCGCCCAGTATCCGCGGTCCGACCTCGCCGCCGACGCGTTGTACGGGATGGCTGAGGCGTACACGGCGGAGGGGAATGCCACCGCCGCTGATTCGATCTACAATCAGGTCGCGGTCCGGTTCCCGACCTCCGAGCGCGCGCCGACGGCGCTCTACAAGCGCGCGACGGCCCTGCGGCTGGCCGGGAAGGCCGAGCCGGCGCGGACCCTCTACCGACAGATCATCCAGCGGTACCCGCAGTCCGAGGCGGCCGTGCTCGCCGAACAGTTCGTCGGCACCCCGCGACGCCCCTGAGTCGCCGACGTCGAGGCCTTCGCCGCATGGCGCACGCATGACGTCCGGTCCCCGCGCGGAGATGCCCTTCCTCGACCATCTCGAGGAGTTGCGCTATCGCCTCATGTGGAGCGTCGGCGCCCTCCTGCTCTGCATGGTGGGCGCCCTGGTGGTCGTCATGCGGCCGGAGTTCGATGTCATCGGACTGCTGGCGGCCCCGGTGATGCCGTACCTCCCCGAGGGGAAGCTCGTCGTCACCCATCCCCTCGATCCCTTCTCGATCAGCCTCAAGGTCGCCTTCGCCGTGGGGCTCGTCTGTTCGCTCCCCGTCGTCGGCTATCATCTCTGGTCCTTCCTGTCGCCGGCACTCCATCCGCATGAGAAGCGGCTGATGGTGCCCGTGCTCCTCGGCGCGACGATCCTCTTCGGCTCCGGGGTCTACATCGCCTGGCGATTCGTGCTGCCGATCATCTTCGACGTGCTGGTGGGGATGCAGTCGGCCTCGCTCCAGCCCCTCTTCACGGCGCGCGAGGTCTTCGGCTTCATGGTCACGACCTGCCTGGCGTTCGGCGCGATCTCGCAGTTGCCGGTCGTCGTCCTCGCGCTGACCGCGCTCGGGCTCGTGACGCCGACGGCGATGATGAAGTTCCGCCGATATGCGATGGCGGCCAGCTTCCTGATCTCCGCGATCGTGACGCCGGGTGACCTGCTCATCATGACCGTGCTGATGGCGGTCCCGCTCTATGGGCTGTACGAGATCAGCATCATCGTCTCCTGGCTCGTCCATCGGCGGCGGATGCGGCGCATCGGAGCCGCCGCCCTGCTGCTGGTGTCGGTGCTCGGTGGAGGAGTCGCGTCGACGCTCGGCGCGCAGCCGGCGCGTCCGCGTCCGGCGCAACCGATGCCGACGCGCGCTCCCGGATCGATGCCGAGTGGTCAGGGACGGTTCGGCCCTCCGGTCGCCGACACCGTCTCGCGCGCCCCGAGCTCGTCGCTCGTCGACTGGGCGCCGGACGACAGCGTCATCCGCGCCCTGATGGCGCGGCGCGGCTACACCGCGGTCCGCTACCAGGCGGGGCAGGTCCGCTTCGAGGCCGCGGGACGCGTGATGACGCTCCAGCGCGACTCCACCGCGCGGGCCGCGGTGCAGCGGGACTCCACCCTCCTCGTCGCGGACCGGATCGCGTACAGCGACAGCATCAAGCGCGTCACCGCGCGCGGTGACACGATCGTGATGCGCGATCCCTCCCGCGGCGACGATATCCTCGGACACGAGGAGTTGGTCTACGACGTCGAGCGTCGCGAAGGCCGGACCCGGGACTTCAGCACCATCGCCAAGGCCGGGGAGGACTGGAAGGTGATGGCGCATCAGGCCGCCTTCGCCTCCGATACCGCCGCCGATCGCAACACCGTCTACGGACGGGATGGCGTCATCACCTCGTGCCTCGACAGCGTCCCGCACTATCACTTCCTCGCCAAGGAGCTGAAGCGCGTCAGTGGGAGCACGCTGGTGGCCCGGCCCGCCATCCTGTACGTGCAGGATGTCCCCGTGCTGTGGCTCCCCTTCATCTTCCAGGACATCCGCTCCGGGCGTCGCTCGGGGATCATCCCGCCGCGCATGGGGTTCGCCGAGTTGGTGCGGAACAGCCCGACCTATCGCCGCACGGTCGAGAACCTCGGGTACTACTTCGCGATCAACGACTACATCGACGCGCAGGTCTCGATGGACTGGCGGTCGAGCGCTCGCGCGACGGCGCAGGACCCCGGCTGGACGCGGTTGAATGGGGAGATCCGCTACCGGTGGCTCGATCGGTTCACGTCGGGGACGCTGGCGCTCTCGCAGAACACGCTGAGCACCGGGAGCCGGAACACCGCGATCAGTTGGTCGCATGCGCAGGAGTTCTCCTCACGGACGCGCCTCAACACCAACCTCAATTACGTCACCAGCACGCAGATCCAGCGGCAGACGATCATCAATCCCTTGGCCGCGGTGGCGACGATCGCCTCGCAGATGAATCTGGTGCGCCAGCAGGGCCCGTTCTCGGTGAATCTCGGCGGCACCCGGCGGCAGTATCCCGGGCGCGATCAGGTCGACCAGGACTTCCCTTCGCTCAACATCGCCTCCAAGCCCCTCGAGCTCGGGACGTGGTTCGTCCTCAATCCGAGTCTGCAGTTCGGGCAGCGGAACAGCTACAACCTCGACGCCACCGGCGACTTCGCCTATCGCTACCTGCAGGCCGCGAGTGGGCTCGATTCCGTGCGCCTGAAGCGCAATACGGGGACCACGACCCTCGCGATTGGGGCCCCATTCAAGATCTTCGACTTCCAGGTCCAGAGCGGGATCCGCTTCAATCAACAGCTCTTCGATTATCCGCAGATCATCACGCTGCGCGACGTGCAGGACAGTGCGGTGCGTGTCGATCGGGTCTACCAGCGCACGTACGAGTCGAGCCTCGATGCCGACATCTCGATTGGCCTCCCGCAGTTCCTGCAGGGGACCTGGAACCTGACGCCATCGGTGACGGCGTCGAACGTCGATCCCGGCGGCTTCGCGGTGCGCACCTTCCGGTCCAATGGTGCGTGGGTCACGCAGCGCAAGCGTCTGTCGTATGGACTCGGGGTCTCGCCGACGATCTATGCGCTCTTCCCGGGGTTCGGGCCGGTCCAGCGGTTCCGTCACGCGATCTCGCCCACGGTCAGTTATTCGTTCTCGCCCGAGGCCTCGGTCCCCGATGCCTTCCTCGCCGCGACCGGGCGCACGCGGGCCGGCTACCTCGGGTCCCTCGCGCAGAACCGTGTCTCGCTCGGTCTCACGACGAACATCGAGGCGAAGTTGCGTGTGCCGGAGGATTCCACCGATCTCTCCGCGGATGGCGGGAAGAAGGTGAAGGTGGCGACGATCCAGTTCACGGGGATCGCGTATGACTTCGAGCGGCGACGCGCGACGGGGAAGACGGGATTCGCGACCGATCGGTTCGGGTACACCTTCCGCTCCGATCTCCTCCCGGGGTTCGACCTCGGCGTCGATTACTCGCTCTTCCAGGGCGATCTCCTGAGCGATACCGCGAGCTTCAGTCCGTACCGGGAGGCGGTGCGCGCCTCGTTCAACCTCGACGCCAACTCCAGCCTCGTCCAAGCGATCGCGCGGCTCTTCGGGGTGTCCCTTGGGGCGGCACGGCGTGGCCCCGCGCCGATGATGGAGCAGAGCCCGATGGGTGGCGGACTCATCTCCGCGGCGGGCTCGCTCAATGGGATGGGGGCGACCACCGGGACCCGCGCGCGCGGCGGGATCCAGGAGATCCCGACGGGGCAGGGGTTCACCGCAGCCTTCACCGTGAGTTCGCAACGCCAGCGCCCCCCCGTCGGGGGGCGCATCGTGGACTTCGATCCCACGCTGCAATGTCAGGCGCTGCTCGGATTCCCGCAGTACGACACCTGCGTCTTCCAAGCCGAACGATCCGCGGCGACGCAGGTCGCGCAGACGGCGGGTCCCTCTGGTGCGACCTTCTTCCGCGTCCCGCCGACGACCTCGGTGGGGATCCGCACGACCTTCAACCTCACCCCACGCTGGGCGGGGTCGTGGAGCACCACCTACGATGTCGTGCGGAGCGAGTTCGCCAGCCAGGTGGTCTCCCTCCAGCGCGAGCTGCATGATTGGCGGGCCGTCTTCGGCTTCACGCAGGCGCCGAATGGGAACTTCGCCTTCACCTTCTTCATCTCCCTCAAGGCGCAACCGGAGATCAAGCTCGACTACGATCGCCAGACGTTCCGCCCCCCGGGAGCAGGACTCCGTACCCCATGACGGTTGCCCCGCTGGTCCTCGATGGCGCCTCGCTCACCATCGCTGATGTCGTCGCCCTCGCCGCGGGCGGGCGGTCGGTCACCCTCGCACCGTCCGCAGCAGCTCGTATGCGGGCGACGCGCACCGTAGTCGAAGGGCTCGCGGCTCGAGGGGAGGCGGTCTATGGGGTGACGACGGGGTTCGGCAAGCTCTCCGATGTCGCGATCCCGGCCGATCAGCTCGCCCAGCTCCAGGTGAACCTCATCCGGAGTCATGCCGCCGGGGTGGGGCCGCGGCTCCCGGAGGAAGAGGTCCGCGCGATGATGCTCCTCCGCGCGAACGTGCTCGCGAAGGGGTTCAGCGGTGCCCGCCCTGCACTCGCCGAACTGCTCTGCGGGATGTTGAACGCGCGATGCTGGCCCGACATCCCGGAGCAGGGCTCCGTCGGGGCGAGTGGGGATCTCGCCCCCCTCGCGCATCTCGCCCTGGCCCTCATCGGGGAAGGGGAGCTCAACCATCCCGGTGGGCGTGGGCCGGCCGCCGAGGTGCTCGCCGCGCATGGGCTCGCGACCGTCACCCTGGGGCCCAAGGAGGGGCTCGCGCTGATCAATGGCACCCAGGCGCACACCGCGGTCGCGGCGCTCGCGGTGACGGCGGCCCGCCGCGCCTGGGTCACCGCGCATGTCGCCGGGGCCATGTCGCTCGAGGCGCTGCTCGGGACACCGACCCCCTTCGATCCGCGCATCCACGCCGCGCGCGGCCAGCGAGGGCAGCAGGTGTCGGCGGCACTCCTGCTCGAGCTCCTGCGCGACAGTCAGATCCGCGAATCGCATCGCGAGGGCGACACCCGCGTGCAGGATGCCTACGCGCTCCGCTGCATGCCCCAGGTCCATGGCCCCGTCCTCGAGGCGATCGAGTTCGCCGAGGGGCTCATCACCACCGAGCTGAATGCGGCGACGGACAACCCGCTCGTCTTCGATGACGGGACGATGCTCTCCGGCGGGAACTTCCACGGCCAAGCCGTCGCCCTCGCGCTCGATATCCTCGCGATCGTGATGACGAATCTCGCCGTCATGAGCGAGCGGCGGATCGACCGCCTCGTCCATCCCGATCTAAACGAAGGGCTCCCCCCCTTCCTCACGCCGACGGCCGGGGTGAGCTCCGGCTTCATGATGGCGCAGGTGACCGCCGCCGCGATCACGAGCGAATGCAAGGGGCTCGCCCATCCCGCGAGCGTCGACTCGATCCCCACCGACGGGAGCAAAGAGGATGTGGTCCCGATGGCGATGGGGGCGGCGACGAAGCTGCGGCGCTTGCTTCGCAACGTCGAATCCGTCCTGGCCGTCGAGGTGATGTGTGCCACGCAGGGGATCGACTTCCGCCGACCGCTCCGCGGCAGTCGTGCGGTCGAGGCCGCCCATGCCGAGGTCCGGTCGCTGGTCCCGGCGCTGACCGCCGACCGCGTCCTCGGTCCCGACATCGAACGGCTCGCCCTCGCCATCAGGCAGGGGCGCTTCGCCACCCTCGCGCACTAACTTCCCGATATGTCACAGCCACGCCCCGTCCGTGCGCCGCGCGGCGCCACGATCTCCTGCAAGGGGTGGGAGCAGGAAGCCGCCCTCCGCATGCTCATGAACAACCTCGACCCCGAGGTCGCCGAGCGCCCCGATGATCTCGTGGTGTACGGCGGGACCGGGCGCGCGGCGCGGAATTGGCAGGCCTTCGACGACATCGTGCGCAGCCTCCGCGCGCTCGAGCACGACGAGACGCTGCTGGTACAGAGCGGGAAGCCGGTCGCGGTCTTCCGCACGCACGCGAACGCGCCGCGCGTCCTGATCGCGAACTCCAACCTCGTCGGGCGCTTCGCCACCTGGGACTACTTCCGCGAGATGGAGCGGAAGGGGCTCATGATGTACGGGCAGATGACCGCCGGGTCGTGGATCTACATCGGCTCGCAGGGGATCGTGCAGGGGACGTACGAGACCTTCGGGGCGGTCGCACGCCAACACTTCGGGGGCTCGCTCGCGGGGCGGTTCGTCCTCACCGCCGGCTTGGGCGGGATGGGGGGCGCGCAGCCCCTGGCGGCGACCATGCACGACGCGGCCTTCCTCGGCATCGATGTCGATCCCGCGCGGAGCCAGAAACGCGTCGATACCGGGTACTGCGATCGCATCACGCACGACCTCGACGAGGCGATGCGCTGGGTCCGCGAGGCGCAGTCCGCGAAGCGCGGCTGCTCCGTCGGGTTGGTCGGCAACGCGGCGGACGTGTTGCCCGCGCTCATCGCGCGTGGCGATATCCCCGATGTCGTCACCGATCAGACCTCGGCGCACGACATGCTGAATGGGTACGTCCCGCACGGGATGACGCTCGCCGAGGCGAATGCGCTCCGCGCCGCCGATCCCGCGACCTACGTCCGGCGCGCGACCGAGAGCGCGGTGGTCCATGTGGAGGCGATGCTCGCGATGCAGCGCCGCGGCGCCATCGCCTTCGACTACGGCAACAACATCCGCACCGTCGCACTCGACGCCGGCGTTGCGACCGCCTTCGAGATCCCCGGCTTCGTCCCGGAGTACATCCGCCCCCTCTTCGCCGAGGGGAAGGGGCCGTTCCGGTGGGTGGCGCTCTCGGGCGACCCCAAGGACATCGCCCGCACCGACGAGCTCGTGCTCGAGATGTTCCCAGAGGACGAGCACCTCAAGCGGTGGATCACCCTCGCGCGCGAGCGGATCCATTTCCAGGGGCTCCCCGCGCGCATCTGCTGGTTGGGGCAGGGCGCGCGTGCGACGTTCGGGATGGCGCTCAATGATCTCGTCGCGCGCGGCGAGGTCTCGGCGCCGATCGCCATCGGACGCGATCACCTCGATACGGGGAGCGTCGCCTCCCCCTTCCGAGAGACCGAGGCGATGCGCGACGGGAGTGATGCCGTCGCCGACTGGGCGATCCTCAATGCGTTGCTCAATGTGGCGAGCGGGGCGAGCTGGGTGAGCTTCCATCACGGCGGTGGCGTCGGGATCGGGAACTCGCTCCATGCGGGGCAGGTGATCGTCGCCGACGGTACGCCGGCGATGCGAGAGCGACTGCAGCGCGTCCTCACGAACGATCCGGGGATCGGCGTCGCACGTCACGCCGATGCGGGCTACGAGATCGCGCGCGAGACCGCGGTGCGCGAGGGGATCCAGTTGCCGTCGCTCCATTGCTGAGTACGCGCTTCCGGCCCTGGCATCTCCTGCCATTCAGCCTGAAGTACGCGCGGCTCCGACTGCGCCGTCGCCCCGTCCTCGTGAACTTCGAGGTCACGATGCGGTGCAATGCGCGGTGTCCCTTCTGTGACTACTGGAAGACCTCACCGGAGATGAAGGCCAAGGAGTTGCGCTCGTTCGTCGACGCGGCGGTGGCCTTTGATCCGATGATGATCACCTGGACCGGCGGGGAACCGCTCCTGCGCTCCGATCTGGAAGCGCTGGTGCGCGGCGTGCAGACGGCGGTCTCCCCTGTCTGGATGACGGTGCTCACGCACGGGGCGATGCTGTCCATCGAGCGCGCGCGCTCGCTCTGGGCCGCGGGGATCGGACAGTTCGGCATCTCCCTCGATTACCTCGATGCGCGGCACGACCAGGCGCGCGGGATCCCCGGTCTCACGGCCAAGGTCCTCGCCACCGCCGAGCGGATCCGCGCTGAGGGGATGACGGTGCGATTCAATACCGTCATCAAGGACGACAATCTCGACGAGATCCTCCCCATCGTCCGCGCGGCGGAGGCGATGCGCGCTGGGGTGAATCTCTCCGTCTATACCGATTTCAAGAACGGGAATCGCGATCATCTCTTGGGCCCCGCCCATCAGGCGCGGGTCGAGGCCCTCGTCACGGAGCTCCTCGCCTTCAAGCGCCGCCGCCGGGGCACCATCTCCAACTCCGATCACTACCTCGCGCAGATCCCGCGCTGGGTGCGTGGCGAGCTCACCGCCCCGTGCCATGCGGGGAAGGACACCGTGCACATCGATCCCTACGGCGGGATCCGTCGGTGTCCCGACTTCCCGACCGACGGGCATTGGCGCGACCATCAGGGGTACGAGCCGATCGCCTGTGATCGCTGTTTCTATGCGTGTCGTGGGGAGGCGCAGGCGCCGTTGCGCCCCAGTCGGTTCCAGGACCTGGTGGCCACCCCATGACCCAGCTCTTCCTCAACGCGTCTCAGGTCGTCACCTGTGAGGGCCCGGCCCGCGCCCGGCGTGGCGTGGAGCAGGGGGATGCCGTGGTGCGCGAGCGCGTCGGCGTCGCCGTCGATGCCGCGGGGCGGATCCTCGCCGTCGCCCCGGATGCCGAGCTCCGTGCGGCGCAGCCCACGGCGAGGATCATCGACTGCGCCGGCGGGGTGCTCACCCCCGGCTTCGTCGACTCCCACACCCATGCGATCTTCGGCCGCGCGCGCTACGAGGAGCAAGAGATGCGTGCCGCGGGAATCGGCTATCTCGAGATCGCCAAGCGGGGCGGGGGGATCCACTCGTCCGTGCGCGATCTGCGGAGTCGGACCGCCGACGAGCTCATCGCACTCGCCACGGACCGTCTGCGCCGCATCGCCGCGCACGGCACCACCACGGTCGAGATCAAATCGGGCTATGGTCTCTCGCTCGAGTCCGAGCTCGCTACCCTCCGCGTCATCCGACAACTTGCCGCCGATCTCCCATTGCGGCTCGTCCCGACCTTCCTCGGGGCACATGAGATCCCCCTCGATCATCAAGAGCGGGCCGCGCAGCGTGAGGATTATCTCCGCCTCGTGACGGAGGAGATGATCCCCGCCGTCGCCACGGCGGGACTCGCCCGCTTCTGCGATGTCTTTTGCGAACCCGGGGTCTACACCGTCGACGAGACGCGGCGGATCCTCCGCGCCGCGCGTGCCGCCGGTCTCCAACTCAAGCTCCATGCCGACGAGCTCGAGAACGGGACGGCGGCGGAGCTCGCCGCCGAGCTCGGGGCCACGAGCGCCGATCACCTGGCGGCGATCTCGGAGCTGGGCATCCAGGCGCTCGCGGCCGCCCGGACCGTGGCGACACTCTTGCCTGGGACGATGCTCTTCCTCGGACGTCCCAAGCAAGCGCCGGCGCGCGCGTTGATCGAGGCCGGCATCCCGGTGGCTCTCGCCTCGGACTTCAATCCTGGGACCAGTCCCACGGTGAACTTCCCGCTCGTCCTCACGCTCGGGGTCAGTCAGCTGCGGTTGAGCGTCGCCGAGGCGTTGATCGCTGGGACGGTGAATGGCGCGGCGGCGCTCGGGCTTGCACACGAGATCGGCCAGGTCGCGCCCGGGTTCCAAGCCGACCTCGCCCTGTTCGACGTGCGTGACCACCGGGAGCTCCCGTACTGGTACGGCGATCGACGATGCCAGCGGACCTGGGTCGGGGGGCGTCCCGTGCACGTCGGGTGAGGGGGGAGATTCCCTCCATCGGTGCGGGTCGTGCGCGAGGCAAATGCTTGGCAGGCCGAGGGTTCGGCCGCTAGCTTTGCTCCGTGACCGACATCGCCAAGCTCAAGCGCCGCGCAGCCGATCTCGAGGCGGGGAAAGACCTCGAACGGGCCATCGTTGCCTACCGCGAGATCGTCGAGATGTTCGAGAACGGCGAAGCTGATCCGATCGACATCCCGCTGTACAACCGCCTAGGCGACCTCCTCCTCAAGGTCGGAGAGACGGCGGAGGCGGTCGCCATGTGGGAGCGCGCTGCCGATCACTACGCCGATGGCGGCTTCAACAATCCGGCCATCGCGCTCTGCAATAAGATCCTCCGGCATTCGCCCGGGCGTACCGTCGTGTACCTCAAGCTCGGGCGCATCCTCGTGGCGAAGGGATTCCGCGTCGAGGCGCGCCAGCACTTCGTCGAGTACGCCCACCGCACCCAACAGCACGGGGACCTCCCCGAAGCCTTCCGGGCCCTCAAGGAGTTCGCCGACCTCGTCCCGGATGAGAGCGACATTCGCGTGATGTTGGCCGATCAACTCGAGAAGGCGGACCTCGTGGATGAGGCAATCGGGCAGTTACAGCTCGCGCATGCGCAGTTGACGCGGCAGGGGAAGTTCCCGGAGGCCGATGTCGTCGCCGCCCGGTTGCGAGCGCTCGATCCCGAGGCGGAGTTACAGGTGGTGCAGCAGGATCCGATGGCGTCCGCCGACGGGCTCGTCTTCCTCGATGTCGGCGCGGCGAACCTCCCACGGCCGACCGGGGTGTTCGACGGCGGGATGATCCTGGCGAGTGAGGCGGTCGAGGAGGACGCGCTGGTCCTCCCGCCGCCGGAGCGAGGCTTCTTCGGGGAACCGGCCGCTCGCGAACCCGCGGTCGGATTGGAGGCGCTCACTCCCGTCGACGTGTCCTGGTCTGGCCATGGACTCCTCGACGGTTTCGAGGGGTCGGGCGTCCCGGACGACCTTCCAGCCGCCCCGGGGCTGGCTGACATCGCCCCCATCGACGAGGCCCCCGCGTCGCCCATCGCCGACCTGCCCTTGATCGAACCGGATGGCATGGAGCCGATCGCGCTGATCGATGCGCCCGGCCTGGGTGCCACGGAGGGAGGACGTGACCTCCCGCGACCGACGCGTCGCATCACCTCGGTCGCGCTCGCGCCCATCGTCGACGTCTTGGCACCCCAGGTGGGGGCGGCTCCGGGCGATTGGCTGTTGCGCCGTCAGTATGGCGAAGCCCTGCTCGACGCGGGCCGACGGGAGGAGGGGATCGCGGAACTCGAGGAGGCGCTGGACCTCTGCCAACGGCAGGGGGAGGCGGCGAGCGTCGCCTCGTTGGCGGAGGAACTGGTCCGCGTCGCCCCCGACGCGGTGCGATTCCACCAGCGTCGCGTCGAGTCGGCGGCGGCCTCAGGGGATCCGCAGCGTCTCACCGGGGCCTTCCTCGATCTGGGCGACGCCCTCTCGCGGAGCGGTGCCCCGCAGCGAGCCACCGCGGTCTTCCAGCGCGTCTTGGCGATCGATCCGGACGATCTGCGCGCCCACGCCGCCCTCGCCGCGCTGACGCCGACGCCGGACTCCGCCCCAGCGCGATCGGTCAGCCGCGTGGCCCCGAGCCCTCGGCGCGAATCAGGGCCGGCCCCGGCTCGGGAAGGCGTGGAGGAGGAGGGGCTCGTCTCCATCGGCGATTGGCTGAAGGAGAGCATCGAGCGAGGCAGCACGCGCATTGTGGTCGCGGAGCCGGCGGCGAGCGAGCCGCGTCCGACGGATTCCCAGGGGAGGCCCACGCGGGTCACGCAGGGAATCGCGGCGCAGGTGGCGAAGGAGGACCATGCCGCCCACTACGAGCTCGGTGTCGCGTATCGTGAGATGGGACTCATCGACGAGG
>Ga0222713_10004910_pt1 | contig 13207 bp, 7 predicted proteins | sample C33_649DmetaG_FD_165061 | JGI IMG/M metagenome (GOLD analysis project Ga0222713, IMG submission 165061) | Estuarine water microbial communities from San Francisco Bay, California, United States - C33_649D | ecosystem: Environmental > Aquatic > Marine > Unclassified | place: USA: California...
AAAAGTAATTCAAAAACACTCATTATTTTGTAAAATCAAGTCTGAAATCATGAAAAACATCTATAGTAAAAATATACAATCAAAAGAGATTGCCATAATATTGTATTTAATGATTCATTGTGGTTTTAGGATTGGAAATCGTATTTATGAGAAAAATAATAAATCATATGGTATAACCACTATACAATTTCATCATTTGAAATTTATAAAAGGCGTGGTTTTATTTGATTTCATTGGGAAAAAAGGAATCAGAAATCAATCATCGTGTGCTCATAAAGAGATATACAGATACTTATATTCCAAAAGAAAGGTTTGTAAAGATAATGATAGTGTATTTCCTGGTATTACTTCTCATATAGTCAATAATTATCTACGGACATTTGATAAGGATATTTCTTCAAAGGATTTAAGAACATGGACTGCTAACTTATTATTCATAGAATATGCTATAATTGCATCAAAAAAAGGTAACAAAAATCCAATTAAATCATCTATTGAAAATGTATCTGAAAGATTACATAATACGACTAATGTCTGTAAGAAAAACTATATTGATACAAAAATAATTCATTTAATTGAACAAAAATTAAAAAATGATGATATAAAATAAACATGTATATATAATAAGAGGCATTTTATAATGGAGATAGACATCATCTTGAATAACTTAAAGGAGATGTTGCTTGGTAGAGGTGACAATATTGACGAATTTGAAGAACACGAAGTTGATATCCAAAGAGAAGAATTTTATAACGATAAAGGTGTTATAGATTTTCACACCTCTAATACCACTTTAATATTTGCTCTTACAAAAAAATTGCGAATGACCGTGTTAAAAGAATTAAAAGACGATGCGAAAAATGAGATCACAAATATTGTATCAAAGTACAATGATAAAATAAATATTATCATAATATTCAATAATGACACTATATCATCACCTATCGTTCAGCAATTACACACTTATGATAAAATGCTACAAAAGAAGGGAGGAACCTTACAATATTTCCATGTTAAAAACTTATTGTTTAATCCAACAAAGCATCAGCTGGTACCTAAACATATTAAACTTAATGCTGAACAGACATCACAGATGATGGAAAAATATTTGATTAAAGGTAAAATTCAAATGCCATTCATTCTACACAGTGATGTCATAGCAAAATGGATGGGATTAAAACAAGGCGACGTCGTTCAAATTGAAAGATATAACGAAAATAGTGGATTATCTTATTACTATAGGGTTTGTATTTAGGTAAATAATAATTATTTTATTATGATTAAGTAAGTGTAATATCTATTTCTTCTATGGATGAATTAAAGAATATACTAAATGTATATTATTCAACATTTTTTTATGATAACAAAGAGGTTATTGGTTTTCTTGAAGATATAGATAGCGATGGTGGTAATAATTTTGATATTGTAACAAAGAAACTGTTAGCACACAATAGTTCAACAGATAATGATTTTTTGGCCAAAAACAGTACATATTATGATATGCTTGCTAGCATAATAATATCATCAAGTGTTATTTTGGACATTTGTGAGAATAATAACAATTATTTTAGCATATATCAATCAGTTGAACAAATAATATTGTTAAAAGAGGAGCCTCTTGAAACCGACGTGTCCAAAGTTAAAGTAGTGAGTGAAATTAATAATTATAATAAGACAAAATATATGTTTAAAGGTGATCAATTGCATATTTATGATGATAAGCTAATTAGTTTGGAATTTACAAAAAAGAACTATATATATCAAGGTGAAAACAATATTGATGATAAAGCTATTTTGTCAAATTATTTAATGTTCTTGTTTTCATTCAAAGATTATAACTTTAAGCTCCAAACATTATCTTTTACCATTATATTTATTGTCATATTGTTATGTTACAGTTTTCAATCAGTTTCAGAATATATAATTAAAAATGGGTCAAGTGTTAAGAGTTGTGAGCATATTGTTAAATTGTTTGAAGATATGGATCAATTTAAAAATCAATTAAAGTATATGTTACAAAACACAGGAGATACAAGTTCTTACAATAATATTAACACAAAATGCATCAATGAATGTCCTGTGTCTCTATCTATACTTGATAAAGAAATAATTGTAGATAAAACTTACATATTTCAAGATGATTATGTCGTCAATATTGGAAGCAAAACATACGAAATAGTATCAGTAAATTATGATGATATAGAAGATAACCCTACACAAAGACTGTTAAGCTCAATTGTTTTGAAGGGTGTTGGGAGTGAATCTAAATGTCCAAATAATAGGAGTTATCCATATATAAATGTCAAGATGGATGACATGCTTGATATTACAATTAGGTCAAAGAATTTAATTGATATGAAACATACATATATAAAAAATGGCAATATTTTGAAAAAACTTAATTCAAAAATAGAAAAATCCAAGAATTCTATCAATAAAATGGCTAAAGAAAATGATAAGCAAGTTGATATTATTAAAAATATAGATATACGAATGTATATATACTATGGTATATTTGCCGTCATTATTATGGCATATATCATAATGATAATTATTACGTTAGACAATAGCTTAAAATTGAATATTGCAGGTGGTATATTGATAGTGATAGGTATAATGAATATAGCGAATTATTTTTTAAATTATTCGTATATTGAAAATTTCTCAAATTATGTTAATGACGGACAATGCGCACTGTTAAATACAAATACTTCAGTTAATGACAGAGTAGAGTATATCAATAAAACTAATGGGTTGTATAAAACACATCTGACAGATATTCTTTCACAATCGCGGACATTATTATCATCATTAGATTCATCTGATTTTTACAAAACCATTTCAGGGTCGTTGAAAAATGAAGTAAAGGCATTTACAGATTATGACAATGTTTATAAATACAAGGCAGATATTGATAAAAAATCAATCGATATAATGAAACATGAAATGATTGATAAAACAGCATTTATCAATTTTCTCTCAGTTTCATTCCTGATTATTGCTACCATCTTTGTCATTCATACTTACATAGATAATAACAATTTTGTTAAAGCATATGCTGTCATTATCGCATTACTAGTGTTTTTCAATCTTTACATATATTATTACAAAATACTTCACCCTGTTCGTACAAGGGCTAGATACAATTATTGGTATAAACCATCTGATTCTGTTCAGAGAAACATGAGTTAAGATGATAAAAAGTATATAAACCATAATCACATTGTATAATAAATAATCTATTTTTATGAATGTCTCATAATTCCGATAATGAGATTGATGTTGAGATTAATAATGAAAAATTAAAAAGATCATCTAGAAAATCTAGTAATAACTTCAATAAATATACAGAAGAGACTAGTGAAGAGACTAGTGAAGAGACTAGTGAAGAGACTAGTGAAGAGGCTAGTGAAGAGACTAGTGAAGAGGCTAGTGAAGAGACTAGTGAAGAGGCTAGTGAAGAGGCTAGTGAAGAGGCTAGCGAAGAGGCTAGTGAAGAGGCTAGCGAAGAGAATAGTGAAGATGATCAAGATTATGCTAGTAATAATATCACATTTATCATAAACAATAGTAAACATTTGTCACCATTATTCTCAAAAAATATGAAAAAAAGGAAAAGATCAGTATGTTCTAAAAATAAAAGTAATAAGAAAAATAAATATGATGATTTATTAAGCAAATATAATGACGCTGAAAAGAATCATTTTGAGACATTACTAGATGAAAAAAAAGAAGAGATGTATACAATGGAAAAATCACTAGAGAATATTGGATACAATGAACCTGAACCATTACGATTTAAGATATTGAAACTTGATATAGATGCTTCTGTCAAGAATGTTTTGTTGTCAAAACTAGAACAGTTCAATAAAATGTCAACTTGTTCAGGAGAGTATTGTAAGCTCAGTAATTGGTTCAATGTGCTTTCTAAAATTCCAATTGGAAAATTTCATAAACAAAATATCCCAGAAGACAATATAGCAAAATATCTTCAAAATATAAAAAATTCACTCAATGCCAATATTTATGGACATGAAGAAACAAAAGATCAAATTATTCGCATTCTAGCCCAATGGATCAGTAATCCCAATAGCAATGGTTATGTAATTGGAATTCAAGGTTCACCTGGTGTGGGTAAAACAAAACTTATTAAAGATGGTATTTGTAAAGCAATAGGATATCCTTTATCATTCATATCACTTTGTGGGACAAGTGATTCATCTTACATAAATGGTCATAATTATACATATGAAGGATCTACATATGGAAAGATCGTTGAAAGTTTAATAAAGGCAAACGTTATGAATCCAGTATTCTTATTTGATGAGCTAGACAAAGTGTCAGAAACAGTAAAAGGTGATGAAATCATAAATACTTTGATCAATATAACTGATCCTGTACAGAATGATAGATATACTGACAAATATTTTGAAGAGATTGATCTTGATCTTTCAAAATCTCTCATCATCTTTACGTATAATAATGAGATGTCTATTAATCCCATCTTGAGAGACAGAATGATCAAGATAAATATATCAGGGTATAATCCATCTGAAAAACTGACAATTTGTCGGGATTATATTGTGCCTGAATTGCTACCACAATATAATATGCAAAAAGGTGATGTTGTATTCAGTGATTCCCTGCTAAAGACTATGATTGAAACCCATGGTAAAGAAGATGGCATGCGAAATTTAAAGAGAGTAATCAATGATATTTTATCATGGATCAATATGATGAAGTATATACCAATAGATGATATTGTTATTAATTTACCTTTTCAAGTGACAAGTGAATTTTACAACAAATATAGTAAAAAAATAGCCAATACACATACATCATCTGAATTAATGCTATCAATGTACACTTAGAATTGTTAATATGGTGAGATATATACAATAAATCCGTAAAATCCAAAAACAATTGTTAACACAATAAGTCTAAAATCCATAGTGTTAAATGGGGTAGTTGCTACATGGTATGCGCAAGCAAAAGCACCTAAAAACCAATTGATTATTATAAGAAATATAAGTACTACTTTAAGTGTCACAATTCTATATGGCTCCATATCAAAATCACCATAATCTTCACCTCCTTCATCAGTCGCTGCTTCATCAGTCGCTGCTTTCCCGTCAGCTGTAGCTTCTCCATCTGTTGCTGTTTTTCCTTCAGCTGATGCTTTAGCATCAGTAAATGCCTTGACATCTGCAGCATCAAAGGGATTCAGAAAACCTGGAGGTTTAGCATTTCTATCAACAGCTGCTTTATCATCAGCTGCTTTATTAGCAGCAACATTAGCATTAACAGCTTTCATATCTGCAGCAATTTTGGCATCTGAAGCAACTTTAGCATCAACTACAGCTTTAGCATAAGCAGCCTTTTTACCTTCATCATCTTGTGCTTGATCAGCAGCTATTTTAGCATTAATCATTTTCACATCAGCTGCAAATTTAGCATTAGTAGCTACTTGTGCATCTGTTGCTGCTTTAACATAAGCTGTGTTTTTTTCATCAGCTATAGCTTTAGCATCTGCAGAAGCTTTAGCGTGAGAAGCTGTACGAGCATCAAGAGCAGTTTTAGCATAAGCAGCATTTTTTTTATCATCAGCAGCTTTAGCATCAGCAGCTGCTTTAGCATCAGCATAACTGAAAGGATTTGGCATCTTTGAAGAATTTACCGTCACATCAGCAGTGGCAGAACTAACCTTTTGGGTATCTTCAAACTGTTCAATCAATATATTATTTATAGGATCTTTCCTCGTGATAACCTTTTTATTTAGTTGTATATTTTTTTTGTTTTTTTTTATATCAGCAAAGGTTGATATAGAATCTATTAGTTGTATTATTATAGATGACATTTTACTATTTTATACCAGGATAAATATTATATCAGTGTTTATCGCATCTTTCCACAATCAAGATTTAACATAAGATGATTAAAATTTAAATCTCATAGATGTAAAAAATAATTGAATAGAAACTACAATAATAAAAAATATATGCGTCTTATAAGGCATGTCATTGCATAATTTTTTGCACAACAATACAAAAACACAGGTTTTAAGATTTGTAGTGTTTATGATTATTCTCATTATAATGATTGATCAATTTTTCAGCATGACAAAGTTTGTATATAATTATGACAACTGTTATGATTACGGTAACCTAATGAAGAACGTATGTAATACCAATTATGTAGAATATGAAACTAGTAGATTTCATATAACCAATAATATATTGAAATTAAAGGTAGATAATGATAATTTTGACAATAAGTACGACATATTGATAGTAATCTTTACTGTAATACTTTCTCTATATATATTATATTTCTTCACATACCTAGTTATAAGTTCATCATTTAATCAAGTTGTTTCAAATTATCTTTCTGGTGCTATATCAACTTTTATCCCATTCTCTATTCTTATTACTGACTCCATAGCTGATGCTTCAAAATCTGTATCAGATATGTCTATTATTCAAAAGATAGTATTTTTGATAAAGGTCTTACTCATAATTTATCTCATAATTGTGGCCCCTGTATATTTCGTTGTAAAATATAAATATAATATTGATTTATCACCATATGATATGACATCTGAAAAGACAATCATTTACATTGTAAATTCGTTCATCGTTGCTGCCATTATTTATCTTAAGATGAGTAATCTTAGTGTTTCATACGTTACTGATGGAATTTTTGTGGTCTTGACAATCGGATCTTTTATACTTATGACAATTGTCGTAGATATATATGTGACTAATTTGAACAAAACAGAAAATTTTAATAGAGAACATTCCCAATTAATAGCATTCACAAATAGTTATAGTGTTGATGTTGAAGAAATTGATACCAATATTATTGTCAAGTATATTTCTGATATTATTGGATTTAATGACTTCACTTTGTCACCATCTGATTATAATTACAAAGGTATCATACTTATTCTTTTCATATTCATTATTGTCACATTGATAACATATTATATATTTACAAAAGTCAGTAACAATGTAATAATACAATCTTTATTTGCTAGTAATCAACAAGATGCTGATATTCTATATTATAGCGTATTTATCCCGTTTTTGATACTTTTAATAGTAATGTTTATAGTTATTGCAACAAAAGAATACAATACCATTATTAACAAATATATCCTTTATAGACCTTATAATTTATATATTCGCACTATTTCCAAAATCAATAATATTTTCAACCAAATATTGGAAAATGATAAGGCAAATGTGGAAAATAATTCAGTTTGTAAGAATGTCGCAAATTCTATTCATATGTCTCTTTATAGTACCATATTCTTTGGTATTCATTACGAAGATACAATTCAATATCATCCAATAAATATATTCGTTCCAGAATTGGAATATGTTAGCGTATGTGATGTAAATGATTTTGTTCCATACAATAAATTGACACAATATGATTTTGATAAAACAATCAAAATTAAAGGCGATAACGGTGTGTTTTTCAGTGATAAAAAATGTTCTTCTGTTGACGATAAAATGATAATAAACATCATCAAAAATATTGTTCCATATTATGATAACGTTTTAGGAGAAAATGATTTAATTAAACATAAAAAATTGCTTAAGAATCTTTTGCTATTTGCTATCACAAATGTCCAAAATAAAAAAACATACTGTGGTAAAAGAGGACTAAAAATTACAAATGATTTTAAAAACAACAATGAAATAAAAAAAATACCTAAAAAACAAATTGATGAAGCAAGTGAAAACAATTTAGAAAATATTCAAACAAGAGAACTCATTGAGTTTGTAGCTGATGAATATATGAAATATACATTGGTCATGTACAAATATATAGCAAGAGTAGTACAAGCATTATGTAAATGTAATAAGATATCTGATTTCACTAATGAAGGGTATGATAAATGGATTGTAAAGGCCATTCACACTATCACTACATCATCTGGATCATATAGCATGAATATCAAAAAAAGTTTTGTTGCTAAATTTACATTACTGACACAAAGATTCTTTGTCAAAATCAATGAAAATATGACAATGCGAATACAGCTAACTGATGACAATTACAAACTGTCAAAATATATCATAAAAAATTATAATGGTTACCAAAATGAAACTTATAAATTTCACAGAGAAAAAACATTGAGAGAGTTAGAGTATTCAGAACCACAAATGTCTCCATTTGAAGATATAGAAAATTCAAGTAACATTATTAATAATTTACACAATGTCATCAATGATATGAGTGTATCAAACGCTGACCTTTTTCGCGAAGCTTTCGCTAAGTTTTCAAAGGGAATAAAAGATCTAGATGATTCAAAGAAAATATATAGGGACATATATACTGAGAAATACTATTATAATAGTGATTACAATAATGAATTTATATTTGAATATAAAAATACATATATTGATTCACATCGTACTCTACATGATGATCTTAGAAAAAAGATTGTAGATCATATTGATGATTCACAGAATGTGGTACCAATTGAATTTGATTATAATGAATATAATACAAAATATGAAGCTATTAATGATAAATATATTAAAAGTTATGAAGCACTTTTTAAACTTACAAATGATATATTTAAATCAGACGCTGATATATATCATGCAAGGGACCTAATAGTAGAAGATGAGGTGTATTCGCGTGTTTTACAATCAATGTCATCGCAAGCATCTTGGAACATATACACTATATTTGTTATTTATATTGTATTGATTTTAACAGCAAATATAGTTGAATAATATACTTATTTTTTTTATCTACAAAAATTAAATATGAAACAATTTATAAATAAATTACTCAATAAACCATTGATATTTATAATAGCCGTATGTATCTTCGTATTCGTATTTTATACAATTTTTGAACAAATATTCAATTTGACAAAATTTACAATTAAATATAACGATACATTTGACTATGGAAACTATATGAAGGGTGTTTGTTTTAAGGAATATTTTGAATTTGAAACCAGTCGTTTTCAAGTAGCCTCTACACAAAAAGATATTGAACTGTCTAATTCATCAAAACATAAATACATCACATTTCTTCTGGTAGTCACTATTCTGGCATCCTTATTCATATCCATGTTGTTCGGTTTGATCGTTAATGATACATTGTATAACAGTAGTTGGTTGAATGATATTTTGGGTCTCGGGCAGAAAATTATCCCAGACTATGATGATAATACTAGTTTGATAACAAAAATCATTGATTATATACAATTACTTATCCAACCAATTATGAATTATGTAAGTATGATATTTAGACTTGGAAAATATCTATTCTTTAAAAATCCAACGAATGAAGGCATCATTACAAGAATTATATTCTTTATAATGATCATTCTCATATATATTTTAGTCATAGGTGCTACTATTATAATGCCTGTCTATATTGGTCTTAAATTATATGACAAAATTGATATATCACCTTTTAATACAAATTTTCAGGTATATATTCCGTACATTGTAGCATTTTCTCTCATATTCTTACTAAGATTAGGATATTCCATATTCCAGTCCCAAGACATAATATCTAACTATTTCAAGGACAATATAGATAAAATGTTTACTTCTGATAACGTCTCTGGTTATATAGTATTCTATCTATTGATGGCTGTTTATATAACAATGTTTTACATTTTAGGTAATGTCATTAATATTTATACAAAGTTCAAGAAAGATCCTGAATATCAAGAGAACGTCACAGAATCAAATGACATATTTTACGATTTTATAAACAGAACTTTTGGTTTCAATGAATATAATAATTATGAAGTACAAAATGTGTTCATCTATAATATTTCAGGAATCGTTATGACTATTGCTATAATACTTGTTGTAGTTCTTGTTGTTTATTATATAATGAGTTTATATGGTATGTCTGATAATGCCTCAAATTTGGCAAAATTTGGCATCGGTGTGCCATTAGTGTCTCTTTTTATCATATTATTTACTATACTGAATTCAACTGAATTCAACAATATCATCAACAAATATATGTTACAAAATCCATCATTATTGTACAAACAATATATAAACATATTAAATCAAACATTTAATCCAATTTTAGAATCAGAATATAATGCTAATTTAGATACTCAGGCTGGATACATATGTAAAAACACTGGTAATGCTATTATTTTAACTCTATATAGCGATTTATTCAATAATATTTCTCAAATTAGTAGAACTGGAGAAACAGGCGAAGACACTATAAATATTACTCCTGAATTTGAATATGAAATTATGTGTGAGAAAATATATCCCTTCAAATTTCATGAAGCTGATGAATATAAGATATCATTTTATTTGAACAGTAAGCTTTTACAAAAAAGCATCTTTTATAAATATAATAAGTGTACAAGTGTGAACACAGATGCTTTCATGCAAATTATAAAAAATCACAAACTCATAAATCTAACAGATATTGATAAAATTATCAAAGATATTTATAATGCCTTTTTCAATGGGTCTGATATAAAAACTGAAAGCAGGGGTTTATACATAAAAAACACAATTATTAATAAGTATGAAGACGCCAGGATTGAACTCAAAAATATAAAGCAAAAACTAATAAATCAAATTCATAATGCTATCATGAATGTAGAAGCAAATAATACTTATAATGATTCCAAAAAATTGGTGATAACTAAAGATGAAACTACAAGGAAATATTATCAACAAAACAAACCTATTGATATCTCAGATATTGAGGTATATGAATACAATAATAATCTAAATGAGGTAAAAGAAGTTGTTAATACAACGATTAATGGAAATTTGGCAAATACAATAGAAGATATTGTTGATACATACATGAATATTTTGTATAATTTCTTATACGTATATACACCATTCTATGAAAAATTATACATAACAAAAGATAAAGTAGTTAATCCGGGTGATGATAAATATCAGATGTTACAAGATACACTTATAGCAGATATGGTAGAAAACATAACAAAGTCATTTGATAAAATAAATCATATCCTAGAAAAACCATTATCAATTGATAATAACAACAAGATAACTAAATATGTGATTTCAAATTATAATAACTCTCATGTCAATAATACTTATAAGAAAAATTGGCTTGATATTGCCACCAAAGCCGATGTTAATATCGTCACTGATAAAGATGAACGCACATTTATATTGGTATATACAAATATCCTAAATAAGTTTTTTAAACTAAATGAAGACATAAATGGTCTTATTGTGTCCCTTGAAAAAAACAACTATAAGACACCCGTGTTTGTATTTACTCTACAGACAAGTAAGTTAAATTGCACCAATCTGATGGATGAATTAAAGAAATATAATGACAATGATGAATTCAAAAATGTCATCAATAAGAAAATATTAAGAAATGATGATAATCAATATGATATTAATTATGAAATTAATGGCAAACCTAGTATAATTGATGGCAAAGATGTATATAACATCATGACAAATATGCTAGATTTATGCCTAAATCTTTTGTCTGAGTTGGAAAATAAATACAATATCTTCATTAAAAATAATATTACTGACACTGAATCTGATAAATTAAACACAATTGAAATTAATGTGAAGAAATATAATAATGTATTAGTATCTAATGTACATAGTTTCAATAGTGATATACAGCACTATGACACTAAAAATAAATATGTGGCAAAACCGGTTGATCCAAACGTTATCCTTACAATAGATCTATCGCGAAAAACTCAAAATGAATGTGCTACATCTGATAAGATGGTATATATGATGTGTATCAATTACTTCATATCGATTGTACTAACAAATTTTATATATAACATATAGAGTAATGAGCGACAAAATATTCCTGATTGGTAATAAAGACGATTATAAAGAATATGAGGTAAATATGTTAAACGTTGATACATTGCCTGTAGCTAACCTACCAGTGTCATACTTTCCATTTTTTTATAACGACAGTGAGTCATCCATTGAAAAAATGAAAAGATTGGTGCCATTAATAGAAAATGCCATGAACACTAATCTAAGTGATGTGAATAGCAAAGACGCAAAAGTGGCGAATTTCACAATTGATACCGATAAATTATTCAGTCTGTTGACAAATTTGGAAGAATCTTATCAGCCATTCAATAATAATAATGTGTATCATATCAAAATGTTGGTTATTTTCATTTGGACTGTCATTATTCTTGTAATATTGAAATTTTGCCAGGCAATGTTTGGGTCAAATTACACTTATTTCATACTTGTTATGATAATAATGTTGCTTATCATGTCAACATTATGGGCACTTGTGATCACAAGTAAAAACTTCTAATCCTTTTTTTATCTTCTAATACATAAAGAGAGAGTTACATGGTCAAAACTATATACGAGGAGCTTTCATATAAATTTAGAAACTTACCGAGTCTGCAACCAGATAGAGTAAAACAGAGCATAAACATATTTGATAATCTTTTAAATGACGATTTTGTGTATAGTGTTAGTCCAGAACGATATACGTTTTATCTAGAATTCATGAAAGCATTACAAGATCCAGAAGTTTTAAAGGAGGTCATATATGAGACAAAACTTATAAAGAAGGACAAAGATATAGAGCAAAAGATAGTTGAAAAGATAGTAACTAATCTCAGTAAGCTTTATGTATTGCCAACTGAACGATATAGATCTGACAGTGAATATATTGCAGCAAAAAAAAATCTTAAAAACGAAGAATTTAAAATCGTTTCTGATAAAATAAATCGTAGTGTTCAATTGTTAAATGATGACAATAATGACATTGATAATAAAAATATTCAAAAAGTTATTAATGAAACGTTTCCTAGTACAGGAATTAGTCCAAATACTGTTCAAATTGGTGGGACTAATGATGGTAATACAGGATCAACTAAGAATGTTACATGGTCTGGTGAACAAGATCAACAGCAAAATCAAGATCAACAAGATCAATCGCAAAATCAAGGGGAATATCAACAAGATCAATCGCAAAATCAAGGGGAATATCAACAAGATCAATCGCAAAATCAAGGGGAATATCAACAAGATCAATCGCAAAATCAAGGGGAATATCAACAAGATCAACCGCAAAATCAAGGGGAATATCAACAAGATCCACCGCAAATTCAAGATCAACAACAATATCAACAAGATCCATATGGAATTCAATATCAAAACGCAATACCAAGTGCACCATCTTATTCTGCAGT
>Ga0222713_10004918_pt1 | contig 13193 bp, 18 predicted proteins | sample C33_649DmetaG_FD_165061 | JGI IMG/M metagenome (GOLD analysis project Ga0222713, IMG submission 165061) | Estuarine water microbial communities from San Francisco Bay, California, United States - C33_649D | ecosystem: Environmental > Aquatic > Marine > Unclassified | place: USA: California...
CAATCATCTTTAGATATGAATTTAGCTTTTGGCATTTAGTCTTCATCTTCGTCCTCTAGATCTACATCTTCAACGTCTTCTAGATCTTCTAAGTCTTCTTCTACTTCTTCGATTTCTAATTCATCATCTAAAGTCTTTTCAATAACAGCATCTAATGCTTTAGCATCATCTGTTATCTCATCTTCATCATAGTTTAGAATCTCTAATGGAACATTTCTTACTCCTCTTGAAGTATTTTCTAACTCTTGTAATCTTCTAGCAGTATCTTGATCTAAGATATCAAGCTCAGTGACTGTATAGTCTCCTTCTCCTACTACTCTAATACGTCCTACCTTTGGTTTAACATCTGAGCAGTTAACACAGAAATCGTATCCGTAATTGTCTAATCGGAGTTTAGGCATATCATTGCCACATCTTGTACAAGGAATCATTTCTAAGTTCATAACCGTTTTTGTTTATTAATTATACCTAAATATACGAACAATAGTCTTCTTAGGCAACTATTTTTTAACTTCTTTTAAGCTAGTAATAACATTCCATACTTGCTCTGGAGTTTCAAAGTCAACTGTAATCATTTGCTTTCCATCTGAGAGGTCAATCTTTCCATCCCAATCTACAATGGTAGGTGCTTGGTACAAGTAGTACTGTATCAAAGCAAATTGTTCTTTATTGAAATGTATTTTAAATAGATTTTCTATTACTTGTAAGAACTTTTCTTCATAGATAGACATATCTACTCCGATCTCTTCTTCCATAAAGTCTCTTCTGTCCTCTATCTCTCTTAAAAGGATGATATTTTCTATGAAGAGCTTTTTTTCCATTACCTCTCTAGCCATATCCTTCTCCCTTATACTAATACTAGCCTTTAAGAAGCTGTTTAGTGTTTTCCGCAATTCCTTCTTGTGTACCATGTGTGTAGCTTTTTACTTCAAAAATTGTTAGAAAATCGTTTACTGGTAACTGTTTTGACAATGAAAAGAATCTTACCGCTTCTTCTCTGCTTGCTGCATGAACTACTCCTACTGGTTCTTGTGTAGGATTATTTTTTGAATAAAAACAAAACTGTGGCATATGTTTCTTATTAGTTGTTAGTGTTTGGTTCCTTTGCTGCTTGTGATAGAGCATTAATAATGATCTTATCTAAATATTCTATGTAAATAAAGAAGCCTATAATTGTCTTATCCTTTAGCTCTCTGTCTCTCTCAACTGCTAATCCCAATGCCGATAGTCCTTGATTCAACTTAGCTCCTAAGTCCATAGCGATTTCATCTTGCTGTTGCTTAGACATCCCTGCAAAGGTAGTTGGAAGGAATTGTACTTTGATTCCTTTCTTATTTGGATCTTCATTCACATCTATCTTAAGGACAAACTTATTTCCTTTAAAGTTTACTTTTGTAACTTCAGATAACATCTCTTTTATTTCGTTTATCAAGCTCATATGTTTTTGTTATAAATAGTTTAGTTTTTACATACTATGTAATCATTCTGATATTCTGTAAGAGAGTTAATAGTTACTTTAAATACATCTAATTCAAACTCTCCTACTTCTCCGCTTTCTTTTATTATTTCTGATAGCTGTTGAATGATATTAAAAGATTGTTGTGTGAATTGTTTTGCATCAAACTCTACAATGATATCGTTCTCTAACAAGGGGTCATTATTTTCTATAGTAAGAACTCTTTTTGATAAATCAAATACAGTATTTTCTTGCTCCAGTTCAATATAGTCCCACATTCTTCCTATCACCTCAAATTTCTCATTGACATAAATTCTATCACACCAAGGTTCTAATAGTTCTAATAGCTGTAAGTTACAATGCTTGACAACAAATGCTATATTGTACTTCGGCAGTACTTTAGGCATTAAGTACTCATCATGCAGTACATTACTACCCCATTTTCTAAACCACTCTCTAAATTTTATACCTCTAAGGGCTTTGTATTCTTCTGAGTCTTTTGGTTTATACCATATTGTTCCGTCCGGTAAAGGTATCTCAGCTTCGATTTCAATGCCATCTTTGAACCTACTTCCTCTACAAGTCATATGGTATACAAAAGAATCTCTAGACTGTACTAAGTTATACCCAGCCAATAACATCCTATTAGATAAATCGCTATCATCTAATTCCATTGGAGCAAATAATTTATCAAAGCCTCCTATAGCTAGATAAGCTTCTCTATACATTGTCCAAGGAACAAACATACCATTTGTCGTAGCATCTTTATTCTCAGGAAGCTCTTGAAAGATTTCTACCTCTTTAAGAAATTCTTCTCGTTTAAACTCTTCAGGTTCAAATCCCCACATACGAACTATCTTCTCCGGACCTGGTGGATGTAAGGGCGGTTCGATTCTAGTAGAGGATACTACGGTATTAGGAGTCAAATGTTTTAGAGCATTAGCAATAAAGTCTTTTGTAATTATCATATCGGCATGAAAGACTGTAAAAGCTTCTGTCTTTGACATCTCCACTCCTCGATTGTATAGCATAATGTGCCCTATTCTCTCTTTCCCTTCGTGTCTGTATTTAAGAATATTATCTCCTTCTAGTGATTGAATCCAATCCCAAGTTCCATCTGTAGAGGCATCGTCTAGTAAAACTATATCATGCTGTGTACCGTAGTTGTCCTGTATACTTGCTACAGCATGCTTAAGATACTTTAAATTATTTCTACTCGGTATTATAAAACTTATTCTCATATTACTTTGATAATGTATTTGTCCAGTATTCAATCATCTCATCCATCATACTTTCAAAAGTATACTCTGGCTTCCATCCTAATTCTCTTATTCTAGTTGAATCTCCTTTTAGGTAAGGAAGCTCTTCAGGACGTAAGAATTTTTGATTTTGAATTACATACTGATTGTAATCTAGTCCTAGCTTGCTAAATACATACTCGCACATATCTCTTACTGATCTAGTCTCTCCTGTAGCTACTACCCAGTCACCTGGTTCTTGTTGTAGGAGTAAGTGCATTGCTCTTACATAGTCTTTTGAATGTCCCCAATCTCTATAAGCATCCATGTTTCCTAACTCTAACTTATCTTCTAGTCCTAACTTAATAGATACAGCTGTCTTAACAACCTTGTTAGTTACAAAGTTAGATCCTCTACGAGGTGATTCATGATTAAATAATATTCCATTTGAAGCATGTAACTTATATGCATTTCTATAATTTCGAATAATATTATATCCAAATACTTTTGCACAACCATAAGGAGATACTGGTGTCATCTTTGTACTCTCTCTTTGGTACCCATCTTCATCTACTGATGAGCCAAACATTTCTGAAGAAGAAGCTTGATATATCTTGGCATCTGGACAGCAACTCAGGCAAGCTTCTAGTAGATTTAATACACCTATAGAGTTTGTATGTGTTGTGAATTGTGGAATGTCGTAACTTATTCTTACATGTGATTGAGCTGCTAAATTATATACTTCATCTGGTTGGAAAGCTTTTAATGCTTTTTCTAATGAGGATTGATCTAAAAGATCTCCATACATAAGTTCTATCTTACCTAAATGCTGTATACGGTTCTGTTGATGCTCTACTGTTGAATTTCGTCTTATTATACCTGTTACTCTATACCCTAATGATAGTAAGTATTCAGCTAAGTAGCTTCCATCTTGACCTGTAATTCCTGTTATAAATGCTGTTTTCATTAATTTTATTTGTTTATATTAATATAAGAACTTTTTTTCAAGTCTACAAGAAAGCTTATAGTCTGTTGTGCAACCTCTTCCGGTGTTAGGCAAACTGAATCTGGTTTAAGTAGATGTTCAATCATCCGAGTTCGGATCTTACCTGGATTTATTAGTCCTATGATTAAGTTCTTATCTGCAAAGTATTCTGAAGCTCCTTGATATATGTTGAAGAGTGCTGCTTTAGAGGCTGCATACAGAATATAATCTCTTCTTCCTGAACCATAAGAGCTTGAACCTATTGTGATAAATTTAACTAATTTTTCTGATGGATTTTCTTTGTAGTATTCTAGAATATTCCAATTAGCCTTTACATTAATATCGAAAATTTTATCAAAATCTATTTCATTACCTCCAAATATACCTGTACAGTTTACTACTATATCTGGCTGATGTAAGGTAAGTAAGTCGTATATTAAACTCTTTGCAGTTTCTTTTGAAAAGTCTATCTGAGTTCTATTCACTTCAATAACAGTAAATCCTTCTTTTAGTAACTCTTTCTTTACTGCACAACCTACTCCGCCGGTACTCCCAAAAACTAGTACCTTATTCTGCATCTAGAAATACTTTATCCAAAGCCTGTCCTTCATATGGACCTGTCTTGTATTCGTACACTAGAGTATCATCCTCTAATATTTCATAGTTATGGCCACCTTGTAAAGTAAAAGAAGCATCTCCAGCTTGTAAAACAACCTTAGTAAGAAGTGTATCATCTAGATCATAAAACTTACATTCAACACTTCCTTGTACTACAATCCAAGACTCTTGTGCAATAACATTTCTAGTTCTCTCTTTCCAAATATGCTTATGTGGTCTAAATGTTTTACCTTTTTCCATATTTAAAATTGAGCACTGTATAAAATTATCTTCCGGTACAATGTCTTTTCTTCCTGGTATTATATCTTCCTTTCTGGAGATTATATGTAATAGTATTTTTGGATCTACTTTTGAGAATATCTGTTCCATGTTATGTATTTTATAAGTTATATGTCTTTAGTATACTCTGTACGTCTACTGCTTTGTAATCTGAATCTATATGTTGCATAAATTTATTCCATTCATGAAAAACTGTGTTATGCTCTATTAATACTTTCTTTCCTGCTTGATACATTTTATCAGCAAACTCTTTATCTCTTAGTACTCTTTCTAGCATTTCAAAACTTTTATCTGATTCATCTAGGAGTATAAAGTCTTTGTTAGGTTCTAAATTCCACAACTCCATATCCGGCCAAGGTTCACTAGCAAGTACGCAGTAGTAAGGTATTTCACTCAACCTTGTTTTACTTTGAGCTCCTGTTCCTAAGGAATTACTAGTAAGACTTAATGATACTGTTGACCTACTAAAGGACTGTAAGTACTGTGAATAGCTATTAAAATTAGGATTAATACACGTTACGTCAAATCCTTTCTGCTTCATGTCATTAACTCGCTGAGCTTTATTCCCATGTAGTCCTCCTACGTGAGAAATTCCATACTCTTTCTTTCCATTAAAATCAAATAACATTGTATTAGGATTAAACGCCCATCTAGCTCTTTGATAATAATCTTCTCTAGCTCCAGCTTCTAAGTAGTTTTTTAAATTACTCTGATAGCCAATTGCACCATCTGTAAAAGGTATCCAGTATTTTGTATAATCATCAAAGCGCCAATCATCATCTGAATGTATACAGTATACTTTAGAAAACTCTTGTAGTCGTGCAAACTCAGTATGAAACTTTACATATGTTGGATGAAATATAAAAGCTGGTTTTGTTTCCTTTACTAGACTGTAGAACGCATCTGCATTATATTGTGCATAGTCTTCGTAATATACTTCATAACCTAACCTCTCTAGAATACCGTACCAGTTAAAAATTGCTGGGCTGTATTCTCCTGAAGCTTCTTTTAGATTCATTAAGAATAATACTTTTTTCATTACAGGCCTTCTCTTTGAATTATGTTATAATATGATGGTGTAAATTGTCCTCTTGACATAGCCTCTTCATGGTATGGTGAGATTATTTCCATAAAAATTTTATGAGGTTTTTCATTCGCTCTTGCTGAACCGCTTATTTCAAACTCCCAAGGATTTTCTCCATCAAGTATATTTGTTAGATATTCTACATTCCAAAGTCCTGGCTGTACTGTCATAGTGTATTCACTATTTTGCTGTACTTTAAAGATGTTAGGAGCAATTCCTGTTGCATCTAACTTACCTTCGAATACAACGTGAGGGTAGTGAAATATGTATTTATCTAGATTATGTTCTTTAGCAATTTTTAAACCTCTTTCTATATCTCCAGTTTCAATATGTCTTATAGGCCAGAAATCATCTAAGATAATAAATACATATGGAGTGTCTACATGTGACAATGTCTTTGCTAGAGAGTTTGACCAATTAGTATCTCCTGTGTGTATTGTTTTATATCCTGGGAAGTTTATATCTACGCTTTCTACACAGATGTATTTATCAAACCTATCCTTACAGTCCCAATACTTATCAAATAGTTTTGTAAAGTATGGAAGTAAGTGACTATACTTATCACATGAGCTTACAATAACGCTTAATTCTTTATTCATAAATTATTTATAATGTTAATAAATTCTTTCATTCTTACCTCCCATGTATGTCTTTTTAATACTTCTTGATAAGCTTTTTCTGCCATTTCTAATCGAGCTTCTTCGTTATTCAAGTAGTGGTTATAATTGTCCATCCAAGACTCTTTACTTGTATACTTAAGCCCTTCATCAAATAGTTCTTCTACATATGGATGATCACATAGTTGAAAGTTCTTTCCTATTGCAATATCAAAGACTCTACTATTAAAGTCGATACAAGTACTAGGATCTTCTGTCTGTATTTTTTGATAAGGATAATGGAAGTTAAGATTGATCTTACTTAAACTATATACATCTTTTAGTTGATGTGCTGGAATGTTTGGATGATTGTAAAAGCCTCCGAATATTCCTTTTGGATTTAACTTCAGTATTGGATCTAAATATATGTCTTGATCTCTATAACCATGCCCTCCTCTCTCTCCAAAAGTACCTACAAAGCTTACATCATATACTTTATCTTGAATCTTTTTATTAGCAAATAGATTTGCGCTAGTTGCTAGCGGTAGGTGTTTTAGTTCCATTCCTGCTTCTAGAAATAATTTATCTGCAAGATCGTGCTTATAAGTATGCTCAACCCATACATCGATATAAGGCTTTAATTTTAAATACTCTTCATTAAATCCAAAACACACAGCTACAAGCTTGGTGTCCGGCCATCTATCTTTAAACTTGACTACATCTTCAAAGGTTAGTGTATGCATTCCCATAAATACTACTACATCTACTTGTTCATCTATATCGTTTATATTATATAAATGAGACTGTAATCCGTAGCAAGTATGGCCGAGAGCTTCTATGCCCTCGATCCATCCTGCTCCATTAGGTATGTGATGTAAAAATGTCTCTGTTACGACTACCTTCATTATATTTCTTTAAGGATAGTATGTAAGGTATCAATTACGTATTCTTGATCATCTTCAGTAAGCTCTGCGTAGAAAGGTATCCATAGTCCATGATTATGAAATAACATTGTATTAGGCATGTCTGAAGTTTCATTATCGAATCTGTTTTCAAATACAGGCTCTAAATGTATTGCTTGTATATCCCATTTACATCCTATTCCTTGTTTTCTTAATAAGTCAACTACTTGATCTCGATTAAATTTACTATCAAGGAGTATGTGGTAGTTCTGCCAATTGTAGTTAGTTGTATACTCTGGTACTCTGTTTGCCGGTATAGCTAATCCTTCTAGTTTTTCTGTAACTAATTTATCATAGTAAGCTCCTCTTGCTTGACGCATTGATACTTCTGTATCAAAAGTTTTTAGCTGTGCAATTCCAACTGCTGCAGTAATATCTGATATCTTATAGTTAGAAGAAACTATGTTAAAGTTCTCTTTTAATAAGAACTGAGCTTTATCTCTCTCTAAAGGTGATATTGAAGTTCCAAAAGCTCTATAAGACTTAAACCATTCTGCCTCTTCAGCTGTTCTAGCTACTAGCATACCTCCCTCTCCTGTTGTTAAACACTTACGTGCTTGTAAACTAAAAGTACATATGTTTCTAGAGTTTCCTAATTTAATACCTTTGTACTCTGATCCAAATCCACATGCTGTATCTTCAATTACAGGTATGTTATATTTTTCAGACAAAGCATTAATAGCATCTAAGTCACATGGAATTCCCATCTGGTGTACTATAATAATTGCTTTAGTATTCTTTGTAATTTTCTTCTCTATTAGCTCTGCTGTTGGTACTCCGTACTGATCTACATCACACCATACTGGAGTAGCTCCTACTAATACTGGTGCAAATCCTGTTGCTACCCATGACCAAGAAGGTGCAATTACTTCATCGTCAGAAGTATATCTTTTACCTCCGTTTAACTTAACCAATGCCATCTCAATAGCTATTGTTCCATTTGAAACTGCTACTGGAAATCCTCCTCCAATGTATTCTCCAAATGCTTCTTCAAACTTAACAACAGTCGGTCCACCGCTAATCCACTTTGTCTCTAATGCTGCTTCTACTTCTTTAAGAATGTTCTGTGTGTTTAGGAAAGGTCTTCCTAAAGGAATTTTTCTACTCATTGTTATTTTATTAAAATTAATTCTCCGTTTTGTTTAATAGATTGTTGAGCTGCTTCAAGAATCTTTACTGCTCTTAATCCTACCTCCCAGCTTGATACTGGAGTGTTGCCGCTCTTGATACAAGATAAGAAATCTTCTAGCATTTTACGTAAAGGTTCGTGTGTTTTTAATTTCGGTATACTAATATCTCCTACTCTATAATCCACATACATCTTTGTTCTATCCTCAAGTGTCTTACATTCATACCCTGTATCGTAAATTCTTACTTTCTCTGTAGGATTTATATCATCATATACAATCATTTTCTTATCTCCTCCTATTAGAGTTGTTCTTAATTTTACAGGTGATGTCCAAGAGCAATTAAAATGTGCAATAAATCCTGATGCATAATTAAGAGTCATATAGGCTATATTCTCAATTCCATTACCTGTATGAGATACTCCAGTTGCATTAACACTTATAGGTTGTTCCTGTTGTATGAAGGATAGTATAGAAATGTCATGTGGCGCTAAGTCCCAAAGAACGTTTACATCTGGTTGAAGCAGTCCTAAATTAATTCTAGTAGAATCAAAATACTTTAATGTACCTATTCCTCCACTCTCTACTAATTCTTTCATATACTCAACAGCACCGCTATAAAGGAATGTATGATCAACCATTAGTTGAAGTCCTTTACTTGTTGCTAATTGTATTAGTTCTTCTGCTTGTTCTGTTGTTGCTGTTAATGGCTTCTCTACTAGTACATGCTTACCTGCTTGTAAAGCTTTCTTAGCTAGTTCATAATGAGAGAATGTAGGTGTTGCAATTACAATAGCCTCTACTTGCTCGTTATTAATTACATCTTCGAAAGATGTTGTTGTATTAATTCCTGGGTATGTTTCGTTAATGACCTGGAGTCTTTCTTCTCGAGAATCACAAACCATCGCTACTTCTGATTGTTTAATTGAAGTTAGATTTCTTAATAGATTAACTCCCCAATACCCATATCCTATTAATGCTACTTTTACCATATTATTTGAATTTAATTACTGATGTTATGTGACTTAGATTAGTTGCTTCTGATAGAGGTACATCGGAGAATATTTCAATACTTTCAATGTACTCTGGTAGATTTGCTTTTAGGTCTTGTAAATACTCTACCGTATTCTTTACATTGTTTGGATTATAAAATGGATGATAGCAGCAGTGTAGGTCTTCAATAATGTATATACCGCCTTTATTTACTTTTTGTTTTAAAGCTTCGTAGCAGTTAATTTGATGCTCAATGAAATGACTTCCATCGTCTACAATAATGTCATAACTGTCTGCAACTGCATTTGATAGTTCCTGAGGTCTGTCTTGATCTGCGATTACGATTTTAATATTAGAACGAAGGGGTGTATAATTTAATTGCTCTCCATTATCGATTCCTGTAATATCGCATTCATGATTAAAGAACTCACTATATGTTTCCATAGAAGCTCCATTGTATACTCCTATCTCAAGTATTTTTGGATTAGTATACTCTTTAAAGTATTCATAGTATGCATCAGTAAAGCCATGTTCGTAGGCTTTGTCTGTTCTATGTCTTAGTCCAATCTCAGTTAACTTATTCATTTGTTATTGTTTTTTTTATTTTACATGGATTACCTACTGCAATACTATTGTCTGGAATATCTCTATTTACTAAAGAACATGCTCCTATTACAACATTATTTCCAATAGTTACTCCTGGAAGTATTATTGAATTAGCTCCTATTTGTACATTATTTCCTATCTTAACTGAAGCTCTATGAACATGGCTAGCATCTGGCTGCTTTGGAGTATTTAATGCTTTATGAAAAGAAGTATCGTGAGTATATATGTGTACACCTGAAGATATAGCTACCTTTGTACCTATTTCTAATCCTGCACTTCCGTCAAGTAATGTAAAATACCCTACCCATACATCTTCTCCAAAGGTAATATATTCTTTTCCTCGTAGTATACAGAAGTCGTTAAACTGTGTTCCAACTTCGTTTTTTAGTAACCTCCAGTCTGGTAATTCTATAGTGTTTGAATCCATTGGTATGTCTTTTTTATTCCTTCAGAGATTGTAGAGTTAGGACTCCATCCTAACTGTTTTAACTTACTAACAGATCCAACTCTCTTATTTTCAATGTCTGTTCTGTTCTCTGGTAAGATAGTAATATTAAGGGAGACTTCCAACTGTTCTTCAATAACTTTAATTAACTCTGAGATAGATATTCCTTCCTCAGTAGAGACATTAAACACATCGTTTGGCCAATTTTTCGATACTGCAAGTATTGCATTTACAACATCTTCTACATACACTAAATCTAATATCTTCTCATCAGGATTTCCATAAACTGTTATTTTGTTACTTCCTGCTTTAACACTACTCAACCAGTTATAAACAATTTCAGTATAAGCTCCTTCACAATCCATATTAGGACCGTATACGGAAAAGAATCTACAGATTGAATAAGATAAGTTATGTGATTTTGCAAAGGATCTGATTAGACCTTCTGTGTAGTATTTTCCTGCTCCATAAATTGTATGAGGTTCACAAGGATCTGTTTCCATAATAGGAAACCTCTTAGGGTTGTTATACACAGATGCTGTTGAAGCAAAGAAAAGCTTTATATTATTTTCAGCACAATACCTAACTATATTCATCCCTGAGTCAGCAATTGACTTATGTCCTTCTGCTGGAAATTGTACACATCTGTTAATTCTAATTGCAGCAAGGTGGTATACTTCTTTGATGTCAGGTAGAGATGTAAAGTCAAAGTCTGCAACATCAGCTTCAATAAACACATACTTATCGTTTTTAAGTAAGTGAGTTATATTTCTTAGAGTAGATGTTCGTACTAAGCTGTCAATAAGGTATATGCGATCGTACTTACTCTCAAGAGATTTAGCTAGGTGACTAGCAATGAATCCTGCTCCTCCAGTTATTACTATATTATTCATTGTCTACTAATTTTTGATATTTCTCTAATATAAGTTTATTCCAGATATCTGTAGTAGCTGTTGGCTTACTTCCAGCACTATACTCAGACATTCTGTATAGCCATATTGGCTTTGGTACATAAGATACCCCTAAGTCATTATAAAGAACTCTAGCCCAGTATTCAAAATCTGCTGAACCTTTAAAGTTAATTAGGTCAGGCTCTCCTATTAATGTATGTAATTCCTTTTTGTAGATAACTCCTGGAGCTGGTATAAAGTTATTTGCTCCTCCTAATATGTTTCCTTGTCTTTGAAACCATTGATTAAATACTTGCTTTGGATTTGAATAATCTAATGCACCCATAGCACTCATTAATGCTCCTTGTGTTGATAAGTTATTTTCTACTACAAAACCATTTGCATAGGCTAGAAAGATATCTTCTCTTTTTAATTGATTAGTAAGTTCCAAGTAGAAGGCAGATGTAAAGACATCATCTTGCCCTGTGTTGTGTATTAAGTCTCCTTTTACGTACGGTAGAGCTCCTACCCAACCTCCACTACATACTCCCATTCCGAAGTTATATTCAGAATATACGTATTCGACTTTATCAGATAAAAGCTCTTTTATATCTTCAAAAATTAACTTATCACCTTTATCATTGAAGATAATATACTGATAGTCTAGTTTTGATTCCTCTAATGCTTTTATAGTCAAAGCAGCTGATTCTCTTACAAAGGGATTTCTTTCGTAAGTATTTTGAATTACTGATATCATTTAGCTGGATTTCCTTTTACTACTGTGTTATCAGGTACATCTTTAGTTACTACAGCACCTGCTCCAATAGTAACGTTATTACCAATCCTTACTGGAAGTATTGTAGCGTTAGATCCTATCCTAACATCGTTACCTATAATTGTTTTACGTTCAATCCACTCTTCTATATTCTCTGTAAACTTGTCATTTGTAAACATAACTCCGTGAGCTATAAAAACTCTTTCTCCTATCTCTACACTTGAACAAATAAAGCTGTGTGAAGATACTCTAGACCCTTTACCTATTTTTACATTAGATTGTACCTCAACAAATGGTCCAATAAATACATCATCCCCTAATTCACATCCATACAGATTTGTATAATGAGAAATTGTTACATTGTTTCCTACTTTTACGTTTTTCATATACCTAATATCGTATTAAATTTTTCTTTAAACAACTTTTCATTATAGTATTTTTTATAATTCTCCTTAGCTGCCTTACTACACTCTTCGTAAAAATCTTTATCATCTTTCAATCTTTCAGCCAGCATTAATGCTTTCTCTACATCTTCTACATCTACTGCTAGGTCTGGATGACAGAGTCTTTGTGTATCTACTTTCTCATTACCTATACAAGGTATTCCAAAGTAAGCACAATTTAAGCTAAAAGTTCCAGCTGCTACAGTCGGCATAAGATGTACGGCATATTTGAATGAGCTTAATTGCTTCATCCAATCTGTCCACATAACTCTTGGTAGGTGATTTACTAGTTGATCTTCTCCCTGTCTCATTGCATGAGAAGTCTGTCCCCATATTGGAACTTCAAATTTCTGTGCTACTGTAAAGCTTTCCATACCTCCATACCATCTAGCAAAGTTTCCTCCTATTATAACTTTCTCTTCTCTAATAGGTTGAATATTTTCTACTACAGAGTCAATCATTAATGTGGTCATAGTGTGCACAGATACGTTAGGAAACATTCCTCTATAGTACTTAACATCATGCTCGTTGTGTGCAAAGATACCATCTGAAGATACTAGCATGTTATAGAATCTAATCTGATCAGACATATTGTAGTCATTCCACCACCAGTGAGGTCCTTCCTGTACTACGTATACTTTCTTATTAGTAAGTTTTAATTCTTCTACTGGTTCTTTTATTAAAAGATCACTTACA
>Ga0222713_10004920_pt1 | contig 13191 bp, 21 predicted proteins | sample C33_649DmetaG_FD_165061 | JGI IMG/M metagenome (GOLD analysis project Ga0222713, IMG submission 165061) | Estuarine water microbial communities from San Francisco Bay, California, United States - C33_649D | ecosystem: Environmental > Aquatic > Marine > Unclassified | place: USA: California...
CCCCAAAACCCCAAAACCCCAAAAGAGTGGAATATAATATAATATACATAAAATATATAAATTTAAAGGACTTATTAAAATAACAAATATAAATAGATGAATGTTTTTAAGTTTTTGAAATTTGGTTTTAAATGCAAGAGTGGAAACTCAATCGCTCAAACCCGTCAGCATTGCAACACCTCTCTTGGTCCAGTGCTTAGACTTGTGAATTCTCTGCATAGGTAGGTATAAATACAGCACGAAATTGGTGGAGTGACCCGTGGTTGATAGAGTACCAGCACGTCTGGCTGTCTTGTATACTGGGCATTGGTAGCTGTGGCCGTAGTTGATCTCGTCCTTCTTGCCGGGGAGTATCCAAATGCTCTTCATCTGCGAGAAAAGAACCTTGGGGTTTGACTCTTCAAGAGCTTCTTTCTGTGAGTCCCATCTCGCACCCTCAACATATAGACCGTAGATGAAGACACCATCGTCAGGACCCTTCTTCATGTCGTATTTGCTCTCGTCTGATAGAATAATGAAGTCAAACTCGATGAAATCGATAGCGATGACATATTTTCTTGCGAAGTTTTGCTTTGTACCTGTCAGGAAAGACTGAGTGAAGAAGAAACCTGAGATCCAGAAAGTAGGTGGCGCACCGTTGTCAACCCAACTTTGCATGAACTTGAGGCGTTCAAGGAAGTCAATCATCCATGAGGCTAGTGGCTTGAGGGATGGGTATGCACGCTTGTGCCATGATTCGGGAACTGAGTTATTGAATAAGCTGGTGCACACAGCCTCAAGCTCAAGGGAGAGTGGAACTTCACCCTTGATGGCTTTGCCCATGTTGATAAGGGACGATCTTACTACCGAGAGTAGCTTGTTGTAACGAAGTAGTTCTTGCTGCAACACAGTGTTCATTGAGTCCTCGTAGCATATTGGGTGCTTCTTTGCAGCGTACTCAATATCAAAGTTCTTGGGCAGTTTGGCAAGAAGTTCAGATGAAAGAGTCTTGAGAATTTCATCCTGACTCTTTCCTTTACCTCCTGAAGTAGAAGCACCTTGAAGACCAAGAGCAACATATAACATGTTGTTGGTGATGCCGATGGCAGAGGTGATCTCTGCGTTCTCGTGAAGACCGAAGATCTCTGTAAGATCGTTGAGAGGCATCTGTTCCTTTATGAAGTCAACGTAAGTGTGGAGTTCACCTACATCTGGGACATAATACTTTCCTGACTCAGACAATTTGTGGTTTTTGTTGAGCATTTCAGGGCAGTAGAAGTCTTCAAGAATCAGATTTATGGTGATACGGTCGTTAGGATCTGTGACTCTTCCACCATAGTTGGCTTCGGCAACCATGTACCTGAGAGCGTCCCATGGAATTTTCTCGTAATGGTTCAAGAACATCATGAGTTGAGCCTGAGAAATCGAGAGGTCAGAGTTACTGAACTCGTAAGGGATGTTCCAGCCGAGAGGTCCGAACTTTCTTCTCTCCAGAATGAGAGCGTTGAAGAAGCAGAGTCCCCAAAGAAGTGACTTATAAGCAGCGTTTTTCTCACACGACTCAAACTCTTCAACTGTCTGAGCAGTGTAAGATCTGAGTATATTATTTTTAAGACCCTTTGGTGGCTCAATTGTAGCTTTGACACCATTTTGAAGGATTGTTATTGGGAACTTGTCTGAAGGCATGGATGTAAGCCAAATACGGAACAGGCTTCCTCTCTGCTCTTCAATGTCCTCAATTATACCTTCTAGGGTAGGCATGAACGATGGGCAAAGATGGCAGTTTTGAAGCACTACCCACGACTAAGCTTCTTGAGCATGGGCGATGGCATCACAAGCCTTCTAGCTTTGACCTTGACCAAGAGAGATAGGGACGACTCTGGCGTTTCTGGTCTTCGCAAGTTTCTCAAGCTCATTCATGGGATCAGCACCAGGAGACAGCACAATTATGATTGGCGTCTTGTTGGTTGAGTCCATGAAGCTCTTTTCCATATCAAAAGGTGGGGGAGATATGAATTCCTTTCCTAGCTCTTTTTCCTTCTTAATGAGCTTTTAAATAACAGGAATAACCTTGTCGGTCCTTAGCACTCTAAGAATTAAAGCCTATCGGATCAATGAAAGCTCATTGAAGGGAGCTGGCCAGTTTGCCTTCTTGCTCTGGGGCTTCATGGAGTTGTAGATGCGCTCCCACTCTTTGAGGTTTTTTTCGAAGTTGTCTGCGAGAGTTGCAAAGACTTCGAATTCTTCAGAGAGTTGAAGAACTGAAGCCCACGTCTTGTCGGTCATCCAACCACCTTCACCAGATGGATTAGGTCGTTTCATTTCGACTTTTGTACCACCAGTCATAAGGAATCTTACCTCTTTCTAATCAAGTCCATCCTCTGTCTCATCCATAATTTTAAGGCAAATTAAGAACGAGAACAACAATTTATCCTTTTCAAAAAGCGATCTGCAGATGTTGTCGTAGAGAAGAGAAGTGAACTCACGGATAAAGAAGTTCTTTCTTTCGTTTTTCTTACCCTTTTCTATTGAGTCTCCGTTATGGAGGGCTGTATGGTAAATACGCTTAAAGAACACAAGGGAGTATTGATACATTGGATCGACATTCATAACCTGCATAAGAACAAAGAATAGTCTGGAAACTCTGCGAGCGACTTGTTCGAACTGTTTTCTGACATTATTGATGTACTCTAGTGTAATCTTAGCTTCTTCTTGCTTTTGTTCAATCTGCTTACATTGAGCTTTTGAATCATCCAGAGTAACAATAAGAAGGTCGTCTTCTAGCAAGTTTTTGTCGTTGTTGGCAATTTAGTTAAGAATCAAATCTTCTAACTCAGCCTTCTTTTTATTATCTGCAGCTTGTTGGATCTGAATTTGATTTCTCTGCTCCATCTTCTTTGGATCCTCATGAGTAACGACAATGTTGAGCATCTAGTCCATGAGACCTTCCTCAGTTACCATAAAGTTGAGCATGTTCACTTTGACACAAACTTCGGGAGCGAAGTGAGGTCTAGGAAGCTTTGTGGTAATGTAAAACCTGAAGTTTTTGTCGTACTCAATTGTTCTGTCTCCCAACTTAATCATCCATTGTCCTCTTTTCTTATCAATTTGTTTGCCAAGCAGAGGCTCTACAAGAGGGTCAAAAGTTTCAATAGAATCCTCAAGAATTACTGGAGTTCCAAGCTGGATGCAGTTTTCTAAGATTCTGCTTATGTTCTTACCGTCCATTGTTGGCTTGATTGACTTGTAGTCATTAGGTGTCTCCATTTTTCTGACCCAGTTGTTTCCCTACATTTAAGGGTCAATCATCAGCGGCCATCTGTCAGTGTTATCCATAATTATTGCATTGTCGACTGAAACCTGCTCCTGAGGGAGGTCGTCGAGATGCCACTTTTGGATCTTGACATTGTTACCAAGCACTACTGCCAAGTTGAAGGGTTCAGTGCTCTTAATCTTGAAGGACTTCATGAGTTGGACCCAGCTATCAATGGCATATGTTCTGAACTCAGATGTAAAAACTCCTAAGTAGGCAATGATGCCTGATGAGATGATAATATCACCCACTAAGCAAGTCTTAAAGGCTCTGTTCTCAGACAGTGATTTTTCCCAATTCACTTCTTCGTCTTTAAGTTTTGTAATAAGCTGATTAGCTCTGTTTAATTTCTTCTCAGCACTGTCAAACTCATCTTGGAGTTGTTTCTTCTTTGCTTCTGCTGCTTCGAGTTCTGCAACCAGTTAGTCCATCTGATCCTGCACTTCCTTGAGGTTTGCCATTGCGGTCTCCCAAAGTGCCTGAGCCTCAGCAGAAGCACTCTTAGCCGAAGCAAGTTCAGCTTACTTGGGCTTGACGATCTTCATTGCTTCATCGTACTAAACCATGGCTCTGACCCACTTTGCAAGACCCCAAGCTGCCTTTGAGGCCTTAGAAAGAACACCATCGTCATATTCTGGCGCCTCAATTAGAGGTTTGAGTCTTTCTATCAATTCTGACTTGATCTCGTCCTTCTTGAATTCTTTGCACCTTGTCAAAAGCTAAGCATTCAAAATGTGCTTTTTACCAGTCTCCCACCAGTCTACTTTCTTATCTTTGCCACTTCCGACCTTGATCTCTGGCGCTTCGAAGAGAATGACTAGAGTCTCAATCACGGCAACTGCAGGTGGTGGTGGAGTTGAGAAACCTTTAATCTCAGTGATATCGTCCTTTTTAAGCTGACCAACTGCTCTAATGGCCAAATTGTAAATCGGCATGACTCTGCTCAGCTCAAACTCACAATCTTTCTGTATTGCGTCTGCTACCTTTTTCTTTTCTTTTGCAACTTCTTCTTCAGCTGCAGAAATTTTGGATTTCTCACCGACCTCCTTCTTTTTGGCTTCGACAACAACAATCTTCTCACTTGTTGCCTTTTTAGCTGCCTCAAGCTCTGGGAGTAGGTTTTTGAGCTCTTCCTCAAGAATTCCTACTTCTTTCTTTGCATCAGCTAGCTAACCGATACCCTTTTCATACTTATTGATGATTGTGTTGATTGCAATTCTTTTCTTATTAAGAAGCTCTTTAAAGGCCTGAATCAACACTAAGTAGGATGTAGGTGTGACGTAATAGTGTCTTTTCTGCTCCAAAAGGTATCTTTGGGCAAGTGCAGTGACTCTAGTTTGCATATCGACACATATCGTAACGATTCCCTCAACTTCAGGCAGGTCGTCAATGTCCTTGAGGAATCTTTCGGCTACAGTCTGAAGGGCCTCCTATGGCCATGGAAGGAAGTAGTCAATGGCGCAACAGTTTACTAGAGAAGGGAACATTCTAAGTCTACGCTTGAAATCATCACCTATTGGGCTCATAGCAAGAACAATATGAACGTTGGCTTTGCACTTGTTAAGGAAGTCCTGCCAAATTTCATTCGTATTGAGATTCTTGTAGTTGGGCACATTTTTGTTTTCCTCCATCATAGCCTCCATAACGTTGTTGATATCCTCAGCAGCAGAAAACAAGTTTGGAATCTCACCATTGTTAAGGATATTGTTAACGTCTTCAAGGAATGCCTCGATGATGATTTGGGTGTCGTTAAGGAGGAAGACAGTTTACTTTTATTCAACACCGCAGTTTAAGAAGAGTTTGTTTCTCATATCATCTCTCCAAGCATTGAAATCATAAGCTTTTGAAATTTCAATTTAGAAGTTTTCGTAAAGAGCAATAAAAATAGCAAGCGTTGAAAGAGACTTACGTCCTGAACCACCGACTCCCATTAGCAAGGCATGACCAAACTCAGAAGTTATGATTCTGTGAATCTTAACAACGTGCTCAATAGCAGATACAAAGAGCACAAGGTTCATTTTCTTCGAAATATTGACTGAATTGAAATCTTCAAGCTGGTTATTGCAGATCTTTTTCATCAGCTCCTTGTCCCAAATCTCACAATACACATCAGTGTATGGTTTTTATTTAGTGTCTCCGCCTGGGAAACAGCAAGGAACGAAGCTTCCAAATAGAAGAGGTTGGACAGTGACAAGCTTTTCCCACTCCTTCTTAAACTTTTCCTTTAGAACCTCCTTAACAAGGTCGGTGAAGGTATCTCTGTCCTCGTTGCTAATGAGTCTATCCTGGAACACCCTTAGGCACTCGTGAGCCCACAGCTTAAGCATGTCGTCTTCCTTCGTGATGGCTTTGCCTCCTGCCTTTGAGATGCCCTGGAAGACCTTTGAGACGTCTCTCAAGTTGTAGGTATAGTGAGACTTAGCAGGTGTAGGTCTAAACTTTGCCATGGTTTGCTTGTAGATGTGGATTGTGTTCTTTACAAGAGAATCCTTCATGTCCTGGACACCCTTAGGAAGTGATGGATTGGTCTTTGTGGCGAACATCCAGTCCATTATGGTAGAAAAGATCCCGGCTAGAGATTTGTCAGTGTATGGCTCTATGTAGAGCACGTTAAAGTGGCGAATGTATCTTGAAGAGATTGAGTTTCTTCCGTCTCCGGGTGGACCCATTGCACCAGCGAATCTTACTCCATCAAGCTTTCTGAATTCACGCTCCGGAGAGTCAATATCATACCAGCCCTTGTAGTCCATCCACTGTCTAAGTAGCTCAATTGGAGGTTGAGCTCCGTATTTCTCTTTCTGTGGCATGTTGAGGTCATCAACGAAGATGACTCCCTCTTTGCCCAGCTTGGGACCGAATACACCCTTTCTTCTCTTTTCCATGGAACCATCAATAATTCTCTCAGTCTGATTTGAAGTAGTTTGAGCTGAGAAACCAATTTTATAGTAAGCCCATTCTGTGTTGTCAAACTTTTCCCTAAGCATTTCGTTCATCTGGACTGATTTACCAGTACCAGTTGGTCCAACCAAAAGGCAGTGCTTCTTGTTTTTAAGAAGAGTCTCGCAAATATTGAGCATACGAATTGAATCATTGGTAGGAATAGAAAGCTAAAGGTAAGTGAGCTCCTTATTAATTTGGTACTTTGGCACGGTCATGTCCCACATGATCCATCTCATCTCTTCTTGGTCGAAAAACATGTCAAAAACGGACTCAAAGTCTCCCATTTTGTTCGAAATTTTTTAAGCTGGGTACTTATCCTTGCCATTTTTGCCCATATCAATGTTATACTTATCAAGTACATCCTCACCAGCAATCAAATCTTTCAAGAAAGCATCAAATTTAGCCCTAGTTGATTCTTCAATCACACCTCCAATACCCCAAATTACGGAATAAAGAAGGATATTTGAGAGTCTGTCATCAATGTCGCTAGGAATTTCAATCTTTTCTGAATCAGCAAACTTGGGAATATAGATGGAAAGGTAGCACTGAATAAGTCTGATCATATGATTGATTAAGAAACCAGGGGCACCTGCACATGGGAATTTACAGTTGACTCTGGTGAATTCAATAGCTAGATCAGCGACATGGTGGAATATCTTGATGAACTTATCAACAATCTTTGGATCAATTATTTCCTTGACATTATTGGAGTATGAGTCAATGAAAACACTGTGGCCAAGTTGGGCAGACTCAAGCAGGACCATACCACATCGAGAAACTGTAGCAGGAGAGGCCTGGGAGAGATCATCGACTTGGAACATAATAGTCATTGTTGGCTTAAGCTTAATGATAGCTCCTGAAGTAAGACAAAGCTTTTTGTTATCATCAAGCACAGTGTTCATGTTTTCGATCCAAACTGCATCGACAGGGCCATCGAAGCAAATCCACTTACGGTCTGGAGTTTCAGACTCTGCGCAAGTTCTTATCTTGATAGCGAGTACTCCATCAGACCACTCTTGAGTGTCAAGATCGAAGACACCATACAATTGATTTTGAGTGATTGATTTGGGGTTAACGTAGTGAGTTTGAACGTTAACAAACTTAGGGTCATCTTTGACATTACTCATGGCTTGTTGAAGGATTTTAATCACTGATGACTTTCCTGCGTAAGGATCACCGACAACCATGAGGCCGTGGCGCACCATGATTGTTTCGTAAAGCTGAATGCACTTTTCAAGGAAGACTGCTTTTGGTTGGAGGTTATTTTTCTCACAAGCAATCACCATCTGTTTAGCAAGCTCAGCATAGTCTTGTTCTGGAAGCTTAATTCCAGGGAACAAGTCAGACGTGATACCATTAAAGAGAGGAATATCGTTTGATGTGAATTTGGGCACGTTGACATCATTAAGAGCTTTAAGGCAGATCTAGTCTTCAGGCCAGTCTGCTAGAATTCTTCTCTAATTTCCACAGGCAGTCAGAATAGATTTGACTGCTCTCATACCGAAATCGTAGTGGTCTTATGAAGAAAGTTGTTCGGAAGAAAGCTTTAGAGAGGCGACTACCTTTACTGAGAGTGGAGCGGCCTCAGAGAAACCGAAGGAATAAAGTTCAATCTGTGCAATCAAAGCGTAGTCAGGCACCATCATTGCACAAGGTCTGAAAAGAGCCTTGAGATTATCAGGCAGTTCAGATCTACCTGCATAACCTGGGTTCATGGTGATGTTTACTGCGCATGCCCTGTTGATCTTGAGCTCGGTCATCTCGAACACGAATGTCTTTAACTTGGGATTCTTAATAGCTTGCTGAATCTGTTAGATTTATTGGGCAATAACAGACAGCACTTCAAGGTCAATACGGTTGAATTCATCAAAGCAGCACCAGGCACCTGATGCAGCAAGACCTTTGAAGAACTTTGCCATTGCTAAGTAGTCAAGACCATCGGAGCAGTTAAATACGACACATTAAACTGCAAGTGCTTTTGCCAGATCTTTGACGGATTCAGTCTTACCTGTTCCAGCAGGACCTTCCGGAGCACCTCCGTAGTTGAGATACTTAGCTCCCATGAGAGTTCTGTAGCACCTATCAGTGAGTGGAGTAATAACCAGTCTAGGAGAGTTTCCAAGATACTCATAGGCATATGGAATGATTGCAGTGACCATTTTTACGTTCATGATATCACCTGTCTCCCAGTAATAGCGGAGCTGAGATGACCACTCAAAGTCGGCAACATTCTCAATCTTGAGATCAGCAAGTCTCTAGACAACGTCTCTTGCATGTACATCAATGACGACTAGAGCCTTCAGGGTGATTCTTTCTTGGTCCTTAAGAGGTCTTCTGACCATCTAGACAATATCTTCGATTTAAGACTTTTGCACTTTGACGTATTCATTTAGTTCAGAGTCTTGAATCGCTTTCTCGACCTCAGTTGTCCAGAAGATTTGAGAAATAGCTAGTACAATTTAACCTGGATACATCTTAGACCAGTCCGTTCTAGGTGTCTTAGGATAGGATGTAAGAGAATCTTTGGCAAGTTTCTTGAGGCATGCAATCATATAAGCCTCAATTTCTAGCATCCAAATCTCAACATTACCCTTTTTTTCTCCTTCATTGACGTCAATATCCTTCAAAAACAAGACTTCCTCCTTTTCAGCAGAAATCATACCATAGACATGGTCTTATTCGCTGAACATAACTTTTGAGATACCCTCAAAGCATTTGTCCATATGTGCCTGTACAAGCCTTGGGTCCTTGGTTTGGGCAAGGATCTGAAGTAAATCATCATTAGCAAGGAAGAAGAAACGAGCAAATACAAGTCTTTTTTGCTCAAGGTAGTCATTTAGACTCTTTTAAATCTTGTCAAGCTTTTTATTAGCCTCTTGGAAGTGCTGCATTATACCCTCCTTATCTGCGAGATCGATAAGACCAGGATCATCTTCGATTCCCTTCATAGTTGTTTTCCAGAGAGTATCGACTTCAACGAACATTTTGTACTCAAGAGGCATGGTTGCTGAGATATCACCAGAGCTGAATATTGGCTCCAAGTACATCCAATTACGTTGTACTTTAAGGATTTCATCAGCAAGCTCGGACATAAGATTAAGTTTGCCTTCCCAAGCTTTAGTCTCATTCTTCAAACGACCTTTCATGAATGATGAACCGAGCATAGCCTGAGTAGCAACTGTCTGATCATCAAGCTTGGTATTGATTTCATCCCAACCTCTAATTAGCCAAGTGATGCCCTTGTAGTCAGCTTGTTCAAGTTGGAAGACTTTCATCTCATCTTTCATTTGCTTCAATTTTTGCTGAAGAGAGTATTTTTTCTCGGCTTTCATTGTAATATCTTCGATCTCCTCAACATAGCTGTAAAGATTAAGACTTTCAAAATCACTTATTTTAACATCTTCTCTTTCAAGGCTTGTGTTGTCTTTCATGCTCTTTTGGACTGCATCCTGTATATCTTTCCAGTCCTCATCGTTAATCGCTTCAGAAGTGAAGCATCTAATAAGAGGAAGGTTCTTAGAAAACTTTTCCAAATTGGCTTTTAAGTCCATCGCAGTCTCAGCAACTTCTGGATAGTCCTCTGCAAGTTTTTTGTTAAGTTAGAAGCACTGCGTGACCCATGCCCCTACCTAAGAAGCTATACTTCCTGGGTCACTAAGTCTCATAAGTTAGGAGTTGGTCCAGTCATTGAGTTCGGTCTTGCTTTCATATGCCATTGTAATAAGGTCGTAAAATGGCTTGAATTCAACTCTAAGAACATCAAGATCTGGATATGCATTCAAAGGTAGACCAAAAATCTCCTCACGCTCATTGAACTGCTTCTTTTTCTCAAAAGCGACAGCAATTTACTCCTTTAGAGAGTATGCAATGTTAGAGAATTCATTTGCTTGATTGAGAGAATTGAAGGTCTTCAAATGCACAAAAGAAGCCTTATAATCTTGAATATCCTTCTCGAATTTCTCTTTCTCCTTTTCGAGATTAATAGCAAAGAGTTCGTTCTTCTCCTGCATTCTATTTTTGCCCTCAGTGAGCTGGGCTTAGATTCTTAAAGGCCAGATCTTCATCATCCAAAAGCCATCAATATCAGTCTCCTTATACATATAGCTAAAAGACTCAAGCATTTCGTGGTGTCTTTGGACTTCTCTTAGAATGTCAGTAAGTCTCTCGACCTCTTGGGGAGTTTTAGAGATGAAATCTCTAGTTTCAATTAGTTCCCTTTCATTAACTGGGTCGTGGTCAATCTTCTGGAACATTAGAGTGTATGTCTTTCTGACATCAACTACAGTTTCATTGCACCAGTTGTAGGTGGCTTCAAGAATCTTGTCTCTAGTTTTGGCAGCCTGATCACCAAGTTCGGTCTTTAGTTTCTTAGTGACGACTTTGAAGATGTTGAAATCAATATCATCTTCGGAGCATGTCATGATCTCTTTGTAAGCCCTATCATAATGAGCTATCTGCTCTTTAATCTCAGCGAGTGGCTTCTTTTCACCAGCAAAGAGGCTATCTGTAAGCTCTTTTCTATCAACGTTGAGAATATACTCGTACTCTTTGTATTTTGTAAGGAGCTCATTAGGTTGGACAATGTTCTCCTCGATCATGCGATTCAAGTCGTTTAGAGCCTTCTTGATCCAAGAGAAATCACGGTCAATTTTGAAATTAGCGTAGCCTTCTTTTTAAAGGAAGGGCATGAGGTCTGACTCGAGGTCGTTGACCATATTAGTGGACTTGATGATCATGTCCATCGAGTTGAGAATGAAGTCAGAGCACTCCTTGAGTGATGGCTTGTAGATGATTTTGTTCTTGTCTTCGTCTCCACCCTCTTCACCTTCCTCTTCTTCTTCTTCTTTAGCTTTCGCGCCTTTTTTGTCGTCTTTTTTCTTAGTATCCTTCTTCTTTGCTTTCTTTTAAATGCTAAGATGAATGATGATGAAAGGCTCTTTGCTTACCTTCCAGAGCTCTCCTATGTTGTCTTTGGGGGTAGTAAAGCTCTTAATGAAGCCAACAAAGTCATTAATAGAGATTTAGACAAACTCACGAAGGTATGTATTTAAAATGAAATCAAAACGGCTGATAATGCGTTTTAATGGGCTTGCCTCGTATGCTTCGTTGTTTGCCTCGAAGAAATTGTGGTTGTTCTTGCGAAGTTTGTCTTAGATCTCTCCAATCAAGAAGTCACGCCATTGGACGAGCATATTTTGTGACACTGCTGAGTGATGGGACATCTAAATTTTCTCAAGGTCTTTAAGCTCTCTTGGAAGCTTAAGAAGGGCCTTATTTGTATTAAGGTACCTTTGCTCTTGGAAATCAATACACTTCTAGATGAATATGCGAGTCATGGCAACAAGATCCTCATCGGAAGAGAAGTGTTGGTTTTGAATTTCTTCATAGTTGTAACTGAAGTTGTACTTAGGGCAACGCACGACACCGAAGTATGGGCTTGTTTTCTTTTACAGACGAATTGGGATTTTCATGCGTGCAAACTTTTCGAAGTTGGTTGTGTCTTCCATTTCTTTGAGCACAACACACTTTTTCATTTGACGAATATATTCTTCTTCAACGACTCGAAGCAGAGCCTTGAACGTTGGGTAGATCTTGGCTGGGTCAAACTTGTCGCTTGGGCGCACTGACTTGTGCAGGAAGTAGAAACGGCGCTCCTTGGAGAGGGTTGAAACTGAGTCAGTAGGCACAGAGTCAACGAGATTTGTGAAGCGAAGTTCAGCCTCTACAATTTCTTGTCTTGATTTGCATGCGTTGACTCTTTCTTTGAATTTCTCGGGGTCTTCGTTAAAGAAGAGTAAGGAGAGTCTGGTCACAAGTTTCTCCTGACCAGTAGCGCAAACTTTTACGCGGTATTTCTTCTCTTTTGCGACAAACTCAATAACTTCGACGGGTTTCCAAAGATATTCGTAACCTTGGTATACGGGTGATAAGGCATGGGCTTGACCTGGTCTGGATCTGCATTCTTCAACCAATTGCTCAGGAGTCTTTTCTTCATCTTCACAATCATAGCGAGTAAGCACCTTAACTCCTGGCATGTTGGGCTCGTTAAAAATCTCGTATTCTTTATCGAGGAGAGCGATAGCCTCTTTTGCTGCCTGGTCCTTGTCGACACCAGTCTCTGCTTTGTGAAGGAAGGTTTGCTCCTTGACGACAAGGTGGTGTTTTTTAATTACGTTCGCGTGACGAGCGGGAAGTCCCTATTTATTAAAGAAATTAGAGGTTGTGTTTATAATTTAAATTTAGATATCCAGTGCGAGGGGCATCAGTCTTCGTTGAACTTACCTTGATGTTTTCAAGATACTCCTAATGCGTCTGTTCATAGATCCAGGGGTTTTCAACTTTAACATCCTTTGGTTTCAACGCCTCCTACTCCTCCTGTGACAACAGCGACGGTTGCTGCTGCGAGCTGGCGTTATTGGCCGGGGCGGTCTACCCATTGCCATTCACATATCCGTATTTCATAGAATCGTCGGCGAAGTCAGCGGAGGCCATAGCCTGCTTGTTCGCGTTGGGGTTGTGAGCCTTGCGAATCGAGAAGGTTTTCATCTGCTTTCTATGGGGAAGTAAGTGAGTTTCATAAATTTACATACCTTTTGTTTGCAGGTTTCTCCAATATCTCGTTTTGCATCTACTCATACTGGTTGCTGATGTGCTGGAAATCAGGCACGGTTAGTTTTTAAATAGGACCTAAACGAAAGATGAGTTCCTCGTCCCTAGGATCAAGGAGGGAAGGACTTACCAAACTGCTTATTATGGCCTATTCCGGTTTTCTTTGGCTTATGCATTGACTTTAAATAATTATAAATATGTACGCTTAAGACTTAATAAAGCTTCCACAAATAATGTTCGTATATAATTCAATCAACCAATTTAAATTTACGTAACTCCTGCGCGCGCCTAACAACCAGAATATAAATTAAATTCAAATTTCTATAATATGGGGTTTTGGGGTTTTGGGG
>Ga0222713_10004921_pt1 | contig 13189 bp, 15 predicted proteins | sample C33_649DmetaG_FD_165061 | JGI IMG/M metagenome (GOLD analysis project Ga0222713, IMG submission 165061) | Estuarine water microbial communities from San Francisco Bay, California, United States - C33_649D | ecosystem: Environmental > Aquatic > Marine > Unclassified | place: USA: California...
AATCTTGGATCAGCTTTTCTTGCTGCCGTCATTCTTTCTTGGCCTAATCTATTTGCCTCTGCAGTCTTGTCCATAATGTCATTTCTTGCTTTAGTTGAATAAGCTATTGCTAGAACAGGTTGACCATTTTTTGCAGCTTCTTGTTGCGCTTTAATGTTTTGTTGATATCGAATTTCATCAGGATCGTTTGGATCAATAGAACTAAAATCTGGCTTCAAAGGTTTGTAATAATAAGGATTATAATTATCTTTTGGATCAAGTATTGCATTTCTAGCTTGCCCCTGCTGTGGTGAACCTAGTCGGTTTGCCAAAGGCGAAGTTGGTGCTTGTCCTTGTTGTGGCGCAGCTGATGATTGTGCTGGCTGGCCCGGAACTCTATAAGGAATAGGGTTTGCTTTTTGTTGTGATCTTGCTTGGCCTTGCTGGTTAGATTTATTAAACAAATTTTGCCTAATAGAATTTTTAGTAATACCAGTGCCTTTAGCAGGACTAGCATTATTCATGCGCTGCGCTACTGTTGGAACTTCGTTTATTGCCATTAGTACGCTCCTTGAGGTGGTGGTGGCGCACCCTGAGGTGGGCCACCTTGCGGGGGCGCACCGGGAGGTGGCGGGGGTGGTGGTTGAATGAGATACTTTGATATGTCCAGATCAAGCGTCTTGGCCCAATCCGAAAGCAAGGCGTTGACAGGGGTGAAGTCCCCGGTGTTCTGAGCAAAGCTCGACAAGCTTGGCAGAATATTCTGCATAGCTTGACCCATGTTGTCAGCATCACGCTGCTTGTTTGGTTTTCGTGAGCTTCCTGCTGCAATCCTGTATTCAAGGTTATGAAGGATGTCATTCGGGTCACTCGAGACAATGATCTGATCCCAAAGGAACGCTATCGGCTTGCCAACAATGTTAACCACATCATCACCGGTGATATGCCAGCGCACAGCCAAAGCTTCCTTTTTGGCCACATCAGTCATGGCATCCTCGACCTTGTTAGACATGTCGTCAGGACGGATCTTTGTTTGCTCAGTCTTGCTCTGCGCCTCGGTTGCAGACCTGTATGACGCTGCGGATTCACCGTAGACAAGCTCGGTAAGGCCAACTCGTTTTTCAAAATTTTTCTCAACAGCAGCAAGCACCTGCCAGATATCGCTGTTAAATTGAGGATGCTGGAGAAACTGTACCACTTCGCTCACGGTTCCATGGGTTTCGTCTATTTCCAAAAGCTCGTAGTCAGACCCATGAAGAATGGTGGACTTAAGCTCTTCGCCAGCCGATTTCTTGATGGCAAGAAAATCACGACAAGAAACCCTGATTTTTCCGGCAATAAAAGAATAAACCCAGTTGATGAATTTTAATTCTCCCAAGCCGGGCTTAAGATGCGACATCGGCCATACACGCCTAGGTCGTTCATGGAAAACAATCGGAGTCATCGGCCAACTGTCATCTGCCCAGAACGGCGTGTCCCATTCAAGCCTTCGCTTGATTTCGACATCGTCACCGCCATTCTGAATATCTGGCGGGATGTTGAGCGGATAATCGACTTTGTCGCAGACGGCAAGGTAGGCGTAATCGCCGTACTCCTCAAGGGGTTCAAGAAGCTCTTTGCTTACGCCTGACAGCCTACCGCCAACCCCAACCTTGGAATATATTTTCCAATACACCAAGAGGTCGTTGGTCTTGCCTTTCTTGCGCTTGTAGTCACCGGCGCTGCCCTCAGCCATCAGGTTGCCCTGCTGATTGTATGATTCCACATGACCGCAAAGCGTACCGGGTACAAGACCGTAGTCTCGCTCAACCTGCCACACGGGATGAACGCAGCGTTTGGCTATCCACCCGGCTTCGGAAATGGTTTCCATGTCCGGGTCTATGAGAAGGTTATCCACGGTGTCATAAAAACTTCCGATAAATTTCTTCCCGGTTCCGGGAGAAACATAGGGTCGAGTCCAAAGGACACCCATCCCCTTAATCAATGCCTCGTCTATCGCCCTTCGGCAATGATCCTTGAGGTTCATCGCATCAGGAGTAAAATTAAGATACTGTTCAAGGAGAAGCGCCCTTGCACCGTCAAGCTTGGTCTGCTTGATGTTAAGCTCTTGAAGGTGGTTGAACATAGGGCCAAACTGCTGGGGATCAAACGGAGCAAACGCCCCGGTTGGAATATCGGGGACAACCCTAGGGTTGACTTTCCTGTCCGGGTTTCTTGAATAAAGCGCAGGGCCAAACAATTGCACCATTTCCGCAACCTTGTTGACGGTCATTGCAAATGTCGGCCTAGGAAAATCGTCAGCTGAACCAGTGAATGAAAGACCTGCCCCGCCACCCCTTTTCAGCCCGTACATGAAATCATACGGGCCATCGAAAAACTGCATGCAAGCTTCGGCGTCCTTGCCAAACTCGTCCTGTTTGAAATCATAGGCGAGCTGGATCTTTTTGAGCCATGCAGTCACGATTGGGGCTAACAGGGATTCTTGATTCATTTATTATTTCGCAGAAGCAAGTGCGCCTTTTTGTTTGTGTTCGTAGATCCTAGGAATCAAAGTCCATGCTCCTGATTCTCTGGCTTCTGGAATCTGGGTCGTAGGGTCGTCCATATGTCTAACGCCGTCCATGCACATCAAACTCACGCTGTCTCGCTCAAACACGCTGCAAGCTATGGTGTCGGCACCAACATGGGTGACCACCGCTGGCCTTGGCATGGTTGATTTATCGGCAGCATGGAACCACAAAACCATATCTCCAACAAAAACGGCTGGCATAGCAAACTGGGGCATCATTCTTCTCCTTGGGCTGTAACAGGGGGCTTGACAGATTTGAGCCATCCATCGAGGTCAAACTTTTCCTCAGGCTCAATTACCGTGTTGTAAAGTACCATAATCGCAGCTTCCCATGCAACTAAAGATTGCTCATTTGGCTCACTATTGCAAAGTTTGGCTATCTGTGACGCAAGGTCTTTGACCTTTCCGTCCGGGCTATTCAACGCCCATTCGCCTATCGCAGTCCAAGAATTCTCGTCAAGCTCCTCGTTTTTAGGGGAATAATCCAAGTATTGGCAAGCGTCCTTGAAAGATTCCTTTGCGATAGCGCCAATAATCATTGCTGAAGATCCACTCATAGTCACACCTTTTCCTTACCGGGGCCAAGATTAATCATGCCCAAGCCCCCGTTCTGCTTGTTCATGCGTTTAATTTTTGCCTTTAACGCCTTGAGAACCACATCGTCACGCTTCTCGACAATATGCCTTTGGACATATTTGAAGTTAGCCATGGCGATATATCGGAAACACGCCATGGCATGGACACGGCCACGCTCCTCCGGCCTGTCCGTCACATAGCCCCTAGCTTCTTTCTTGTACCTATACCTTTCTATTTCCCAGATAAAATTATGGCATTGCGGGAAAACCTTGAGCCGGATACTTCCGTCCTCCCTGACCCTGAGCCAAGACCGTGCTGACTCGATACCGCCCTGCACATCATCCGAACCCCATTGAAAACCGCTGCCGGTGGTGGAAGAGTACACCCGATATTTGCGCAGCGCCCTAGAATATTGCTGCTCGACATTCAAGCCGGATCCGATGTCGGATATCCTGCCACCGTGCATGTCTATTATGAATTTCTCGAAAGTCTGCCCAACCGCCTTTTGCGCCATTTTCTGGCCAAACTGCTCGGCATCGCAATTGTAAATATAAAGTTCATCATAAAGATAAATGAAGTGACCATAACTTGGAGGAGGCACGGCAAAAAACAAGACGCAGCATACCTGCCTTCCCGGATCGACAACGGCGCATCTTGTCCATTCGTTTGGGATCTGGAAGTATTCGACACAGTGCATGGCCTTGGAGAATTCCGGGAACACCCGCAGACTGTTAATGGCAAACTCGCCGGAGATCCTGACTTTTCTTTCGTCCTCGGACATTCCTTCTGCAAATTCCTTTTTCTCCTTGTCACCGATATGCGGGTTGTCATCCAAGATAATGACAAACTCGTCCACCACTCTCGCATTGGGATCATCAGGATGCTTCTCTCTTTCGGTGATCGCCCTCTCATGGAGTTCCAGAAGTTTCTCGGTTCCAGTCTGCGGTGTCGCTGACCAGAAACCGCAACCCTTGCGGTCAAGGATACGGGCGCTAAGCTCCGGGTGCCAGTCAGGGTCAACAATTTCCTCGTCCAGCCAGAATATGTCAATGTCGCTACCCTGAGGAGGCTTGCCCTCAGACGAGTAAAAGTTAATTTCCCAGCCGTTGGTAAGCACTACCAGTTTTGGAATGTTCTTGGCCTTGTTTTCCCAAGCAATTTTCTTGATCAGGCGCTTAGGGATCAGGGGTGGAGATTGCTTGGTCAGGTGAAACCTCTCAAGATCCTTGGGATCCCACGGCCTGTAAGTTCGCCACTGCTTGGTTTCAAGGTCACGGATGATCCTGAAAGCTCCGGGTCGCCCAAGCTTTCGCCACATGACATTCCCGATATGATCCAAGTTTCTGCCCACGCAAAAAGCCCTGCCACCTTCCAGCGGATACTTCAGGAATGGATCCATCCCGCACACCGCCCTAGCCAGCTCAACGGCAGCAACGGTGGTCTTTCCAGAACGATTGCCACCTCGCACCAGACGGTGGGTGGCCTTGGACATATGAAAGCTATGCTGAATCCCGGTAGGCTCATAGATCTTGAGCGCCTCCATCTTGCGCCGTGCGGATTCATTGAGAAGTTTCTTGAAACGGACGCTGTCCCTCTGGCCAAGCTCGGAGTAATCAAAGGATTCCCCGCTCCTGTCCTTGGACTGCGTCTGCTCAATCTTCTGCTCGATGGGTGGGTTCAGGCTGAAATGCGTCTTGACAACGGACTTAAATTGCTTCTTGGCTGCGGTTTCGACCCTTCGCTTGTCCATCAGGTGGGCGACAACCACTTTCTGGATGAGGTCGCTCGTCATTTCCTCGGTGAGCTTGTTGTCGGTAAGGTTAAGCTCGTCAATCAGCTTTCTTACTGTCTGGAGATTGAGCGATTCCTCTTGCAAGTTCTCCGGCGAATTCAGACCCGATGTCCTCCACCATCGCAGCGAGTTCATCACTGACTTTTCCAGCTGCGTTAAGCTTTTGCTTGGTTCTTGATTGTCCATCGGACTTCTCCCGGATCTGGTTCACAACGCCCTCGATCTCACGGTCAAGATCCTCATCGGACATCAGGCCGGTGTCATCCGGTTTCTCGTCTGCTTCCGATGCGAATTTCCATACTCTGGTTATGATATCCAATATCCTCTGCCGAACCAGAGAACCCTCACCGGCAGCAGTCCATTCCTCAAAAAGCATTTCCGCAAGCTTGGATGGGCCACCAACGACACGCACGAAGTTTTCCGCAAGCTCTGAGAGATGCGGTAGCTTCTTGCCGTCCTTGAGGTTGCTCTTGAGTGTTTCTTCTGTTTTCTTTTGACTTGGAGGCATTTTGATCCCGCATAAAAAGCAAGGGCGCAACAACAGCTACGCCCTTACTAATCCATCCGCATAAACATTGCCCAAGCGTCTAAGCGAAGGCTTATCGCCCTACATAGGCGGTGATATCACCAGTGCTTGCCGAAGCTGCTCCAGAGCATGCCCGGCCAATGATGAATCCACCGGAAGGCAGAACATTGGTCACGGACTTGTTGGTCAATGCGCTAAGCACATCGTTTGCAGCGACAGTCACTGTCCAACCGCCTGAGGCGGGGGATATTAACGCCGGGCCTTGTACCACGACATAAAACAAATCGCCAACCGGAACACCGGCAGCTGGAAGAAGCTCGTCAACCGGGTAGCCAACCCCACCAGCCGTTACGGTTCCAGTGGCCTTGGTGCCATAGGTTCCAGCGGAGGTGGATGTCGAGAAACCGGTGATGGTCTTTGGAAGGATAGCAGATGCGCCAGCGTTCCTGACGACCCTGCACCTTACCTTGTGACCTGACCTTGCAACCTTGGTGGAACCAACGGTTGCCGTAACAAGATCCTCAAACTCGAATTCCTGACCTTCGAGGTTTGCACCGCCCAGATCGTTCTGGTCAATGGTGGCACCACCGTAAAAAGTGGTTCCACGCTCAAAGGGAGGGTTTTCATTTCTTGCCATTGTCTAATTCTCCTAAGTAAAAGGTTTCCTGAAATATTAAGTTAAGGACACAAACTTCGCTTGGTAGCGAGGATTGCATCTCATGTTGCCGAAGAAGTCGATTGAGAATCTCTCGGTGTAGCTGGCGAGGTCGAAGTCAGGAACCTCTGGAACGAACAGCTGGGACTGCAAGCTCCTGAGTTCCAGCTCATCGACATTCAAGCCGTAGCCAACTCCGTCAGGAATACCGTACTCGGAGGTGATGTCAACACCATCAATGTTGACTGAATCCTCGAAGCCAAGAGCGTAAAGGCCACCCTTCTTGTCACCACGGACAACAGTGAGGCGTTCCTTGACTGCCTGTTGCTCAAGCACAAGTCGATACATCTCGGATTCGAGGATGATCATGTCGAGCATGCCACGCTTGGACTTGTTCTTGTGGCTCTTGGTGATCGCATAGCGGATCGCCTGAGTACAAGTGTTCGCCCATGTGTAACCACTCACGCCACTTGGTAGAGTCCATGCGGTGTCAGTGTAGTCCACGATGAGAGGTGACCAGAAGGAGTATTCGGTGTCACCGGTTCCATCAGGCCAAGCGGTGTTGGAGCTTGCGTCCTTAGACCAGCTGCCACCGTAGTTGCCAAGGTTGGTCAACAGCCCTGCATAGGTGTCGGAGGGAAGGCCAACAAAACCATGGGGAGAAGCCCCGGAGGTTCCGAACCAAGATTCAAGGCCGTGGATGCGTCCGGTGTTACCGGCTGCGTTTCCATCGCCATAGATCTCGTCACCAAAGGAATCTTCGATCTCGAACACCATCGAGTTGACGATGTCGGATGCGAGCTTGATGATGCCTTCAGCGGTTCCTTGGTTTTTGAGCTTTTCAAATTTACCAAGGGCATCGGTCACCGCATAACCACGCCAATCGAGCTGGGCGGTCTTGTAACGGTTGACCTTGCTGAAAGTCAAAGTGTCGCCATCGGTGATGGTTCGGAGAGGTGATTTTTTGTATTTCACCTTCCAGTCCATGAGGTCACCGGAGTTGTTGAAGGTCACACGACCACGATCCTGAAGCATGGCGAGGATCTTGCGGTTACGCATGATGTTATCCTCGACATCCTTGATGTACTGATGGATCGTAGTATTTAGAATTCTCTGCCACTCAGCCATAACATTAACCCTTATATTCTCCGGTATTACCCGTGGGGCGGGACATTAAAAAAATCAACGAGAACGCTTGATCGAACCCTCTGAGATCCCATTGGCCTCAAGTGACTGGCGCATTCTTTGCGCCAAGTTCAAGGATTTGTTTTTCACAGCGCCATTGCCTGTAAAGGCAGCAGCATCCGAATTACCGATCCTAGTAAGGGCGTTACCCTGTCTGGAAGGGGCTTGCTGGACAAACTGTTGTTTCTGAACCTCACCCTGCTGTCTCTGCGCCGTCTGTTGCGCAGCCTGTTCCCTAGCTTGCTGCATCCGCATCTGGGATTGTTGATAGTAATCACGATACTGTGCGTTCTGCTGCGCTTCCCTTTGGGCTTGGTGCTTGAGGTAGTCACGCTGCACCAGAGAAGCTGCGTAGGATGCACGGGCGTTTTCGTCCCTGATCCCAACCGAAGCTGCCTGTGCGACATAGTGAGCGAAGGCTTTACCGTAAGGAGCCAAAGCTGGCTTTCCGGTTGTTTGGTCGTAAACCAGTTTGCCGTTCTGATCCCTCTGGTGAAGCCAACTGCTGTTCTGGGAAATGTAGTCCTTGGCGAAAGTCTGCTCCTGCTGGCGAGCGTCACGCTCACTTAGGATTTTTTCGACAAGGTTCTTGGCCACTTCCTCGATACCGGGCTTGATTGATCCAACTGGATCAAATGCAAATTGCTCTAGGAATTTATCCCGGTGTTCAATCGCATTGGAATATTTGTTGATGAGATCGGGTGGCGCACCGGGAAGGGTTGTCAAGTTTCCGTTGGAATCACGGACAACCTTGGATCGCCATTCAGGGTCAAACTCAGGAGCTTTCCACCAAGATTCCTTCTCGGCTGGAGCGTTCTTGGCTGCTTCCGCAGCCTGTTTTTCCTTCATCCATGCGTTAAATTCAGCAGCGTTCTGCAAATACTGGTGGCCGTATTGCGCCATTTGCTGGAGCTGCTGGCTCTGCTGCGCCTTGGATACCAGATCCCTGATCGCCTCGGCATCATTGCTGTAGCCGGAAGCGTCATAGCCGTATCTGGAAACCGCCTCACGCACGGTGTATTGTTGTGGAGCAGGAGCTTGCTGATGCTGCGGTGGAGCGTTCACTGACGCAGGACTGGTTCCGTAACTGCTTGGAGCGCCATTCCTCTGGTCAGGTGATGCCACATACTGCTGGGGCTTGGATTGCCCTTGGCCGGGTTGACCGGTAAACTCAGCTGGTGATGATGGCGATGATTGGGATTCGACATTCGACTGCGGGGCCGATGACGCCACGGATGATTCCGGGGATGATACTGGTTCTGACTGACCGATTGTTTCTTCCATGTTGTTCCTTTTGGCCACATATTTTGTGTAGCACCATAAATATGATAGTTAACAAAATAAAAGTCAAACAAAAAACCCCCGGTTTTTGGCCGGGGGCTTCTCTCCTGTCATCCTTGACACTGTCAAAAGGGCAAATCCTCGTCATCCCTAGGCGGTGCTTTTTTTGCTGGCTCATCATCGTAATCCCCGTCATCCATGCCGTCACCGGCGTCATCGACCACTTTTGCGCCTTTTAATATCCCAGAAGCGTCATTTGCTTCATCGCCCTCGAACATGCGCTTGATGACAAGCCTCTGAAGTGCGCCGATCCTCTCGTTGATGAGCTTGATCTCCTTGAGAATCTGGTCAAGCTTCTCGGATCCAACCGATCCACCGCCGGATCCTGCGCTCCTTGGGTTCCTGTCTGTCTCAACCTTCTGGCCAGCAGCACGGGCGAACCAGTTCAGGATGAATTCCGGGTACCATTCGTCCTTCTTCTGGCGATCCGGCTCTTTCTCAAGCCATGCGACCATCTTCTCGATCTGTGCGTCAATGTTTGCACCGGGAAACTTCTTGACCACCTCACGAAGAAGCGGTTGCGGAATGATGTATGTGCCAAACAAGCGCCCATTCCGTGACGGCAACTTGTATTCCTTGACTTCAGCCATGCTAAAACTCCTCAACGCTAGGAAAACTGCGCCATGGCCAGATGCTCCTCCACAGAGCGTCCGTTGTCCATGTCGTCAAACTTGATCTCTTTCTGCTCCATGGGAAAGTCGTCATCCTCATGGTTCCTCTTGGCGAGGTGAGGGAACAGTGGCTTGAGCTGACTAGTGGTCGTGCAGCCAGCCCCTATTCCCTTGCACCCTTTTAGGAAAACCTGCTTTCTGTCCTCATCACTCATCTCCCTGAATCGCTCTATCGTCAATCCAATCAGGGAAAGGCTGTAGGACAGCTCATGGTCATACCTACGCTTCATCTCACGCCTCCATCCGGGGAAGCTTTGCTCATAAACCTCGATCTGGAGGATGAACCGCTTGCTATTCGCTGCGTTTATGAGCTTATCCCTTCCAACCGGGCAACGACAGGTGCATAAGGCAGTCATGCTGTCAACGATGAGGACATCGCCGTTGCTTTTCTTCCTCAAACTCCTGCAGTGTGGCACGGAAACATAACCCTCGCACCGGCAATCCTCGCAAAAGAACCTGCCGGACTTGATCTCAACCTTCAGCTCCTCCTCCTTGGAGCGCTCAGCTTGAACGATCTCAACGATGGTTGTAATAATATTCGCATCAAACTCAATTTTGTTGCTAGGATTATTAAAAAAAATTGCCTGAGTCGCCTTGGTGACCTCTTTTGGCGTGAAAACCAATGCCTCAAAGTCGGAAACCATCCGGCGCAACGCAAGAATCTGATCCTTGGAGTTCCACTTGGCCCTCGCAACGACCCAATTGACCCATTGGCCAAAATCTTCTATGTTTTCTGCTGGAATAATAACTCACCCCTTTCGTGGATAAGAGAATCATCTAGGTCTGTTATACGGAAGCTGGCTTGTGGTGGCAACAGTGACACGCAACGCATTTATTTTTGGCAGATACTTAAGCTTTCGACACTCGACAATCAGATCCAAGACCTCTTGCATCTTTTCGCTAAACACCCCTCTGGAAATCAGGTGTTCCCTAAGCTCCTCGTAACCTTCCCACCCCTCTTTGCCATCAAGCCTTCGCCTAATCTTGTCTCTTTCGAGCATTTCGCCAAGCTCAAGGTCGAATTCATCGGAGTCTAGCCAGTGATCTTCTCGGTTTTTTGGCATATTTGGTTCCTTTCGAGTTCCCTTTCGAGTCCCGATACCCAACCGTTGGGGTCTTTCGAGTCCTCGAGTTTGCCATGGTGGTAGATGTAATCGCTTTCAACATCATCGTATGAATCAAACTTGGGGTTGATCAGGTAATTTTCGGCCCTTTTTGAAATTTTCCATATCGGCTCGCTCTTATCCCGCTTCTCGTCCATGATCTCGTATTTCAGGGCTATCGGGCTTACCTTCAGACGGATCAGCTCAAAGATCGAGCCAAAGATGTTTGCAAAGAACCGGCGCTTGTTGTACAAACCTTCGCCACGATACCGCTTCACAAACATCCAACTCAGAGTCTCGGCCTTGATCTTGAGCTGCTCGTTGTCGGAATCCAAGGTTTGATCTATCTCAGGGTATCGCTCAGAGAATGGACTACGGATAGAAATCACACCTTCAGTGGGGGTTGCGAAGCAAGAAGATTTTTGACCACGCTCACCCTCATTTGAGGTGGTTTTGGCTGACACCTGTCTCTCAAAAATGACCATTTGACGCTCGTCATAAATTTCTGTGTAATGAGATTTAGATGGGTGTGGTGGGGGATTAGGGGTTAGGTTTGGGTGAGGGTTAGGTGAGGTGATAGGAGTGAGGGTAGGAGTATGGAGAGGGGGTGTGGGGGAGAGGAAAGAGGAAGGGAGCGAGGAAAGAGGAGAGGAACAGGGAGAGGGAAGGGAAGGGGGCAAGGGGGAGGCGAGGGTTTTTGCGTTTTCGGCACTCGTCTGTTCTTGGCCTGTCAATTGTTCTTGGCGGTTTGTGTCAATTGGTTTGCGTTTGGATGGTGGTTTTGGACGCTTGGTCATCCGGGTGATCTTCACGGCGTTGATCCCGGCGATGGTGAGCTTCTGCAGCCAGCGCACGGATTCCAAGGACTCGCTGAATCCGGGGATACCAACCATCTGGTCAATCTGATCAAAGCTCATCCCAAGGATCCACTCGTTTTCGTGAGCGTTGGACTTTACGGCAGCTGCCCAAAGCATGAACATAGCCCCTAAAGCTTCAGGAAGGGGTCTATTTAGCGAAGTTATGATTAAATCGACCTCTGGCTCATCTAGCAAAGAGATCGTTAAAAATTCGGGTGGTTTTGGAGTTTTGACTGGCATAGCTAAAAACTGCCTTTCTTGGCAAATCCAACGCTTGTCTCCCAAGTGGATCGGCAATCTTAGTGGTATTTTTTGGTAGTTCAACTTAATTTTTACTTGTTTTTTTAAAAACCAGCCCTATGATGGGATGGTACGACTATTTCCATGGTCGCACTCCTTTCGAGATGCCGGAGCTAACAACGCTAGTTCCGGCATTTTTCATTTTAAATCTCCTCGAAATTAAGCACTTTGGGCCAAACGAGCTTAGTTCGGCTTGGCTCATTTGACGCATCCGCTTTGCCAAAACTGAAAATATGGGAAAAAACTGGGGAGAGGTATGTGACATAGCCTTGGGGGTCATCCGGGGGCCTACGGGGTATCCTATTTTGCCTAGTTTATCCCTGTAATTTTTAGATATTTACTACTTAGTTATACTGTTTAGGATCCAAAAAAGGGAAAAAAGTTAACATAATCAAAACAATTCTATAATCGATAGCATAATCAAAGCTTGCTATTGTCAATTGCAAGCCGTCAACCATATTGCTTACCTATCGTCAATTTATTTTTAATTGCTTTAAACACTATAAAATAAGCTATTCCAAAACAAAATGAAAACTTTTTGTTTGACACTAGCCAACTAAAATGATTAAATACCTATCGGTTTATTTTGTTTAAAGTAAACCGGTTTGCTCTGTACAGAGTAAAACAAGATCTTTGAAAACACGGGCAGGGGAATAGGTACAATCTCGAAAGGATTGCACTATGAAGACGATCACATCCATTGTTAAAGCCTACAATTCTGAAAGTGTTTCCAAGTTTAATGATATTATGACAAGGGAAGAAAAAAAGCTTGTGAAAGCTTTTGTTAATCTCGCTTGTGACATATGCAAAATACTTGAAAGCATAAGAGAAGATGAAAGCTTGAAAGATTACCGAGAGGAATACAATAAAGCCTTAGTTGAAACCGGCTTAAAGGGAAGCAATTATGGCTTTAGTAATATTTTAAAAATCGGTAAACTTTCCAGTTTAGGCAAAAATAGTTGGCTTTTGAGCTTTCCTAATCTAACAAGCCTTGCAATAGGGCTTGCGGGTTTTGAAAGTGTTCCGGCTTGCAAGGGAATTGCAGCGCTTGAAATAAAAACAGTAGATAAAAACAAAACAATTGAACAAACAATTGAAAGCTTACCTACTAATATTTCAAGTGCGGAATTAAGGGAAAAGGTTAACAGTTTAAAAGGCTTGCCAGTAAAGCCTAAAAAAGCTGAATCAGCTGAAATAGATACCGATGTGAAAGCTGTTGCAAGGGAACAAATAACCAACGCAGTAGACGATTGCAAGCCAGTATCTAATGAGACTGAAAAAGTAGCGTTGCAGCTTGCCAAAGTGATTGCAAGCTATCGGAATGATGAAGCTTTTTTGTTAGCTTTCTGCGTTCAATTGCAGAATCTTAAGGTTATCAATACTTTGAAAGCTTGTATTGATGAAGCTGTTAAAAATAATAAGAGAGTCGATTTATCGATTAGCTAATTATTAACTTGTTTTTGTGTTTTTTGTTTGTTTTTTCTTTTTACCTAAAATCCTATTTTCCTGCCCTATTTTTTCCCCTATGGCTTGTTGCCATGGGGGATTTTTTTTTGGAATTTTTTTTCGTCCCCCCCCCCCCCCCTACTTTTTCTGCCTCTTTTTACCACCCTTTTTTTGCCGCTCACCATTGTC
>Ga0222713_10004922_pt1 | contig 13189 bp, 13 predicted proteins | sample C33_649DmetaG_FD_165061 | JGI IMG/M metagenome (GOLD analysis project Ga0222713, IMG submission 165061) | Estuarine water microbial communities from San Francisco Bay, California, United States - C33_649D | ecosystem: Environmental > Aquatic > Marine > Unclassified | place: USA: California...
GTTCCAAGAATGAGAGCAGCTAAAAATGCAGAGTCTCTAAGAATCTTAGATTTAGGGTGACCATCTACTGTAGTAAAAGAGCCTGTAGATGTACCTTGATATTCACCATAAACTTTAAGTTCTGTAGGTGAAAGGAAAGGATGCTTAAATCCTGTATCTGGAGAATGGAATGTAAAGTAGTCATCTTTAAACGACCCCATAGGATCAATAGAGGGATGCCCAGGATTACAGCCACCTTCTGTTTCAGTTGTAGAAAGAAATGGATCTAACCTGAGATCATTGTATGGATAGTTAGGATAAAGAGCTTTTCTACCATTACCATTAGGAATCTCATACTCACCCATGTTGTTAATGATACCTTTAGCAACAATCGATTTATTACCATCTCTTGTTCCTCTTAGGATTTCATATCCAACAATACCAGGAATAAGATTACCAGCATTATCTACTGGTGGTTTGATGTTCTCAAACTTTACACCAAGTACTCTAATCTTACTGGCGTCATCGCTAATAAGTCTTACGCTAGGATCATTACACTCTTCTGGAAATTTATGGTGTCTAATGGGTTTACCACAAAGAGGTCCCCAGATATCAGGTCTGTCATCTGGGTATTCTTCAGTTGACTGCCAATAACCCATCTTGCCCTCCTTAATTACAACACCACCATCAGGAAGAATACCTCCAACAGTAGGAAGTGGAGAAGCAGTATTATAAACCTGCCATCTTCTAGGAGAACCACTTGATACAGGAAGTGCATCAGGTCCTTGAACTATTTGTAATTCAGAAGAGGTGGCTGGTCTACCAGGTATATGGTATGATGCAGATTTATCACCAGTATTATAAACCCAACGAATAAAAAACGAATACTGTTCGTCTCTAAGGTAACCAGTAACATTACCGCCATTATAGTAGTAGCTAGTAGAGTATTCTACTGATACCCATTTGGTGGTAATGTTATTTGCAATGGGTTGATAGTTAAAGTCAAACTTCCCTGTAGGTGCAACTCTAAACAAGTAACCATTAGCAGGATACATTGCTTCAGACTTCTCAAAAGCAGGATTGCTAATGATTAAAGTATTCGTCGGAATTACAGGAAGTGAGTTGTCATAGTAGTCTATTACAATTCTAGTAGTTCTAGTATCATAATATCCAATGCGTCTGCCTTCTGTTTGCTCATTTGCAAACACAATGACTGCTAATTCAAACTGATCAAAACGTTGGTCAAGACCTTCAATGTTTACTTCTAGTGAACTTTCAAGATTGTCATGAGTAAACAATGCTTGCAAATTAGAAACACCCACATAGTCTGTTACTCTCTGCTGATCAATTGTATAAGCAATAAAAGCTTGATACGTACCATTAGGTAAAGTTCCACCATCAGGTGTTCTATTTAATTTAATGCAAGGAGCATCAACGAGCTTAGCAAGTCTTATCTCTTCACAGTCAAGTTGAAGAGGGTATATAAAATCAAACGTAGTACAGTCGTCAACAGTAGTAGCAACCTTCTTAAAAGGTGGCTCATTAACGTTCATAGTTCTACTAGGATTCAAGTTATCATCCCAATATACCTGCCATGTACAATCGTGATTCTCTTTAGCAGCGCCCTTAATAAGGTTGAGGGTTGAAAAGTTCAGACAAGGATCATTAACAACCGTAGTATAACTGCAGATATCTTCTTCAAAAAGACCAATCTCCGAATTTGTATTATCTGTAGAGAAGATTGCCCAACGATCCTCATTAAGGTGAATAGCACCAATAATAGTATAAGGAGCTGCTTGACACCAAGTATTAGATCGCTCATTAGATATTACACCAATGTCACCATCTTCTGTATTGTGTACAGCATTACGAGCATGTGTCCATGCACCCTCTGGAATAAATCCAAACTCTACGTCTTTATATAGTCCTTTGTTAAAGGAATTTATATTTGTGCTAGAAGTACCATTCTCCTGCTTTGCCATGACTCAAAGATTTTAATTTTGTAGAACAGGAAAGCTCTTGAACATATTTACATACTTGTGGTATTGTGCTTTTCTATTAACCTCCCACAGCTTACGCATTTCTGCAAAGTCTGGGGTATTTACAATAGATAAAGCATTGTTTCTGGCACCTCTAAGACGTTGCTCAACAAGATTCATCTTCTGAGTAACCTCTTCACCAGCAAAGTACATATTCTCAAGAATACGCTGCTTTATAGCATATTCATAGTATTCATTAATCATGGGATGATCAAGAACTAAAAGCTGACCATCTTCATCCTCCATTGCACCCTGGTAGTTAATATAAACACTACCTGTCTTAAAAGGAACTCTTATAAAACCATCTCTGATTTCAGCACTATCTGCTGGTCCATTATATTTATTAGGACAACTAGCATCAACAGCAGCGCTGGGTTTGATCCGCAAAGAACCAAAAGTCTTATAAACTCTGGTCTCAAACTTTGTCTTTTGAATAAGCTGGTAGTAATCACCACACTCTGTCATACAAACAGAGCTATCTACTGGACAGTTATTTTCATCCAGCTCTACAGCACCCTTATCCAGAATACGATCTTCTATGTGAGTACCACTAAGTACAATATCTTGTACCTCATATGTACCGCATTGATATGCAAAATTTAGCACATCAAAATCTGATGGAAGTTTTGCTTTGAAGTTTTCTATTTCTAGAAGCTGTTCTTTCTGCTTGTGTATTCTAAGACCTAGATCATAGTTAACACGCATAGCAACTTTAATAAGCTGCTGAGGCTCAATCATACCTTCAAGACTGTAAGCACCAAAGTCTACGCTTACATCTTCTAAGAGTTGATCGAAAGATCTATATTTAAGATTGTGTCCCATTATCTAGCAATATTCTGTTTATCGTGTTCACCATCGCTTGGATAAGAAGCAAGACCCATAATCTCTTTAAGTACATTCTGTTCAATCTCAGCAAAAAGAAAGTCAGGAACATTAAAAGGTTGAATCTGTCTAGGATCACAATCATCAGATGGATCACAATTCCACTTAGTTATATCATCTTCAAAGATGCCTTCAATAAGAACAGCATCCCAGTCAATATTTGGAAAGTATAAATAACCATTCAAGAACCAGTAATACTTAGTAGTATTATACTTAAAGCTACTAGTCTTTGTCATAGATGTGTAGATACCAGGTTGAGTTGGCTGCATTTCTATAGATGTATCTATAGAGCTGACGGTACGAATTATTGGTCCCCAATAACCCTGCATAAAGTTTGGAAGCTTGCTCTTAGTACGTTTAATTACAATACCCGTCTTAATACCTGAGCAGTGTGCTTCAATCTTATCTACATCAATAAGCTCCACAAATGGTAAAGTTTGAAATACAGAATTAAACTTCATAAGTTTATTCTGTGAATCTTGCCGTCTCATATACAGTGCAGTATACTTAAGTATAATACTGTATAAATAACGATCAGTCATATAAGCATCCTGCTTAACTGACTTCATTAGGTTTCTAACCCGTGATACAACCTCACCTATAGTGGCCATCTTAATCTAGTTTAAACTCGTCATAGTGTTGCAACTCTAGCTCTGTGCGCTTCTCTAACTTATCCTTTATAACACTCTTTTTATAAAGAGCTGATATTCTACTATCTGGAGCCATGACTACATACTTCTGATAGTTTTCTGGATAGTTCTGAGCAACGGCTCTTTTAAATTGTCTAACAGCTTGAAAGTTCCACAGATCTCTATTGGCAAACCTATACTTCTGATAATAGTTAGTATAGAAAATCTTAGCCAATTTGTTATCTGTATCCCAGTTGAGATTCTGCACTACTCTACCATGCTCAGCACTCTTCTGAAAGTTCATATTAACTTTCTTAGGAGTAGGGCAAGTACCTATAAATAGATGTCCCAGACCTTCTGGTAATTCAACACCGTCTCTATAGTTAATGACAGTTTCCCACAACATGCCGTTAAACACTTTAATTATGTTACAGAACGTTTGCAGCTCCATGTTAGAATGATGGGGGCACTTAACTTTAAACTCGTCCAGGGTTTTAGCGTTATGAAACGATAAAGAAGTGGGTCTGAATCTTGCTGCAGTTAAGTTAGGTCCTTTGAATTCTTTCATTTATGCTGGAGTACATTATTAATTTACGAAAAAAAGGTCAGGGATAAAAGACAAAAACTAGTCCATTATGGATACTAGTTCGCAAAACAGACCTTTCTTAGGATCATGTATATCAATTACTCCGGCTCTTCTATTACCTACAAACTTATTATGATAATGCCAATAGTCAGATCTTGACAAAGAGGGTAACACTTTTATAGCAAATCCTGTACGTTCATCTTGGGTTATATACTCAATCTTTTTACGAGTATGAAGGTGTCCTGTGTACAATGTTCTATACTGTGTGGCGCCCCACTCTACTGGGCTTTCTGTTGCATATAACAACAAAGAGTTGTTTGTTTTTACATCACCGTGTTCAAATGCAAAGAAGTTCATACCATATGTGAATACTTTTCTTTCTAAGTAATCTACGTGCCATATGATATCTTCACTACTAAGAGCTTTAGATAAAGCGTGTGCTAGATGAAATGAACTCAACCTATCATGGTTACCTGGAATATATACTATATGCAACTCTTCACAGTACTGCTTAATGTACCCTATAGACCAGAGGATTGCATCAAAGGCTGTTATATAAGCTTCAGTAGCTGACTGACTATTATCTACAAGGGTACCAGAAGTAGTTGTACCAGTAAACGTATCCATATTAATTAAGTCTCCACCAACTACGTAGTATACCTTTTCTAAGTTTGCAACATTAGATGCCCTAACAACCAAGTCTATAACAGCAGTCTCAAAGTCTTTTACAACTTCTTCATTACCCTCTTTACCAAAATGAATATCCTGTAGAGATAACACTGCAGCTGCACCAGATAAAGATGCATTACTTTTGGAAGTAGCTTTAGGAACCACAAAGGGTTTCGGGTTCCAAGTTTCAAGTAAGTTCTGAATAAATTCACTGTCTTGTGGTTTTAGTTTAGTTACAAGAGCAGAAACCAGCCATTTATCAGCTTTCTGTTTATTCCAGTACTGAGATAACTTCCACTCTTTGGTATTAATTTTAAGAGCCGCTATAATCTCATCTGGAGATTGCGGCTCATAACTTAAGATTGTTTCATACTTTGCTTCACCTTTGTCTAAATTATAAGACACCTGGTTACCTGATGAGTCATTAGCTGTTAGTATCTTATACGCTTTATATACGGCATCCTCATCTTCTCCTACTATTTGTTTTATAAGTAGTAGATCTCTTTTCATTGTCACAAACTCGTCAAGAGTCATGTTTAAGCGCACCGCACAGTCCTCATTAGCTCTTTTACTTCTGATTGCTGCAAGCACGTCTTTAACCGTTTGGAACATAGGTAGTTAATTAATGGTTGAACTAATATACACAAAAATTGTTAATATCAAATAAAGAGAGAAGCCCCGACATTTCTGCCGAGGCTCTCCTTGTTAATCACGAAAAACCAACAAACCGTGACTATTTTCTTTATGCTGTAGTCTCAAAAGAGATAAGCAATGAGGTATATGATGAAGAGTTAATACCATTAGCAGTAACCTTCACATGATATTGGGTAGAAGGAGTAAGATTGATAAACTTATACTTTGTAGCTGTAGATGATACAGTTACATCAACCCAAGTACCCAAAGCACCTTCTCTGATGCTAACCACATAATCAGTAACGTTAGCGACAGCATCCCATTCAATTTCAGCCTCTACATCTTTAATAGAGAAAGTCTCTACGTTATATGGGGCATGAATACCATCGGATCCTGTAAGTGCTGTAGGATCAAGATGTAAAAGAATAAGTTTCTTAAGAGTAACCTCTACTCTCTCATTATAAGAAAGAGGAAAATCAACAAGATCATCTCCATTATATAATACGCATTCTGAAGCTATGTAATCTTCACAGCGTTCACCAGCAGGACATGCACTCGTTCCCAGCTGATAAGTAGCTGGGAGCGAGACATGTGAATCATTACATCCGCAATTTTTGCAAGCCATTTTTATATATTATTATCAAGTAAGACAAGCGTTACAATCATTTTCTTTACCTGCTATAAGTACTGCATTAGGATAAACACCAATGTCACTAATTGTGTAGCAGAACCCTTGGTGAGCGGCTCCAGTAAGAGTAACAACATCTCCTATCTGAATTGTAGGATCATAAGTTCTTACAGCATTGTTCGATGGAACAGGAGCTTCAACATCACAGGGAGTTACCTGCCAAAAATATTCAGTAGGATCATCCGTAGGGGCGTTTATAAGTTCGCACTCTTGAGCAGCAGAACCGGGAACAAGAATAGTAACTCTAATTTGGTAGTTAGCTCCAGAAGTCAAGTTTGTAAATGTTCCAGAAAGAGTACCATTAGGCTCATTTAGTTGATACATATTAGCAACATATTGACCGTTCAAAAGAAGCTCAACATTATAGCTAACTGTATTTCCTAGAGTGTGTAGGAATGACCATCCCATTTCAGTTTGAGTAGGATAGAGAGTAACTTCAGGACATTCTACAGAACCAGAGATATTATAGTTAAAAGCATTCTCACAAGTAGTAGTACCATCAGTAAAGCAAGTTTGGAATCTTACAGACAAACTAGAACCCTGATTAAGGTTAGTGGTGGTAATATCCAAAGTATACTGAGTGGACTGACTAACAAAAGATGCAATATCTACACGAGTAGTATAAACAGCTCCAAGAGCATCGGTTACTTCTAAGAAAGCACCTAAAGGATGGCAGCTATAAAAAGCTTGAGGAATAACTGTACCAGTAAAGTCTACAGTAAGAGTATCTCCGGCTTGGTTAACACTAGGAGTAATATCAATGATGATATCGTTACAGTCTACATTACAGCAGTTATCCAGAACATTCTGAAGTGCAGCTCTCATGTCACAAATAACTAACCAAAGATTAGTTACAGAGTCAGAAAGATTTACAACGGGGTTCTTCCAGCCAGGAATGTTAGACATTACACCCGTACCTGATTGTCTTGGTGCATTATTAAGATTAGCACACTGGTAACCAATGCTTGTAATAAGTTCACCAGCTTCACCAGTTGCCTCTTTAAGATCACAGAACTCCTGCTCTACAGCAGCAAGTACAACATCCATATCAGTTGGAACTGCAGGAAGTACACAAGCTGGAGTTACTTGAGGAAGAGTTGTGCTACCACCAGTATTGTTTTCAAGAACAGTAATTCTATTCTCATGATTTACAATAGTAGATTGAATGGTAGTTATACTAGTAACAAGATCGCAGATTTTAGTTCCAAGAAATTCAGCATAAGTCCCTACTGGAACTTCTACTGCACCAAGTTCAGCAATGTGACAAGGAGCTACTGTAACGTTAATAGTAGTGGAACCACCTGTTCCAGACCCTGTCTCCAAAGCAGTACAGCGAGATCCTAAAGAACAAAGCTTATCGATAATAAGCTGTAAAAATTCTTGAAGATCTTGCGGTTCTTCTGAAGGTGAGAGTTCTAGACAACTAAAGTCAAGACCCGTAAGGTTAGTTTGGTCTAAGAGTGTACAGAGTTCTGTTGCTAGTTTGTAAATGACATCTGATACAGAATCACCTGTGCACAAGTTAATGCACGGAATATCTGGTCCTTGCCAGATAATACAGTTGGATGATACTGGGATACATCCGTCCGAGCTACTACTAGATGCTACTGGAATCATGTTATAATATATTGATCAATATTCACAGGGATGGCCATACCCCCACACTATAATATACGTAATATTTACAGCAAAAAGAAACGCCCCTAGAAAAACTAGAGGCGTCTCAGAAAGAAGATCTTTACAGATTATTCCGCAACTATCTCAGCTGGGGCTTCTTCCTGGGTGGGGGCTAATTCAAAAGAGCCATCTTGAAGATTGATGACAATGTCACCATAGGTTTCTTTAAGAGTTTGCATTTCTGCTTGCAAAGCAACATTAGCCTCTTGAATAGAAGCAAACAATTGAGAGGAAACCTGCTTAAGATCAGCAAGTTGCAAAGAAACTTTCATAAAGTTTCCTTCAGCTTCACGAGCCTTCTGTACAAGACCTTGTACTTTTTCAAGCTCTTCAGTAGTGATTTTAGAATCAGACATAGTTTATAGATTAGGTTACGTAACTAAACAAATATATTACTTTTCAGCAGACTTTCTAGACTTACTTCCAGGTTTTCTACCACGACGTTTTCCACCAGTAGCTGCATCAACTACATCTTGCGATTGTTTAGCAACTTCTTTAACGGCAGCTACAACATCAGCAGCTTCTTCCTTTACACGCTTGGCACGGGCTTTAGTCTCCTGTACAACTTCTTGTACATCCTCTACTACCTCTACTACTTTCTCATCGATAGTAGTCTTATTAAGTAGCCAAGTCCAGAATTGCGAAAGTTTGGTTTTAATATAACTCATCAGTTAGTATTTAGGTTAGCAATCTACTGCATCCTCGTAACCAGCTTGGGCTTTCAGATGAGCATATGCTTGTGCAAGAAGATCTCCTTCAGCAAGATCTACTTCTACATTATAGTAAGTACGATAGATGGGTTCAGCATGTGCTTCACGTGTAGCTGCTGAAGCATATGTAGATACTTCGAAGTTAGCATAAGTGCGCTTTACCCAAACTTCAGTTGAAGTAGGAGGAACGGGCATTCCGTTCTCATCAGTACTGGGTTCTGAGTACTGCATTGTTTTTACGTCAGAAGACTCATAGGTCAATCTGTTTACTCTGTGATAAGCACCGGAAAATTCCATTCCGAACTTTTCTACTGTTGCTGTTACTGCCATGGCTAAAATTGTTTAATTGTGTAATTACAATACTAATATACAACTTGTTATTTGTTATTCCAAACCTTCTCTTATAGAACCCACCCACTCTTCTGTAGATAAAAGTTCTAATATCTCTTCATGGTTATATTCTATCATACCTTCTTGATAAATACTTGGTCTTCCATAAACTCCAGCAGGTATTGTAACTGTGCTTTCTTCTCCTGTTTCTGGATTAATTACAGGGTGTGTTGTATCATTCTCAACAACGTTTATCTCATACTTTATAAAAGTCTGAGTACCATCTATTGAGTAACGCAATGTTTCTGCGTTTGACTCTAGTACTTGACTAAAGTCTACGTTTTGAACTTCTGATGCCGGTATTACTAACCAGCGTCTATTAGGAAAGTTGCTCATAAGTTATATCTAGATTTATAATGATTAAAATTTTGTGATACTTCTGTTGCTGCTAAAGCTCGATTATAGATTTGAACAACATCAATTTCTCCAGTAAAAGGTTCCGATGCATTATCACCATCAATGCCAATGTTTAAGTTACCGGCGTCACCACCATATTTTCTTGTGCTAGTTGCTGTAGCAATAACTACATTATTAACGTAGAGAGTTATGTTTGGTCCTGTTCTAGTAAGAACAATGTACATCCAATTGTTAACTGGAACACCAGAATAAATTGGCGATACAACATAACCTGTATTATATAAAAATATATTACCCGCGCTGCTTACCATTATCTGCCACTCATCAGGAGAAGTTGTACCAGAAGTATAGTAGTCCCCAATTATAGTGCCCCAAGTTCCACCATTAGGATATCTTTTTACAAGAGCTGCTACGGTAAAGTCTCCTTCAAATTGATTGTAAACATTACTATTACCAAGATTTATATAATCGTTGGTGCCATCAAATACAATCTTACTGTTGCTATCAAAAGATACATTAGAAAGATCTAGTACAGCATTACCCGTAAGATCTATTAGTGCTTCTGTATCACTTCTTGAACCACTTGGTAAAAACATTTGTTTTGGATTTCTAATCTCAGTACCCTTAACAAAGTTTACAGCAGCAACAGAAACTTTATCCAATACATTATAATTGTAATACCACATTCCAGGATACAAAGTTGTTGTTGCCGCGTTTGTTGTTAAGAGTCCCCAAGCAAAGTACCAACCATCACCAAGATGCGTTCTATTAGAATCATTGTGTAGCCCATACTCGGTCACATATCCTGAGGGACCATATTGATAGTGGTATAAATAATTAGGGTTAGTATAACCACTATCACACTTATATATGAGAGTATAAGCATATGTAGTTGAGGGTTCTACTGTGATTCCCCAGTCACCATATCTAAAAAGAGAGGGACAACATCTACAATACTCAGGACCACAACCTGTAAAATCGTTTTTTATTTTGACATACTTGACTCTTCTTGTACCAAGGGTTGGTATGTATGCAAACTCCTCTCCTGTCTGGCTATAAAAGTTCTGTCCTGTACCATAGTAGTTAATATCATTTGCATCACCTACCCAAGCAACGGGTTCTTTAAATAGGTTTGTTCCTGGCTTTCCTTTATAAGAATTATAAGGATCTCCAGCATCAAATGCAAACACTAAACCGTCTGTTGCTACTTTACCAAAACCGTCTCTTACTGCCATGACTTATTATATATTAAAACGAGACTTAACCGCCTGATATGCTTTTTGTATTTCAGAATCAGATATTGCAATATTGTATAGTCTAAATATTGGATAAGATCCTGACCATCTATAACCAGAAGCATTAGGATATCGACCTATAAATAGCTCACTGTAAGATGTACCATTTATATTATAATTTGTAGTTGTTCCAGTTAAAGGTTGTGAAACACCGTTATACCAAATAGAAACAACACCAGACTGGTATCTAACTACAATATGTAAGTACTGGTTTAAGGGTATTTGTGTATTTGTTCCAACGATTCCACCGTGCATGTACAACCCACCGGTTGCAGCATCTAGATAAGCATCTAAATGATCGGGATTATTGAACACACACCAAAGTCTGTGATTAGTGCTAACACCAGCTTCTCTTCTAACTACAACTTCTATTGTACCGTTCTGTCCTATTTTCCAGTTATCTGAAGAACCTAAGCTTAAATAATCATCAGTACCGTCAAATACAATTTGAGCACTTGAGTTTATAGAAACATTAGAAATACTAATTCCTGTATTATTAACTAAGTTTTTAAGACCTATATCCTTATTGATACTATAAGCTCTAAAATAATCTAATTCAAGCATGGCATCTGGAGATGTGCAGCCAAATGTCAAATAAGCATTTGCACTCTCTGGAACACTTGCACCATTAAAAGCAAACCTAAGCTTTTTAAAAGCAGTACCAAGCTGACTATAGTTAATACCATACTGCTCATAGTAATGTCTACCAATCTGAAATCTAGGATCAGCAGAACCATTACCCGTTCTAGACACATATACAAAACGAGCTCTTGTCTCTACTATAAAGTCTTGTGCGGGATCCAGTGCTTCTGGTAATACTATATAATGCATCCAGTTGCCCCCAGTATTACCAAGTCCACCAGCATCCCAACCTCTATACTCTGGATTAGTTACATAGTAGTTAGATAAATCTCCACCAGTAAATCTGAGAGTGTTGCCTGTCATAATACTAGCTGTATCAGGACCTAAATAATATCCTGATGTATAGCAACCGTGATCGTAAGGTCTAGCACCACCCTCTACAAACTCTGAATTTGGTACAAGCTGAGTAACATTCCATCCTTGTGGAAAAAGATCACTATCAAAAGCGACTACTAAGTTTTGCTCAGAAATAATATTAGGACCTGCTGTAGTTGCCATCTCTTAAATATTAAATCTAGATTTCTGTGCATTATAGTTCTGAAGAACTTCAGCTTCTGAAAGTATTCTTCTGTACGATCTAAAGATAGAAACAGATCCTTCTATAGAAAACCCAGTATTACCAGACCATCCTTCACCGTAAAAGTAAAGACTCATTATACCTAAAGGAAGTCCGGCATTACCATAATCTGAAGCACCACCAGTTAAACCATGATTTATTGTACCCTTGCTTGCACCACCATCTAAATAATAACCCATTTGTGTAGAGCTTGCCCAGATTACAAGTTGATGCCAGTTATTATCTGCAGAAGCAGGAAAATTTATGCCGTTGCTTTGATCACCACCCTGGTAAACACCTGTTCCAACAAGTAATGAAAAACTACCAGGATATACAAGTATGTTATATCTACCTGAACCATTCCAAGGTTTTGATATTAACAAACCACTTGTATCTGTTGTTTTATACCAAAGCTCATAGCACATGGTACTACTACCAACAGATCCATTAGCCGTCCAAGCATAGTCATTAGCGGCACTGTTCATAGTAATGTAATCATTACTACCATCAAAGTTAAGAATGCCTTTGTTGTCTTTAGAAAACAGAACACCATTTGCAATGTTTGCTGTTCTTGAGTTACCACTTAAATCATATAGTGTACCCGACTTAAAAAATCTAAAGTTTGTAACAGTTATATTTCCACCATCACCACGTCTCAAGTAGTGTCTTATGTCTCCAGTTGTATCAATGTTTATAGACTTTACAAAGGTTTGAACTGAAGTAGTAACACTAATAGATGCGTTGTATTGGTTATCTACAATACCGTCGTTATCTAAAACTAAAGTGCCATTACTATCACCAACATAATCAAACATTACGGTGTAGTATCCAGTACTAGTAACTACTGCCGGAAAGTAACCAATCCATCCTGTGTAGGTGCTTTTAATATATATGCCATCAGTCCCAATAACAGAATAGTTTGCTTGCTGCGAGTTATAATCTGTCCATGTAGTAGCAATACCACGAGTTGGGTATGAGTTTATATCTCCAGCATCTAAATAGAAGTAGAGTCCTGTTGTTATTGTTCTTGGATTATAATGCAGTGCCATATCTATTAACAAACAACTATTGCATCCACCCTACCACCCTCTGATATTAGAAGCGCCCACTGTGCAGCAGGATACCAATACCACATATTACCACCATTAAAAGTATTATCTGGCTGAATATATATTCCTGTATTTACAGCTATAGGATCAGTATCTGCATAAAAGTTTGCCAAAGGAAATGTAGGTCCTTCTTGACAAGCATTATTTGAATCTGGAGATCCTATTTCCGCCATATCAAAAGGAGTTAATGTTGGTCCTGCAGAATACCCATAGAACTCTGAGATAGCATCTGGAGTACTAAAACCCGCAAGAACAGAAAGATCATGCAAGCTATTACTTGATGAATTTAACTCAGCTTTTATCTGACTTATTGAAAGCGAATTTCCACTACCTGGTAAGGCCATTGAT
>Ga0222713_10004925_pt1 | contig 13185 bp, 14 predicted proteins | sample C33_649DmetaG_FD_165061 | JGI IMG/M metagenome (GOLD analysis project Ga0222713, IMG submission 165061) | Estuarine water microbial communities from San Francisco Bay, California, United States - C33_649D | ecosystem: Environmental > Aquatic > Marine > Unclassified | place: USA: California...
GATCGTTGCCGATGCACTTGGCACTCCGCTCGACCTCTTCCAGCGCATCGCGATTGACCCAGCAAGCATCACCGTCATTCGCTACAGCGGCGAGCGCCCAACAGTGGTTCGCGTCAACCTCTCGGCGGAAGGCGCCGCAGCGGGCCTCATTGACAAGCCGAAGCGACCATCACTCCTCGGACGACTGCGCGGCGAAGGCTGATGGCGCGGAGGATCATCCGCTTCGATCCACCCGACCAGTTCATCGCTGGAGCGATTGGCGAGCCTGGACAGCGCGTCTTTCATCTGCAGGCGATCGGCGGCGGCATTGCGGCAACCGTAGTCGTTGAGAAGAGCCAAATTGCGGTGCTCTCGCGAAGGATCGTTGAGATGCTCAAAGATCTGAGCGAGGGTGGCAGCGTGCAACTTCCGAACGCCCCACTCCCTCTTCCGCGCAAGCTACCGGCGCTCGCCGAGCCGTTCACCGCAGAGTTCCGGGTCGGCACGATCGCGCTCGCGTGGGATCCCCTGCTCACGCGCCTCATCCTTGAATTCCGCGACGATATGAGCGTCGAGGATGCCGCGGCTCCGCCGCCAATCAACGACTCGCCCGATGGCCCCGACGTGCTGCGCGTCTCGCTCAGCGTCGCATCGGCCCTTGAATTCGCCGAGAACTCTCTACAGCTCGCCGCTGCGGGTCGGCCAATCTGTCCGAACTGCGGCGTACCGCTTGATCCGCGCGGCCATCGCTGCGCACGCAAGGCTGCACTCCTTAACTGAGGTGACGGACCAAACCGAGACGTCAAGTTGGCGCGCGGCGCTCCCCACTACCTCAGGTCTCATCGAGATTGATGAGGCGCTTCGATTGATGCGGCACTCACCAGCGCTCGAACCTATTGGGCGCATTGCCGAGGCGAGCAACGCCAGTTTCCTCTGCGAGATTGAGGACGGACTGCAGGTGATCTACAAGCCGATCCGTGGCGAGTTACCACTTTGGGACTTCCCAGAGGGGAGTCTCGCCGCGCGCGAAACCGCCGCGTTTCTCGTGAGCGAGGCACTCGGCCTCGGTGTTGTGCCGCCAACGATCCTGCGCGACGGTCCTGCTGGCGAAGGGGCAGTGCAACTTTGGATTGAACATGACGGGGTGCAGCGCGCGGTTGACCTCGTCAATGCGTCAGACGACGGACTCCGTCGACTCGCCCTCTTTGACGCGATTGTGAACAACGGTGATCGGAAGGGTGGGCACATCCTCCCCCTTCATGACGGCCGCATCCTTGGAGTCGATCACGGTGTCACCTTCGCCGTTGAGCCAAAGCTGCGCACCGTGTTGTGGGCGTGGCGCAGCAAGGCATTCACCGACGAAGAGTTGGAGATCATCTCGCGCGGTGTTCAGGGCGTGACCGACGACGGAGCTCTGCGCGCGCAGCTCTCACCAATCCTCGACGGGGAGGAGATTGACGCGTTGGAGTCGCGACTCAATGTTCTCGCTGCAACCGGCTGCTTCCCAGAACCGAGCCCCGACTGGCCGCCACTTCCGTGGCCGCTCGTCTAGGGGCGGCGAGATTAGGGGAGTAGCGACTCGTCGACGATATCGCTCGCCTTTAGCCCTTCAAGAACCTGCTGCCCAGGAATCGAACGCATGAAGCTGATTGACGTCTCCCAACCCTCTACGCTTATCGCCCCATAGCCGGCGCTCTCTTGCAGTGGGCCAGCCCAGACGCCGACCGTTGCCTGCATGACGGCGAGTGAGTTTGCGCGGGCCGCTGGTGTCGCTGCAACCTCGGGGACAACCTTAGCCGCAGCATCAACGCCGAGTTCTGGGTTTGCTTCAATTTGCCGCATCGCCTCAAGCGTTGCGGCAATGAACGCGCGGATCGCATCACGTTTGCTCTCAATCGTGGTTGGCGATGAGATGAGACCAGGACCCGCAAAAGGCGCCGCAGCGGACGCGTAGAAGACCTCAACCTCAACCCCTGCCGCCTGCGCCTGCACGAGATCGTTGTTGGCGTACCCCGTTGTTGCATCGGCGGCGCCGCTGATCAGCGCCTGCGTCTGTCCAAAATCTGGATAGAGATCTAGCGACACGTCGTCAACGCTGAGCGATGCCTCTTCCAGGATGCCGAGGAGCGTCAGGTACCCCGAGCCGTATTGGCCTGGCGTGCCCACGCGCTTCCCCTTTAGGTCAGCTGGACTCATGATTCCGGCGTCGGTTCGCGCGATCACGACGTTTGGCAGCACACCGTAAATCGTTGCCAAGTAGCGCACTGGAATGCCCTGCGAAACAGCTGGGATCATGCTGGTGCCATCGGCGAGGGCCAGATCAAGGCCGCCACTGCCGACAAGGCTAATCAGGTCAGGATCGATCTGATTCTGCAACGTCACATCGAGACCTGCGGCAGCATATGCGCCGCTCTGCTGGGCCAAGTAGAAGGGGGCGAACTGCACGCCTGGGATATAGCCGAGGCCAACGGTAAGCTTGACCGGTGCCACTGAAGCCGATGCTGATGGTGATGGCGAAGCACTCGATGTGCATCCGGCGGAAACGAGCGCCAACGACCCGAGCAATACGACCAAAATCTTCTTCATGGCTTTCCCCCTACACGCTGGATCGCATTAGGCGATCCTTCTCGATGTTACCCGCTCAATCAGAAGCACGAGTCCATACGCACTCACACCTACGATTGCAATTTGCAGCAGGTCGGCAAAGAGAAGCGGAGTGTCAAAGAGTGAGCCCCGCGCGAGGTTAAGTAGAACGCCTAGCCCTGCCGTTCCGCCAAGCCACTCGCCCACGATTGCGCCAACCACAGCCAACGTTGCGGCAACACGCGCCCCGGCCAGGATGCCGCTACGAGCCGCAGGGAGTCGCGCATACCGAAGGGTCTGCCAGCGCGTTGCACCAATCGATCGCATTAGCTCAAGGGTTCCAGCATCAACATCGCGCACGGCAACCAGCGTAGAGATCGCCACTGGGAAGAGAGTGATCAAGGCACAGACGGCCACCTTTGCGGCGAGCCCTGGCCCTAGCCAGAGCACAAGCACGGGGCCGAGCGCCAGAATTGGTGTTGACTGAGCCGCAACGAGATACGGGCTGACCACACGTCTGGCCGAACCGGAGAGCCCAAGGGTCACGCCGAACAGGAGCCCAAGAGCACCGCCGAGTAGTCCGCCAACCGTCACCTCGGTCACTGTTGGTACGAGATGGCGAAGCATGGTGCCGTCAGCCCACGCCTCGGCAAAGCGCACGGCGATCACCGACGGCGCAGGAAGAATGAACTGCGGGATTGCCGCGACATGGACGCCGAACTCCCAGGCGGCCAGCAGGAGGGCTGCGACCACGAGTGGAGTGAGCTGACTCAACCTACGCATGCGCCACCGAATCGAGAGCGGCGTAGAGACGCATCTGTCGGGCGGCACCTTCAGGTGAGAGGAGGGCGGCGCGGCGTTCAGCCGACGGAATGCCGCGCAAACCCGGAACCTCAAGCGCAATCTCCCCATCAGCACTGAGCAGCAGCACGCGGTCGGCAACAAGTAGCGCCTCGGCAACGTCGTGTGTCACGAGTAGCGTTGATGCTCCTGCGACCAGCTCAGGGAGTTCGTCGTCAAGTCTGGCGCGGGTGATGGCGTCGAGTGCTGCAAAGGGTTCATCGAGCAGCAAGAGTGACGGCGTTCGCACCATTGCCCGTGCCAGCGCGGTGCGCCCACGTTCACCGCCAGAGATCTCTGCAGGGCTGCGATCAAGCAGCCCACCCGCGCCAACTCGCGTGAGCGCCGCTGCTGCGGTAGCTCGAGCGGTCACCAGAGATTCGCCCGCGAGCTCCAATGGGAGCGTGACGTTACGCAACACCGTTCGCCATGGAAGGAGCCGGGTCTCCTGGAAGACAATGCCAACTTCACTTCGGCCAGCGGCTGCGGCGCTGCCAGCTAGGGTGATTCGCCCAGCCGTAGGGGTGATGAGTCCAGCCACAAGGCGCAAGAGGGTGGACTTGCCTGACCCGTTTGGACCAAGGAGCGCCACCGACTCACCAACGGCAATCTCTAGCGAGAGGTTGCGGAGAACACGGCGTTCGCCATATGAGTGCGAGAGTCCTTCAACCTGCAGTATCGGCATCAGCACATCATCGCGCGCAATGTCTGCGCGCGCCAATCAGGCGCTGGCGGCGGCGCGAGTTGCTGCGGCTCGCCGCACTGGGCGCACGTAAAACAGGAGCCCAAAGAGCAGGTAGGCACCTTGGGCCAGCAGCGTCGTGAGCTCGGGCGTTGAGCTGTAGCCAACAATCGCTCGCAGGAACTGCCCAATCCCCTCCTTATGCGGCAGGATTGCGGAGATGTCGTAAAGGGGCGTGATCAGACCTGGCAAGAGTCCAACCTCAATGAACTCATGAACGCCGTACGAGAGAAGGCCTGAAGCAATCACCACGAGTGCAGCGCCAGTTACGTTGAAGAAGGCGCTCAAGTTGAGGCGCAGTCCAGCTCGGAAGATCAACACACCGATGCCTGCGGCGATGAGTAGTCCGACGACCGCGCCAATGACAACGGCGAGCCCCTCCCCCGCGGCGGCCGTCGTCTGGCCCAGCAAGAAGAGTGCGGTCTCAATCCCTTCGCGGATCACAGCCGTAAAGGCCAAAAGGCTTAGGCCGAGCACCGATGCGCTTGCAACTGCACGATCGACGCCGCTACGAAGGTCAGCGCCGAGGGTGACCGCTTGCTTGCGCATCCAGAAGAGCATGTACGTGAGGATGACAACGGCGAGGAGCGAGGTGGTGCCAGCGATGACCTGTTCGGCGGTTCCTTGCAGGCTCCCGAGCAGGACAAATGCGGCAACGCCCACTGCAGCAGAGGCAGCGATGGCAGCGGCGACGCCAAGCCAGACGCTGGCGAGTCGATCGGCGCGGCCGATCTTCACGAGGTAGCTCGCAATGATGCCAACGATGAGTGCGGCTTCGACTCCCTCACGAAGTCCGGTGAGTAGTCCGCCAAATCCCCAGGCGATGACGCTCTCCACTTGAACCCCCTCTCGCACTTGGCGCGAACGCGTGAGGAGATGGTGCCATCACCCGCTCAGAAGTGTCAACCGCACCTGTCTAATGCGACAAGTGCTCTTGTCTTTTTAGTGGTCTATCGGTCGAGGACGAAGACCGGCAGGCGATCTGGGTCAATGCCCAGTTCCTTGATCGCCGTGGCCGCTTCCGCTGGTGTGCGCTCCCCACTTCGCGCGAGGGCCACCATCGCGGCCGCAGTGATGTGCTTGGCGTCAACAGAGAAGAATTCACGGAGCGCCTCGCGCGTATCGCTCAAGCCAAAGCCGTCGGTGCCCAGCACGAGGTACGGCACGTCGACCCACGGGGCAAGCAGGTCAGGAAGAGCTGTCACCCAGTCACTGGCGGCAACGATTGGCGCCCCACCACTTCCGAGCTGATCCTGCAGCCACGAGGTTCGCGGCGCACTCTCTGGGTGGCGGCGATTCCAACGCTCCACGACGAGCGCTTCCCGCCGCAGCTCTGAGTACGAGGTGGCCGACCAGATCTCGGCGCGTACGCCAAACCGCTCGCGCAGAAGATCGCGCGCGGCAAGCACCTCACCCATGATCGCGCCTGAGCCGAAGAGGCGCACGATCGGCCCGCTCGCACTGGCATCCGCTTCGGCAAAACGATAGAGACCTCGGTGAATTCCCTCATCGACATGTGCGCCATCAGGTCGCGCCGGCTGCGCCTGGTTCTCGTTGTAGATCGTGAGGTAGTAGAGGATGTCTTCTCGCCCGCCATGCATGCGAGCCATGCCGCGACGAATAAGTGCTGCCATCTCATATGCGAATGAAGGATCGTACGCTGCAACATGCGGATGCAGATGGGCAATCATCTGCGAGTGGCCGTCGTCATGTTGTAGGCCTTCTCCGGCAAGTGTCGTGCGACCAGCTGTTGCGCCAATCAAGAAGCCGCGACCACGTGCATCGCCCACCTGCCAGATTTGATCACCCACTCGCTGGAAGCCAAACATGGAGTAAAAGACGTAGAACGGGATCGTTGGCACACCGTGCGTTGCATAGGCGGTAGAGGCTGCTTGGAACGAAGCCATTGATCCCGCCTCGGTGATCCCCTCCTCAAGGAGTTGTCCACTCTGTGACTCGCGATAGCTCAACAGCAACTCGGAGTCGACTGGCTCATAGCGCTGACCGAACGGCGCGTAGATGCCGCTCTGCTTGAAGAGCGGATCCATGCCGAAGGTTCGTGCTTCGTCTGGAACGATCGGCACGATCTGCTGGCCGATGTGTGGATCGCGCAATAAGTTGCGCAACAGTTTGGCGAACGCCATCGTGGTACTTACAGGCACACTGCTCCCCGCGGCGAACTCCGCGTCGACGGCCGACTCCGGAGCGCTCCACGTCACCGGGTGAACGACGCGAGATGGCAGTGGTCCGCCAAGTGCGGCGCGGCGTTCATTGATGTACTTGGCCTCTGGGCTATTCGGCCCTGGGTGGTAGTACGGAGCCTCAGGAATCTTCTCGTCTGGAATCGGCAACCCAAGCCGATCACGGAAGGCCAAGAGTTCGGCCTCAGAGAGCTTCTTCGCCTGATGCGTCACATTCGTCGCCTCTACCGACGGCCCGAGCGAGTAGCCCTTCACCGTCTTCGCCAAGATCACGGTGGGGGCACCCTTGTGCGCCACAGCTGAGGCGTAGGCGGCGTGGATCTTGCGATAGTCGTGACCGCCGCGGCGCAAACGAGCGAGGTCATCGTCGGAGAGGTGCTTTACGAGGGCCCCGAGCTCTGGCTCTGGGCCAAAGAAGTGTTCGCGAATGTACGCGCCGCCAGCAACGATGTACTTCTGGAACTCTCCGTCCACGGTTGAGTCCATTTTGCGAACGAGATGTCCACCCGCGTCGTTCGCCAGGAGTTCGTCCCACTCGCGGCTCCAGATCACTTTGATCACGTTCCAACCTGCGCCACGGAAGAGTCCCTCAAGTTCCTGAATGATCTTGCCGTTGCCGCGAACTGGCCCATCGAGTCGCTGCAAGTTGCAGTTAACGACCCAGGTCAGGTTATCGAGCCCTTCGCGTGCTGCGAGTGTCAACGCGCCGGCGGACTCTGGCTCATCCATCTCGCCGTCACCAAGGAATGCCCAAACGCGGCTGCCGGAGGTGTCGGCGAGTCCACGGTTGTGCAGGTACCGGTTGTATCGGGCCTGATAGATCGCACCGATACCACCGAGGCCCATGGAGACTGTTGGGAACTCCCAGAAATCGGGTAAGAGCCGCGCGTGTGGATACGAGGGGAGGCCGCCGTGTCCGGCCGTCTCCTGGCGATATCGGTCGAGCTGCGGCGCGCTGATGCGTCCCTCGAGATAGGCGCGCGCATAAATGCCGGGTGCGGCGTGACCTTGATAAAAGATCTGATCACCGGCGCCACCCACTTTGCCGCGGAAGAAGTGGTTAAAGCCGACCTCGTAGAGGCTCGCGGCGCTTGCGTAGGTGGCAAGATGCCCACCGATGCCGGCGTGCGCCTTGTTTGCGCGGAGCACCATCGCGGCGGCGTTCCAGCGAATGATGTGGCGAATGCGCGTCTCCATCGCCTCGTCACCAGGGAAGTTCGGCTCATCGCTCGTCTTGATGGTGTTGATGTAGGGCGTCGTGGCCAGGGTTGGAAGGTCAACGCCAAGGTCGCGCGCCCGTGCAAGGAGGCGCATGAGAAGCAGCTTGGCGCGCTCAGGTCCATGAGCCGTGATGGAGCGCTCAATCTCTCCGACCAGGCGTGCCGTCTCCGTTGGGTCGGCGTCAGGGATCTGCTCAAGAAAGTCGAAGGTCTGCACGATGGCACAAGGGTAGCGCCCCGTGCGAGGATGCGGGTATGGCGAAACCACAGCGTGCCCTTCTGATCGTTGACCTGCAGGTTGACTTCGGCGACCCCTCGGGGAGCCTCTTCGTCGCAGGCGCTCCCGCCGCCCTCCCCCACATCCTTCGCCTCGTTGCGCGTGCCCGAGACCACGGTGAGATCGTCGTGTGGAGCCAAGACTGGCATCCCGAGAGCACTCCGCACTTTTCCCCACAGGGCGGCAGCTGGCCGGTGCACTGCGTGGCGGGTAGCCCCGGTGCAGAACTCCTCCCTGAAGCGGTCTTAGCACAGCGACCTGGTGACGTGGTCATTCGCAAAGGGGTGGCAGGCGAGGACGGCTACAGCGCCTTTTCGATCCGTAATCCAGTTACCGGCGAGGTTCGGTCCACCGAACTTGCAGCACTCCTCCGCGACGCAGGAGTTACCCAGGTCACGGTCTGTGGCCTTGCCACCGATTGGTGTGTCAAAGCCACCGCGCTCGATGCACTCACCGCAGGTTTCACTGTCGAAGTGGCAGTCGCCGCAACCGCTGGTGTTGAGCTACGCGCGGGCGACACCGACGCTGCACTACGGGCCATTGAGTCTGCGGGTGGAGTGCTCTGCTGATGGAACTACTCATCTTGCTCGCGGTGATCGGCTTGACTGGTGCCGTATTCATTGAGCTCCTGCTCGCACGATTGATCCGTTCTGGCGCAATTCGACGACCTGAGATCAATCTGACAATTGAGATTGCCGTACCGCGCTCTGCGGTATGGGCATACGCTTCCGACATCGCGCGCCAACCAGAGTGGATGCATGAGATGAAGCACGTGGAAATGCTTACGCCGCCACCCGTTCAGCCTGGCTCGCGTGGGCGGGCCACCGTGCGCATCTTTGGAATCTCAACCACTGATGATGTCGTGATCACCCAGTTTGATCCACCAAGCATCTTCGCGATTCGGCACGAAGGGAGGTTTGTTGGCGAGGGGCTGCTGCGCTTCACCGCCCTTGATGAGTCGCGTACCCGTATCGATTGGTTGGAGTACCTGCGACCGCCTCTCTTTGCAAACCTCGGGGGGTTCGTGCAGCGGCCCATCCTCGGTGCGATCTTTTGTTCAGACCTGCGCCATTTGAAGCGCATCCTTGAAGGGGGCCCGAAGGCGAACTAGCTCCCGCAGGAAATAGCGAGCGGGATGGGCTCGCTGCCGAAGGTCTTCAGTTCACGATCCACCGTGGTGGTCGCCCCAGGCTCAATGCGCGGCGTGGAGATGATCTCTGAGAGGCCGGCGCTGCCGATTTCGCTCGTGGTGATCTGACAGGTGGCAGACCCTGCGGTCGCACCGGTGTTCGTGATCGAGATTTCCACGGCAAGTCCGCCCGGTACCGATTCAGCGGCGCTCATTGATGCGGTGAATGGTCCGATCCCTCGCGATGAACTTCCTGCGAGCGAGGCTAAAAGGAGCACTGCCGCACCAATGCCAAGAAAGACTGTGCCGTGCGCCTGACTCGCCGATGGCTGGGCGAGGCCCAAAGGGTTGCAGCGCTCACAGAGTGCCGTCTGCAACGAGACTGGCGCGCCACAGCGAACACACGCCTGCATCTGGGTGCGCACCTGTGGTTCGTTCATGCGTGCATCATCGCAGTTTTGCCAGAAGCTGGAGTGCCACTTCGGCATCACGTTCGGTGCGCACCGTCACGATAACGCCGTCTGCGCCGGCGGCCTGAGCATCTGCGCATACCCCCTGCGGATCTCTACCGAACGGCGACTCCGCGAGTGTTTCGGCTGCACGTAGCTCGTAGAGCAGGTGTGTTCGCACTGGTGGCTGCATCCGACCGGCGGAGCGTTCGCGCTCGCGCAACAGCGCGAGCCCGTCGCTGAAGGTTGCTACTGGGGCCACCCACTCATCAGCAGAAGAGGCCGCAAGGTTTATAGAGCTCGGGTGATCGCCAGCGATGAGTAGACGCAAACGGGCACCTGGGCGTGGTGCACTTGCAGCACCCATGAGGCTCTCTGACCCGTTGGGTGTCACTCGCTCACGTGGGTCACCGCTGAGCATGGCGCGTGCAACCGCAACCTGTTCGGTAAGCGCTGCGATGCGCTCGCCCACCTCGCCATAGTGCATGCCAAGCGCATCGTGCTCGGCCGCATCTCCACCAGCGCCAATACCAAGGGTGAATCGCCCGGGGGCGATCGCGTCGAGTGTCGCCGCGAGCTTCGCGGTGAGTGCAGGGTGCCGCTTCGTCACATCGAGCACGAGCGTGCCAACGTGTAGATTCGGATTCAGCGCGAGAGCGGCCGCCGCTAACGTGGTCGCCTCAAGTACAGGGCGCTCTGGCGCCCCTCGGCCCATCAGGTGATCCCAAATCCAGAGGCGATCTATAGGGCCAGTGGCCAGAAGCGCGGCGGCACGCAACCACGCCCCGCCCTCGAGACCAATGGTTCCAAGCGCAATGCCGACTGGAACCGGCGAGGTTCGCGTCACGTGGTGAACGGACTAGCGAGCGCCGAGTGTTGCGGCAGCCTTCAGCGCAGCACCGATCGTGAGATCGATGCGCTTGATCAACTCATCTTCAGGGAGTCGGTACCACGGCTCGCTGCCACCCTTGCGCGCTTCGGCGACGACCTTCGGATCGCGAATCGTGTCGGAGACGGTAAGGATCGTTCCCGCGCGAACCGGTCGCCCCTTCGCGCGCTCGCGCATCGCGAGCAAGAACATAGCTGCGGACTCCATCTCAACGCCGAGATAGCCCCGCGCACCCCAGCGTGCGGTGCCGGCTGGGTTCGGATCGTAGAAGACATCCGAGGTGACGATTGGCCCGACATGCGTGGTCAGGCCTTCGGCCTTCGCCGCCGCAACGAGCACGTTGGTCACGTCAAAGTCGGCCGTAGGTGCCGTCGGCTCATCGAATCCAAGGATTGGCCCGATGCCACTACTTGCAACCGCCGCGGATGCAACGATCACATCGCCCGTGTCTAAGTGCAGAAAGCCACCGCATGTGCCGATGCGTACGAACGTTTCAACGCCAAGGTTGAGCAGCTCTTCCATCACGATGCTGGTTGTTGGCGTCCCCATACCTGTCGTCTGGACGCTCACTGGCACACCGTTGATGGTGCCCGTATAGCCGAGGAGGCCGCGATGCTCATTAACAAGCTTCGCCTTCTCCAGGCCACCATCGAATCGCGCCGCGATCCGCTTTGAGCGGTTCGGGTCCCCCGGCATGAGCACGATTGGGGCGTAATCGCCGCTCTCGGCGTGAAGATGGATCTGGGCCATGGAGCACCTCCGCAACTTCTTGGCCCACCTAAGGACGGCGGGCTCCGTTGCGTGTAGCGTACGCCTCATGAGCCCATTAGGAATTGGCGATCCCGGGATTCGGAGGTTCCTCGACCGACCACGGTTTGGAAGCCTCGCGACCATCGATGCCGACGGTGCGCCGTTTGCCGCGGTGGTCTGGTACGAGCTCGTTGGTGACCGCATCCTGGTGAATAGCGCCGAGGGGCGCCGTTGGCCGGCGAACCTCCGTCGCGACCCCCGCTGCTCCTTTATGGTCGAGGACCGCTACGACTACGTGCAGATCCTTGGGCGCGTACGCATGGACGACAACCAAGAGGTCGCGCAGGCTCAGATGGCACGGATGGCCGCCAAGTACCTCAGTGATCCAGCCCTATTGGCGAAGAACCTTGCGATGTTCAAGACGCAGCAACGGATCCTTATTGAGATCGTGCCCGAACGCGTTGTTGCGCACGGCAAGCCTGTTGGGGAGGAGTAGCCATGAGCCAGGGTTCCGCAAAGATCGGATACGCCGCAATGCTTGAGCAGTTCGGGCCAACCGAAGTCGTCGACTACTCCGTCGCCGCAGAACAGGCGGGCTTTCGTGGCGTAATGGCCGCCGACCATTTCCAGCCGTGGGTGCCAGAGCAGGGCTCTGCGCCATTCGTGTGGAACGTGATGACGCTCCTCGCCGAGCGCACCAAGGGTGATGTTGGTCCTGGCGTCACCTGCCCTGGTTGGCGCATGCATCCAGCAACGGTCGCGCAAGCGTCGGCGACGCTTGAAGCCATGTATCCGGGGCGTCACTGGCTTGGCCTTGGCTCAGGCGAGGCGCTGAACGAACATGTCGTGGGCGGCTACTGGCCCGAAGTGGGCGAGCGCATCGCGCGAATGTTTGAGGCAATCGAAATTATTCGCAAGCTCTTCACCGGCAAAGAGGTGAAGCATGCCGGTCGCTGGTATCAGTTGGAGAGCACACGCCTCTGGACGCTTCCACCTACCCCGCCACCAATCTATGTTGCAACCGCTGGTCCTGTCACGGCAAAGAAGACCGGTGAACTCTGCGACGGCATCATCACCGTCGGTGCCGCTGACGAGAAGATCCAAACGGTGTTCGACAAGTTCGCCGAGGGGGCGCGTGCTGCCGGTAAAAACCCCGACACCATGCCGAAGATTCTGCAGCTACACCTCTCATGGGCGACGACCGATGAGGAGGCGCTCGCCAACGCTCTACGCGAGTGGCCAAATGGCGGAATGAAGTTCCCGAAGCAAGATATTCGCAACCCAGCCGACTTCCAGCAGATGGCAAAGCTCGTACGGCCAGAGGACTTTGCCGGGCGCATGGTGATCTCGAGCGACCTCGAGACACATCGTAAGACGATTCAGCGCTATCTAGATATGGGCTTCGACAAGATTTACCTGCACAACGTGGGTCGAAACCAAGCTGAATGGGCCGCCGCCTTCGGGCGCGAGGTGCTCCCCGCACTCACGGCGTGAGCCCACGCGTCGCACTCCTCGCTGGGGGCGTTGGTGGCGCGAAGCTCGCCCATGGCCTTCGGGCGGCACTTCCCGCTGGAGATCTCTCGATCATCGCGAACCCCGGTGATGACTTTGAACTGCATGGGCTCACCATCTGCCCAGACCACGACACTCTTCTCTATACCTTGGCTGATCTTGGCGATCGCGAGCGCGGCTGGGGTCTTGCGGGAGAGACCTGGAACGCCCTCGAGCAGTTCGGCAAGATCGGCGCTCCCGACTGGTTCCGCCTTGGCGATCGCGACCTTGCGCTGCACATTCACCGCACCGCGCAACTACGCGCAGGCAGGCGATTGACCGAGGTAAATCGTGAAATCCAGCGCAAGCTCGGGCTCAGCGAAGCACCGATCCTGATGGCCACCGACGATCCGCTGCGGACTCGTCTGCGCACGGAGAGCGGCTGGATGGAGTTCCAGCCGTGGTTTGTTGGTGCGCAGGCGAAGCCGGAGGTACATGAGGTGGCCTTAGACGGCGCTGAGGCTGCACGCCCAACTGCCGAAACGCTCGATGCCCTCGCCACAGCGGAGCGCATCGTGATAGCGCCATCAAACCCGCTGATCTCAATTGGCCCGATCCTCGCTATACCTGGCATC
>Ga0222713_10004927_pt1 | contig 13183 bp, 8 predicted proteins | sample C33_649DmetaG_FD_165061 | JGI IMG/M metagenome (GOLD analysis project Ga0222713, IMG submission 165061) | Estuarine water microbial communities from San Francisco Bay, California, United States - C33_649D | ecosystem: Environmental > Aquatic > Marine > Unclassified | place: USA: California...
AGGCCGATGTCGCGGTAGATGTCGGCTATCAGCCGGGCCACCGTAGTCTTTCCCGTGCCCGGATTGCCCGTGAACACCATATGCATGGAAACAGGCGGTACCGGCAGGCCGTTCTCCTTGCGGTTTAGGATGTAGCGGGCGAAATTCACGCTATTGCGCACTTCGCGCTTCACTCCCTCTAGGCCAACCAGACTTTCCAGCTCTTTCAAAGCTTCCCCAGGGGCCAGCGGTGAGTGACTAGAGCCTGGCCCGGCTTCAAGCTCGAAGTGTTTGCGAATCGGTTCCAGCACCTGCTCAGCCCTATCCATGTCTTGAGGCGTCTTGTCACCATCCCATGCCACTGCTGCCTGGATCAGATCATCCAAACAGCTATAAGCCTCCTTGCAGAATCCCGGCTGCAAGCGTTCGGCGATCAGTAAAAAAGCCGGCAACACCTGTGGGTCGAATGGGACCTGCTGGTCACGCAGTGCGCCATCAGCCAGATTCAGCTCCTTCACGGTGAGGTCATTAGCCAGGATGGTGTTGATGAACTCCTGGTGCCGCGAGCGTATCTGCCGGTCGCCGGTCATCACGTAGTCGAGCATAGGAAACAGCCAACCCAGCGTTAGCCGCACCAGTGAATGCGGCAGTTTGGGATTGGCTCGAGTAAATCGCTCGTCCAGCCCGCCGGTTATCAACAGATCGAGCAGGTGCATCAGGGCGATTTTTGCTTGGTCTAACTGCATCACTTAACAATCCGTTTCACTTCGACCGCGCTGATAAGTATCAGTAAGCAAATCTACGAGTTCTTGCTTTTTACACATCTCTATTCTGTCTTCGCCTAAGGCTGCACCCGCTATAGCTTTTAAGTGCTGAATGGGTAGTGAGGCGAAGTCTAATTCTAGTTTCAATCTATTGGACAATGTTTGCCTCATCTTGGAGGGGGAGCGCCTGTCAACCTTGATATCTAGCTGATCGCAAAGGCTCCCTAATTTCCAAGAAGCTTCATTGATATAACATTCCAAGATCTTCTGGCTTACTGTCGCGTCGGAGTCTTCGTGCTGCTCGTTAGTAAGCCACTGCTCAATGCGATTTAAGATGGTCTCTTTGCCTCCCTCTTGGTTAAGGTTCAGCATCCGGCATAGTTCTCGAAGAAAACTATCATGGTAATCATCGAGCAGGACCCTAGGGTTTCCATCCCAATGCATTTTTATACTGCTTTTAAGTGCTTGCATTTGTTGGGGTGGTGATAGGCAGTTTTTGAATGTGTCATGGAGTAATTCTAGGTCTTGAGAATCCATTTCACCATGTTGGTCAAGAAAATAGTTAAGTAACTGGTCGCGTTTTTCGTGATAGATACGTTCTATTAGGCGAGAAAAGTTCGCCTCAAAGTCTTTGTGGTTAAGCTCGATTGCATTTTGCTCTGCAATAGCGCTTATGTCGGATGGCAGGTTTGCTGGAAAACCAGTCACGCCATTGGCGAAGATGGGAATGATTCTCCGGATTTTCTGAGATTTGTAGAGTTCAAGCGCCATAGCAATTTCTTGGCGCACCCAGTCATCCTTAGAGATACAGCGGTCTAACGATCCGGGAGTAACAATAAGTATAAAGTTGGGTGAGTTTCTTAGGTTATCCTTGATGTTATCTGCGAAACTTCCGAAACTCAAAGACTCGCTATCGAAAAAACACCTGAATTTTTTTTCTTCAAGTGCTTTGCATATTAGTCTCGCCGTGGTGGCGCCACCTTCTCGGCGATAGCTGATAAAAATGTCGTTCACTGTTTAGTCCCTTAAGTGGGTAGCTCAAACTTACGTTGGCGGTGTAGCAGTAGCCATTCGCCGTTCTCGGCAAGTGCCTCCTTACCTATGAGTTTCAGAATGCTTCTGGCTGATTCGGAGTTCCCTGCTTCAATATGCTGATTCAGCACGATGATCGCGCGGCCGAACAAGTTTCCCATTTTTTGATATCTGTTAGCATCTTCTTCATAAGCCATTAGGTTTGAATGGTTTCGGCAGATCGCGGCCAGAACGAAAAGGATTGCGGCAAATAATGTTAGCCAGGGCAGGAGCTGCGATGGGAGGCTAGCAATTGATTTAAGCAGGAGTAGCAGCGTGGTAGTTCCGCCTGCAAAGAACAGAAAGCGGCTATACAGCATCCACTTTACAAATTTCTGTTGTTTTCTAGCTGCGCTGCTTCCTCCGCTCAAAAAAAACGTTTTCTGATCCTCCAGCCAGCGCGATTTTACCCATGGGAAATCGGAGTCGCTTAAGGCGATATTCCCAGTTCTGGTAATATTTTGAATAGCATAACGAATCCAGCCTAGCTCATCGTTTTGGCTACTTAGGTAATATTTGCTTGCGCACTCGTCTATGCCAGCAGCCTGCCAACAGGCTTGTACGCGTAGCCCCTCCGCCAGTGCGCGCCAGTCCATGTATTGAACTTCGCTGTTTCGTGTGCCGCTGAAAAATGCTCGGTAGCTGGCGAAGGCAATAAGGCCAAAACCGATATGTAAGGTCAGCCAGTACCATTGCATATCTGGTCCCAAATGCAGTTGCTGGAAAAAAACAGACAGAAAAACAAGCAGGCTGAGCAGCCACAGGGTGGTGCTGCGTTGCTTTTGCTTGCTACGGGACAGAGCATCGGCAATGGCGAACGTCTGTAAACTGGATTCGATGACAGAAGGGTAATTTGTTTCACCAGTCAACCACTGACGGCTTTTGACTATCTCGTGAGGTGCTGTTTCCTGAATCTTTATTGCTGCCTGGTTGAAATCTTCTATGGACTGGAATATTTCACTCCAGCACTTGCGTGTGCCGATAGCGGCATCAGTAATTGTGGGGGCCCAGCTGCTGGCATCTTCGGCCGTATAGGCCAGTGAATTCTTTTTTCTATTACAGCGCAGATGCCGAACTTGGCAGGTTTCCGGCTGTGCCAACGGATTGTCTTCGTTCTCGATGCCTTCACGACAAAGCCTTACAACATCGGCGGTTCCACCGGGCAAGGAATTCTCCGTACTACCGTCCCACAACGCATAGAGACGCTGTGCTTGCTGCGCTAGGCATATTCCCAGAGCCTGGTAACTCGCATCACGTGATGAATCGCAAGCGAGATATCTCGGCATGGGAGCTACCTGTACTTCGGCAGCCTTGCTCAGAAGTAGTCGAAATTTCGCAAGTGTTTCGGGTGTAGAGAAATCCTGTTCGTACTCCGCTTGGGGCATGGGCAATACGGCCATCAGCTCGATGCCATGCTCCAGTGCTATCTCAGCGATTAGCCAATCGGCACCCTCGGCAAGGCCGTTCAATAATTGAAAGCATGTGCCAGGGTATTGCTTGCGTAGTGCTATGAACTCTGTATGCAGCGCCTTGCGAATCGAGGCGATTTCTGTATCCAATAAATCGCGATGGCCGCTGGTGGCTAGCACAACAGGAATTGGGCCGAATGTCATTGATCACTCCAGGCAAGGTGAATCAGAGCTGATGTCAGGTTTTCCGGATTGCGCTTGTACTTCGCCCGTTGCATCAGGCAAATGCACTCGGACAGTGGCTCCCCAGCGCTGCCTAATGGCATCTTTGGATTGAACTTGGCTAGGGCCTCGGCAAAGGTGTGCAGAAGGATTTCTCGGTCATCGGCGTAGTGTTCTTCTGCTAGGGCCAGAGCTTCCAGCAATGCCAATTCGATGAACAATGAATCAAGCCAACCGACCTCATGGCGGTAGGCGAATATCCAGCGAGTCTTGTTGATCAGGATGGGTGCCCAGAGGTTGGATTCCCGGGCGCCAACCAAGCAACTGCTGACGATGACCCCTTCGATCTTATCGCCGTAAAGCGCAACCTTCTCTAAAAGCGTGCTGGCCCGGCCATTGGCAATGCTGGTCTCGTTGCCGTGGGCACCTATATAAAGAATCTGGCGTTTTTCATGGGTATGAATCAGGTCCTGCGAGAGGGCGACCTCGAAGCCCCTTGTGTCGTAAAACGTCGAATAGTAAATGTTGAAATAATCATGCAGCCGCTCAAGCCCTTGGAAAAAAGGGAGAGCCGACGCTCGGGTAGGGTTTATGTTTGGGTTCCACCAAGGGGATTCCAAAAGCAGTAGAGCGAAACAGTCAGACATAGCAATCCCAAGCGTTAAGGTTTAAGACTCGCTTGCTAGCAAATAGCTTTTTAGTGGTCATGTCTTGCTGATTCCATTAGCGCCCGTCCGTGAAAGATCGCTTTTTGTATGGTGTTCACGTCGCCGAAGGTAGCGGGTCGATTTCTCTCTGCGAGCCCGGCGGGCCCATCGATTGCGTACCCCCATGGGGTAAAAGCAACATGCTCGTCTCTTTGCCGATGCTTTTCGCCCAAATCATGTGGGCTTTATCGCCCGGGTAAGCCAAAAGTTTAGAGGGCGGTAGCGTCAAAACTGTCTATCTGTTGCCAGCGTAATGACCCTAATACGACTATCCATATCTGAGCTGAACCTCCCACTACCTAGGCGCACTGGTCCGTTGTGATGGAGTGGCGAGCCTGCAATGCCAGAGCCGGCTTTTACACGCCAACGATCAACCCACCGGTGGACGCGATGTAGAACGTGCCTTGTTAGCATTAGCCTGCATCGCCTTGTGAGAGTAGGCATAGAGCAACCGTGCGGGTCAGCAAGAACGAGGCTACGTTTTCGCTACACCGAAGCGCTCTTCGCCAACGAGCGCAGCCAGGGAAACTAGCTGATCCGATCAATGGTTTGTGACTCAAGTCGTGCTTTCACAATGATGGCGTTATGATGCTATCTGATTACTCAGGACTCGCATGGGCCGGATGGCTGCATGCTTCGGATGGACAGGGATGCCGAACGGGAATCACCAAGAGCCACGCCCTGGCGTCGCGTCAGGGCAAATGAAAGGCATCGAAGACTACTTCAAGCAGCTTGCACAGCTGGTACTTATGTGTAGGCGGCCACGCCAGTTGCTGCATCGACTAGGCGCAGGCTTTGGGCGGCGCTGGCAGTTACTGCTCCGCTACTTCGCAAGCTTTCGGGATGACCGTTTAAAGAAAGTGCCGGGCTATCTGGTCGCCTGGGCAACTTTCTCTCGCATGGTTGTGATTTCCATTGCGCTCATCATTCCCGCATGGCTGCTGGAGGTTGTCGATCCGTTCGGTCTTTCGGGCGCGGTGGAAAGACATTCGCAACAGATCGTGCAGAAGATAGCTGCGCCGTTCTACCCAGCAACTGCACAGTCGCGGATCGCAGTAGTACTCATCGACGAAGCCGCCTTGGCCGTGCGTGGCGAGAGCTGGCCGCCCCGCTATCTGTATTACGAGGAGGTCGTTCGACGGATCGCCAAACAACGCCCATCTGCTATCTTTCTCGACGTTCTAGTTGAGGACCGCCGCTCTTATGATGCGTCCCTCCCGCTTGCACAAAAGGCGCTAGAGGAGACCCTGAAGGAAACGGGGGTTCCGCTATACCTAGCGGTCCTAGATGGCGGTGAGCGCAACCTATTTGCAAAAGTCCCTGGAACTCACCTGGCAATGGCCGGTTGGAGTGGATATGGCGCTGACTATCCGCTTCTCGTGGACCGCAGCCATCGCTTTGGCGCGACGCCGCCAGAAAGTGACAACCGATGCGGCACCAATAGCCTGCCGACCGCGGCCTTCGCTCTGTATCGCCAACTCTGCGAGCGTGGCGAGCAGAAGGGCTGTGGTGACGCCTCGACGGAAGGTGACGTCGGCGCATTCTGTGCGCCGATGGTTGTTCAATGGGGATACAACGTTGCGCCGCAGATCCGTGCTCGGGACCTGCTCTCGGCGAGTCAATGCGCGCCATCTGAGGAAAGTGCTGGAACCCGACTCTTCGACTCCGCACGGATCCTATGGTCAAGCTTACTTGCCAGCTTCGATAAAGAGTCCGAAGTCCAAGGCCGTCAGCCATGCCCCTATACATTGACGGTGCGCGAAGAGGACCTGAGTAGCGCTCGGGTTCGCGGACTATTGAAAGACCGGGTGGTCTTGGTCGGAACGAGCCTTGCCGGCATCCATGACCTCGTAGCAAGCCCCGTCCATGGGCAATTGCCAGGCGTCTATCTGCATGCCATGGCGCTGGATAACTTACTGACCTGGGACGATCACTATTTCGCTCGGGCTGAAGGCACCCCCACGCTTCTAGTCCTCGGGCTGCTCTTGGCCTGGGTGTCTGCGGCTCTCATTCGTGCCAACCCAGCACGCTTGGATTTCCTGTTGCACGCCTTCGCAGCGTTGCTGGTGCTCGGCGTTAGTGCTTTTTTCTACCTGGTGTTGCATCGCCCTCCGCTTGACTGGCTTGGGCTTCTGCTCATTTTCGAACTTGCCCGGAGGATATTGGAATCCTCTGCCAATCGGCGACAGCCGTCCGTAAATTAAGGAAGAACTCCGTGATCCGATCTGTCATTTGTCTCGCTTTCGCCGCTGGCTTGCCGCTGAGCTGCCTTGCCGACTCGCAGGTTACTAAAGCAAACGTCGACCCCGTTAGTGTGTACGAGCGCCAAGCAGACGGGCTGTACGTTCGAACTGGCAAGCGTTCAGTCGAGGAGTTGTCGTTACCGTTGGCGCTGCTCGAGCAAAGCCCTAGGGGCTACCTGAAGGTTTCACTCAGTGGGCAGGAGCTTTGGCTCGACAGCATGGATGTCGAAGTATTTCCGCCGCCGAGTATCGGAAACAGTGGCTGTGTGCCGACGCTTCAGGACTCAGTAGCGGCCGTCTCGCGCGGAGCCGGGGAGGGGTGCCCATGAAGCGGCTTGTTTGTGCTGCGCTGTTTCTGGCTGTAATGGGTGGCTGCGCGCAGGTTAGCGTGCCGAAATTGCCTATAGTCATGGGAGCCGATGACCCAACCATTACGCTATTCGACTCGCGTTTCCCTGGTGCGGCAGCTAACAAGGAACAGGTGAGTCTGCAGACCACCGATAGCTTTTTGCTGCAGCACCGTGCATTAGGCACTGCCGAAAATCTGCGTATCGACGAGTACACAAACTCAATCCTCAAGAAACTCCAGCGAACGTTACCGGGAACACCCGCTGCGGGTCGGATATACATTACGCCAAATACCGAGTTCAGCGCAGCGAGCTATGAGGACGGCGGGATTTACATCCCTTACAAGGTGCTAGGTGCGCTCGAGAGCGAAGACGAGCTAGCGGCGTTGATCGCACACGAGTACGCGCATGTTCTATTGAACCATCACAAGACTAATTGGCTTGATACTGCCTCTGGTTTGCTCTACAGCGCCGGTAAGCTGTACATCGGTCAGCGCCAGGCTGATGTGGTAGAGAGCGATCTGCTGCGTATGCTTGCCATCAACGAGGCTGGGCTTGGAATGTCTCAGATCGGTCTTATTCCTGGTTTGACACGTTCTCAGGAGGACGAGGCTGATCGATTGGGCGCCGATCTCGTAATTCGGGCAGGGTACTCTTATATAGGTGCGCATAAATTGTTGAGCCGCATCAGGACTTGGGATGATATGACCAAGGCCCAACGCGAGGCACGTAAGAAAGAATATGTCCAGCTGTTTAAGCCTAGCGACAATAGCTTACTAGCTAAGGCCATTGACGGTCAGGTGGACAAACTCGAACATCAGGCCGAGAAGCTTATCGGGAAGTGGAGCCGGCACCATGATTCGGGAGGAGCTCGAATGGATGGTCTGCGCAGCTATATCAAGCAGCATTACGCTGAGGTGGAGCGGCCGTCCCTTCGTGTTGACGCTTATAAAAAGGTGATGGCCGCCTCTGAGGCTCGTCGTTTCTTCGAAGGATTAGACAAAGCTCATGTCTCCTCGCTTGCCCTAATGAAACAGGACCGTAAAGACGCTTTGTCCCGTGCACGTCAGGCTGGGCAAACCCCTGCATCCAATGCAGCTTTTGCGCGTCACGTACTGATCAATGCGTTGAGTGTGAACGGCCTCGGACGCGATGCGGTCGTTGAGCTTGAAAGCATCGTTTCTGATGAGCGGGCGCTCTACAGCGACAACTTGCTCATGGTGGAGGTGTTACGTGAGCGTGAGCCGGAGAAGGCGCTGACACTCGCGCAGCGCAGCTACGATCGCTATGGTGAGCCGGTTGAACTCCTGCCTGACCTCATCACGCTGAACAAGCAGTTAAACCGGAACTGGATCGTGATGAAGCTGTATGGCGTTTGCGCCGCGAGGGCGATGGCCGCTACCGATAACGCTCTGTTAGACAGCTGCAACAAAGCCAAAGGGTGAGCGGTTGATAGGCGCATTCAAGCGTATCAACGTCGTAAGAAACTCGATGCATTGGCCAAGCGCTTGCGAGATCCCATCGCCTCGCGGATCGATCCTCAAGCCTATGCCCATGACCGCCAGGTGCGTATGGAGGCAGGCGCCTCACCGAAGACGCTCAACTTCGACACCCGCTATCCAGAAAGCAAAAACCCCCGAAATTCACTAGGAAAATCAGGGGTTTAGGTGTTTCGAATTGGTGGGCCAGAAACAGTCCAGAAGCTCTACAACCGAAAAGAAGCCGGCCAGCTTTGTCCTTTCCCTTGAGTCCGCTAAGGACATAGGGAGGCTGGCCCGCGACTGGCGGCTGACAAAGACAATGGCGCTCGAGCAAATCATTTCGGATGCCCTAAAGCAGGAAAACACCTACAAAACCGCCAGGAAAGATGAGGGCATCTACAAGAAGCGATCCGAGGTTCTCATCCGGCATCTCGGCTCAGTTCTTGATGAGCTTTATGAATACAAAGCACTAGCCGGCCAAAGCGGATTGAGCATTGATCAACGCGCTGCTTCCCTACATGAAGCCAGAAGAGTCAGCCAAAAAAGAAAGCAGGAGCTCATGGCGGAACTGCCAGCAAGCTCCAAGAAAAAAGCAAAAAGCAAAGGCGCAAAACGGGGTGATCATGTAGCTGAGGCTGCAGCTCACAGCGGCCGAATCCCCTCAATCTACTCATTCCATTCTCAGGAACAGATCCCCTCAAGCAGCTCTTTGGCAAATCGCGCTGGCGCCAAGCGCGAATACGAAAGCAATGGATTGGGCGCACATGAACACAACGAGCTCGACGAAAGAACACCAGGCAGTAAGCCCACGCCCCAAGCGCAACGCTTTCCAGTCGCCACCAAAAGCCTTGAGCCTGAAACGGTAAAAGCGGGCCAATCACCCCACCACACTGATGCCGACCCTGACCTCAGCATCAACGCAGCTCAGTCGACTACTCCAGAGCAAAAACCGGGATGGACAGATGAGAACGAGGAAGAGTTGAAAAAGCTTATAGGCGCAAAAGCTCAATTGGGGCACACAACTGAGCTGGATTGATGTGCAAGGCCGAGACACCAGTCAATAAGCGGGTTGGTGAGCAAATTAATACATGCCAATGGGTATGGATCTAGATGCAAGACAAGCTGAGAATGCTCCGATAACGGCACGGGCCCGCGCTGATCACGCAAGCAACAGCGCGACACTGCAAAACCTCAGCACATTCTGAGTTCAAATTCGGCACCACGTATTCCAAAAAGCATTCCAAAGAAAAACTTAACCGATATTTATCTTTATTTTTCAATACGTTACTAGGTTAGTTCAGATTATTCTGGCGCTGGAAGCCCCGTATTTGCTGAATTTCAGGCACAAAAAAGGACGTCCGTGGACGCCCTTAGATGTGTATTTGGTGGAGCCGGGGGGATTTGAACCCCCGTCCGCCAGCTCTCCACTGTCGGTACTACATGCGTAGCCAAATCTATTGAGTTAACTCCGCGCCGCCCGATTGGCAGGGTGCTTGGAGCGAGCTGCATGAGTTTTAGCCGTTACGTCTGCAGCGAACTTGGCGGCGATCCTGTTCTATCTGACAGTCATTTCGGGTTTACAGGCATCCCCTAGTGACCGCTGGCGCCGAAGCGACCAGATGAAGGTTAGGCGGCTAGCGCGTACCCTTCGTAGTTGTCGTCGTTGGCAACTATAAGTTTGCAACAGTGGATTTACGAGTTCTGTTACCAACTCGGCATGCACCTAGAGCTTTGTTACCGGCGTCGAATCCTAATCGGCCCCATGAAGCGTGTCGCTGCCTCATGTGTTGCGCAGTGTACGCCATAAGGTCTAGCTACGTCGAACGCTTGATTCCCTAGATTAGGGCGGCTCGTCGAAATTCAAGGGTAAACAGAGAATCGGCAAGGCCAACTGCTCGCGGCCCTGCCTAGCGGGCGTATCAGTTACCGGTGCCTGATCCGGTGCCGCTGGTGCCTGTGCTGCCGGAGCTGCCTGGGCCTTCCAGCCTGCGCAGTGCTTGGGTGGTGTGCACGATGCAGTTTTCGACGTCGCCAGCTTGCTGCGCCTGGCGCGCTTGCTTGATCAGCTCTTGAACTTCGCTGCGAGCCGGCTCACCGAGCGTGGCACTGTTGGTGGCCATGTCGTCTTCGATTTCCTGCATGTTCAACTGACATAGGTTCTTGTCGTCGGCGAACACGGCGGGGCTGGCGATCAGGGCAGCGGCGGCAAGTAGGGCAAATTTCTTCATAAAGTCCTCCAGGGAGTTAACTTCCCGGCGGGCCTGCCTGTTTCTGCAAATTGCGCGGCGGCGCCGAGGCGGGTGAGCCTCTGTTGAAACTGGGCTCCTAACTTCCGACTGCGGCTGCGCTGAAGCGTTTCATTCATGTGCGCCCGCTGCGGCGCTGAGAACCTCTCATACCTGTGCTGCAGCCGCTCTGGCCCGGCTGTTCCGGTTAACCAGATAAACCAGCCCGTGATAGTCGATTCCGCCATGTTGTGACAGCCCGATTTCGCAGGTTCGGCTAGTGGAGATGCCTTCTTCGCAGATCTGCACAGCGTCTTTCAGGCTGCGCAGAGCGTGCGCATTGAGCTCGGGGGTAGTGAAGCCTTTGTCGCCAGCAAAGCCGCAACAATGGATACCTTCTGGCACGACCACTTCCTTGGCGCAGCGGCGTGCGATATCAATCAGAGCCTGGGCTTCGCCGAGGTGTTGTGTACTGCAGGTGACGTGCACAGCAATCGGCGCGTCCTGGGGCTCGAAGTCCAGCCTGTCGATCAGGTGCGTGCGGATGAAGCGCACTGGATCGAAAACCTGCAGACGATCATCCGCCAGGTCTTGAACCAGGCGCAGTGTGCACGGGCTGGTGTCGCAGTAGATAGGATCGAGTCCGCCGCGGCTGGCCTTTAGCAGGGCATCGAGCGTTTCCTGACGCTTTTGTTCGGCCTGTTCGGCGTAGCCTTTGGAGGCAAATGGCTGGCCGCAGCAAAGGCTGTTTAGCTCATCGGGAAAGACGACTTGGTAGCCGGCTTTCTCCAGAAGCGCACGGGTGGTGTCGAGCAGTGGCTCTTGTTCCTGATCGCGTGCTGCGGGACCCATGGCTCGCGAAACGCAGGCGGCGAGGTAAACCACGCGCGGACGTTTGTCCTGCGACGATGGTCTGGGCAGATGAAGCCGCTGTAGGGGCTGCGGTGTGGCTGGCGTCCACTGAGGTACACGACCTTTGCTGGCGTTGGTCAACGCTGCGGACGTCTTGCTCAGCAGGCGGGTGCCCATCATCAGGTGTGCGCCATTGGCGACATGCAGCATGAACCGTGCGCCCTGCACGGCGGTGCTGAAATGTTCGGCCAACCAGCTGGCGGCGCGGGTACTGTGCGCATTGCGACCGCGCAGTTTGCGAACCAGATCGCCCGTGTTGATACCGACCGGGCATCGCTGCGCGCAAAGCCCGGTCGCGGCGCAGGTCTCGACGCCGTGGTAGTCGTAGAGTCGCTCGAGCTCGCTTGTGTCGATGCCGGCCCGCTTCTTCGCTTGAATATCGCGCCATACGACAATGCGCTGGCGCGGCGTCAAGGTCAGTCCGTTTGACGGGCACACCGGTTCGCAGAAACCGCACTCGATGCATTTGTCGACGATCTCGTCGGCAGCCGGCATCGGCTTGAGGTGCTTGAGGTGTATCTGCGGGTCTTCGCTGAGCACCACGTCCGGGTTGAGGATGCCTTGCGGGTCCAGCAGGCGCTTGATCTGCCACATCAGTTGGTACGCCTCGTGACCCCATTCCAACTCGACGAAAGGTGCCATGTTACGGCCGGTACCATGCTCGGCCTTCAGCGCACCACCGAACTCCACCGCAACCAGTTGTGTCACGTCTTGCATGAAGGCTTCGTAGCGGGCGACCTGCAGCGGATCGTCGAAGCCCTGGGTGAAGACGAAGTGCAGATTGCCTTCCAGAGCGTGGCCAAAGAGGATGGCCTCGCTGTAGGCGTGTTTCTCGAACAGCTGGATCAGACGATTGACCCCTTCGGCGAGGCGCTCGATGGGGAAGGTCACGTCCTCGATGATCACAGTGGTGCCGGTCTGGCGCACCGCACCTACGGCCGGAAAAGTGTCCTTGCGGATCTTCCAGAGCTGGTTGTAGACCGCAGGGTCTTCGCTAAAGTCGACCTGCTTTTCCACGGGGAAGTGGGCGATCGACGTCATGATCAGATTGATCTGCTCGTGCAGCAGCGACTGGCTGGCTGCTCGCGACTCGATCAGCAGCGCACAGGCGCCTGCCGATAACGCCTTGACCCATTCCGGCATGCCGGCCTTGTTTTCTACCGAGCGCAGGCTGCGGCGGTCGAGCAGTTCCACTGCCGAGACGGGCTGTTGCTTGAGCACCGGTACGGCCAGGCAGCAGGTTTCCACATCGGGGAACACGACCAGCGCGCTGGCCTTGTGCGGATGATCCGGCACGGTGTCGTAGGTCACCGCGCTGATAAAGCCCAGCGTGCCTTCGGAGCCGACCATCAGGTGGTTGAGGATGTCGAGCGGCTCGTCATAGTCGACCAACGCGTTCAGCGAAAAGCCCGTGGTGTTCTTCAGGCGGTACTTGTGGCGAATCTTTGCAGCCAGATCGGTGTTGGCGCGCGTGATGCGGCCGAGCTCTGCAAGCTGATCGAGCATGTTGCCGTGCGTCTGTCGAAAGAACGCGACGCTGGCCTGGTCTTCGCTGTCGACCACGCTGCCGTCGGCCAGCACCAGGCGCAGGCCAGCAAGGGTTTTATAGCTGTTCTGCGCCGTTCCGCAGCACATGCCGCTGGAATTATTGGCGACGATGCCGCCGATCTTGGCCGCGTTGATCGAGGCTGGGTCCGGGCCGATCTTGCGCTGCATAGGCGCCAGAACTGCATTGGCGTTGGCGCCGATCACGCCCGGCTGCAGGCGAATCTGCGCGCCGCCATTACGAACTTCGCGCCCGTTCCAGTTATCGCCCAGCACGA
>Ga0222713_10004930_pt1 | contig 13180 bp, 11 predicted proteins | sample C33_649DmetaG_FD_165061 | JGI IMG/M metagenome (GOLD analysis project Ga0222713, IMG submission 165061) | Estuarine water microbial communities from San Francisco Bay, California, United States - C33_649D | ecosystem: Environmental > Aquatic > Marine > Unclassified | place: USA: California...
ATAATCATTAGGAAGAATGCTGTTGTAATGTTGTTTTCGTGCATCTGCATACGGCGGAGATGTAACAATCAGATCAACTTGATTAGAAAAAGCGCGCAATTCTTTCTCGCAATCACCATGCAGAATTTGATAATTTTTTTGAAATAAAGGCTCATTAACTAGGTTGTTTTGCATAAAGATCCTTCAATTATTTTCTTCGGATGTATCCGTATCAATTTGTAGTTGCGAAAACTGCTGAGTAGCTTGTGAAAGTGTTAATGGGAGAATAGATAATTGTTTAGTGCCGTTGGTATATACTGTCAATGCGCGTTTAACATCACCTATTAAAATAGGATCGGGTGGAGTACTTGAAAAATCTTGCATTTGATTATCATGTTCTAAGCTGCCTTTAAGTGATCGTGGGTAGCTAGAAAGTGGTTTGCCTTGGTAATCGCGATAACGTTTCTCAAATTCGTGACGTAAAAATGGTAACTCTTTTTCTGGCTGTTGGCATAAATAAACCCAACCGCCCATATCTCGAATGACACAGTGAATGATTGGATTGTCAAAAACGACGCTGTCATAACGACCTATCGTGCGAATAGCCGTTACTACTTGACCCCAAGCATTGAGTGCATGATGATGACTATCACCTTGAATCAAAACAATTAAATCGGCAGGAGTTGGCATACCCCATTTCTGGCGATCGGGATTTTGTAAAGTATTTAATATCGCTTGTTTTACTTGGGCAAACGGATAAGCTTTAAGACATTGCCAATAGGTTTCTAGTAATAAACTTGAAACTTTGCGGTTAAAAGATTCCGCCAATAATGTCAGCCATTCTAGAAAGGGTTTTTTATCATCTACTAACATAAAATCTCCTATTTTGTTTTTCAATTTTTTGAGTGATTCAACCATTGTTCTCCAACGACGAGGTTGTGGGCGAGGGTAGGGCTCAGTCCTCGTGTTGCTAAACGAGTTACGTCATGATCGGGATGGGCCTGCTGTCGTTGTAGAGAGTCACGTTGCTCTTTAGCAAGCCATGCGTTGATGTGACGCAAGATCTGGGCTCGTGTTTTGCGTGCACTTGGATTAGCTGCATTCCAAGCTTGTATTTGGCGCAACTCTTGCAAAACATCAATATTTGGATAGGTTTTTTTCCACGTGTTGATATCCATTTTTCCTGTAATAAACACATCGTTATTTTGAAGTGGAATACCGATGGTTTCTTCGTCGTGAATGCTCTTTTTATTAATTAATAAGGGAATTCTTGAATTGCTGCTGGGTAAGCCGTCGTTTATCGACGGCTTACCAACAACATCCTGTTCCTGATCCTTCTCCTGATTCTGATCCTGTTCCTGATCCTGTTCCTGGTTTTGAAAGGGTTGTGATAGAGTTGCTAAATGGTTTTGAAACCCTTCATCTAAATATTTCGTTTGATCTAATAAAATTTTTATTAAGGGTTTGAAAACGGTTGATTGATATGGAACTCGTTTAAAAAGCTTAACTATGCTTTTTCCTTGATTTGGATTTTCAATGGGGTTCCAATCTAGGAAGTTAAGGATTAAAATCCAGTTTGATTCTGGATCTCTGATTAAAAAGCTAATTTGATCGAGTTCTGAAAATGCGTTGTAAACTGTTTCTTCATTCCATTTTAAATCCTCTGCTACATACCCTATAGGTAATCGAAAACAACCCAACATATTAGTATGTGGTCCAGTGAGTAAATAAACAGCCAATAATTTGGCGTGAGTGGATAAATTTTGTAATGCTATATCAGACCAAAATTGTGTTTGTACAGAACCGTATTCTCTCATTTTTATTTCCTTTTTTTAGATTGATAAATAAAAGAAGAAATTTCTTTTTTATCATGTGTTAATATTTTTTGCTGCTTTCTGTGAGTGAAGCGAGTTAGAAGTGCTGCTGCGGAAGTTTTTAGCTTTCCTTCATCAACGGCTTTTACCAGTTCAGAACTGCCGAGTAATTGAATTTTCTCAGCGTAGCGATAACTGTCTTTGCAACCAAAGCCAAGTAAAGCAGCTATCAATTCATCTGTTCTTCCTTTTATTTCGTCGAAATTTCGACGAAATGGTTTGTGAAAACGAGGCCCTTGGCGGTTTCCTAAATATTTTTTCGTCGCAATTCCAATAGCAGCTCGCTCGCAGATTAAAAAGGTTTGCACTAATACAGCCAACTCATATTTTTTTGTTAGCAGATCAGATAAAGAAAAGTGCCAAGCAGGAACCATTTTTTTGTTCTGTTGCTGATAAACCAAATAAGTGCTTGGGTTGGCTATGAGTTGTTGATTTTCATCGATGATAACTGGTCTAAACTGGTTTAAAGGACGTTGCTCTCGGTCGGTAAAACTAGGAACTGAAAAATTACATTTCACATGAATTATCGGAACATTAATGAGTTTAATAGGATGATGCATAAAGGGTAGAGATAACGACTTTAGTTCCATCCGATCCAATGGTGAAATCAAATCTAAAGGATCTATTTTATATTTCAGTTTTTCCCATAGGTATTTTTCAATTTTTTTCGCAAACTTAAATTTTGCCCAGGTATGGCCATTTCGCATAGAACATAAATTTTGATGTGATGTGCCCAAAATTTTGGCCGCCTTTTCTACCGTTCCACATTCTCGAATAAATATCTCAAAAGGGCTATTTTCCATACTTATCCACTCCATTTATTTTTTTATGAATATGAATGAACAAAATAAGTCTATACAAGATTCTTGAAATATTCTTTGCAAATAATTCTAGTAATCTGATTAGTGGATAGTTCAAAAATAAGGATAAGAATATGCAGCCTAGATTAATACGTTTACGTGACGCACCGAATTATTTAGGAATGGACAAAAATAGATTTAACAAAGAAGTGAAACCATCGCTATCAATTATTCCGATAGGCAAAAGAGGAATTGCTTTTGATCGACTTGATTTAGATGCGTGGGTTGAGCATTATAAAGAATGTAATGGCCGCCCCGCTAACAAGAGGAGTAAAAGATTATGGGGCGAAAAAGAACGTCGGGCCTGCTCAACCGTAAGGGGATCTGGCACATCGACAAAAAAATACTCGGACAACGAATTTGCGAAAGTACTGGATCAGATTCTCTCGAAGAAGCTGAAATCTACCTCGCAAAACGTATCGAGGAAATAAGACAAGCGAAAATTTATGGTGTTAGACCTGAAAGGACTTTTAGGCAAGCTGCTGTTAAGTATTTAGAAGAGAATCAACATAAGGCCAGTATTTGGGTGGATGCTATTCAACTAAAAATTTTAGATAAATATATTGGTCATTTACCTCTTGAAGCAATTCATATGGATAGTCTTAAGCATTATATTCATCATCGAACAAGAAATAAAAAAAATAATCCCAAAGAACTTAAAAAAAGAACTATCAATTATGGACTTCAAGTGGTAAGACGCATTTTAAATTTAGCTGAACAAGAATGGAAAGACGAATACGGATTAAGTTGGTTAATTAAGGCGCCTAAAATTAAATTAGAAGCTCAAAATGATGCCAGAAAACCTTATCCTTTATCATATGAGGAACAACTAAGACTATTTAGGGAACTTCCTATTCATTTACAGAGAATGGCTTTATTTGCAGTTAACACAGGTTGTCGTGATCAGGAGATTTGTAACCTAAAGTGGGAATGGGAAACAAAAGTACCAGAAGGTTCAGTATTTTTTATTCCTGAATGGCAAGTTAAAAATGGAGAAGAGCGGCTTGTTGTGCTTAATAAGATAGCTCATTGTGTAATCGAGGAAGTTAGGGGGATTCATCCAGAATATGTGTTTACTTTTCGAGATAAACCTGTAACAAGGATGTTAAATTCAGCATGGAAGAAAGCACGTGTGCGAGCGGGTTTAAATCATGTGAGAGTACATGATTTAAAACATACTTTTGGAAGGCGTTTACGTGCAGCTGAAGTTAGTTTTGAAGATCGTCAGGATTTACTTGGTCATAAGAGCGGACGTATTACGACGCACTATTCTCAATCAGAATATAACAATTTAATTCGTGCAGCTAACAAAGTATGTGATATTGAAAATCGTTTGGTAATTTTAAACAGGAAGGAAAAACCGCTAGCTCCCGCAAAAGTCCCGCAAGGGAATTTTAAGGAAGTAAAGACGGATTTAAAAATTGTATAAATATTTGATTTTTAGGAGGAATTTTGGTGGGCCGTGATGGGATCGAACCATCGACCAATAGATTAAGAGTCTACTGCTCTACCCGCTGAGCTAACGGCCCATCACTAGGAAAGTGCCAAATTGTAGCTAATTTAAGTAAGGTTGGCAATGTAACTAAGCTTACTAAGAGATCAGTTAGCGGTTGAACTTAAAAAGTGGGGTGAACGATGGGGATCGAACCCACGACAACCGGAATCACAATCCGGGGCTCTACCAACTGAGCTACGTCCACCATAAATCATAATGTGTATTTAAAGGAATTGGTGCGCCTGGCAGGACTCGAACCTACTACCCTCGGCTTAGAAGGCCGATGCTCTATCCAGATGAGCTACAGGCGCTTTCCTGAAAAGTTATGGGCTAATACACAAAAATTTAAATAACCAGGCTAATTTCCTAAAATCTTAAGTTAATTTTCTGGACTTGTTAATCTAAAAATTATACAAATATGTTTGTTTACTAATTCTTCCGCCCCCCCTGATTGAAAAACGTTACTTTTAATATACAGTTTGAGTAAAGTACAAAAATTTGGTCGGGGTAGAGGGATTCGAACCCCCGACATCCTGCTCCCAAAGCAGGCGCGCTACCAGACTGCGCTATACCCCGATAGTTTCTAAGTTTCTTTTTTGTATATAAAGTTGATATATTAGTCACTTTAAAGAGAATGTTTGTGCCAACTACGCGTAAGGATAATACCTGCGCAATCGATTAATATCAACTGGTCAGTTACCAGCTAGGTTCTTGCCTCTATCGATTCTAAGCTATTATCTGTTTTTTCTTTTTCTAGAAAAAAGCTTTATTAGACGTGATTGATTTTTTAGCGTTTGGGCTAAAAATTAAAAGCAACCATTTTTCATTATGTTATACTATTAAGTGTTTTAGATTCAGCTCGCCTCATTATAGAAGGTTTATGCCGGTATTTACTCAACTTTCTTTACTAAAAAATCCACGTTTTATGCCCCTATTGTTAGTTCAATTTCTGGGTGCATTTAATGATAACATCTTTAAGAATGCTTTAATTATTTTAATTACTTATCAGTTCATTACGCAGTCTCTATTGTTACAACAACTTTCAGTCACTTTGGCCGCTGGATTGTTTATTGCCCCTTTTTTTCTTTTTTCAGCATTTGCTGGACAATTAGCAGATAAATTAAGTAAACGCTATTTAACCATTATAATTAAAGGCTTTGAATGTCTTTTTATGTTACTGGCGAGCCTAGGATTTTATCTTCATTCAGTAAGCTTATTGATGTTGGTTTTATTTTTTATGGGCACGCATTCAAGCTTTTTTGGTCCTATTAAATACGCTATTTTACCCGATTTATTGAAAAAAAATGAATTAATTGCGGGCAATGCCTTAGTAGAAGCAAGCACTTTTATTGCTATTTTGATAGGAACAATATTAGGTGGATTGCTAATAGCGAATAATATCCATTTAAGATGGATTTCAACCATAATCATATCGATTGCAGGGCTTGGTTTATTCGCTAGTTTTTACATTCCAACAACGAATAGAGGAAATCCTAATTTAAAATTAAATCTACATTTTATCCAAGCTTCAGTAAGAATAATTCAGCAAGTAAGAACGGAAAAAAAAGTTTTTTTAGGCATACTTGCAATTTCTTGGTTTTGGTTAATTGGTGCAACCTTTTTAACTCAATTTCCGAGTTTTACTAAGAATACTTTGCATGCGGATGTAAATGTAGTGACACTTTTTTTAATTATTTTTACAGTAGGTGTTGCTTGTGGTTCATTAGTTTGTAATCGATTATTAAGAAATCGAATAAGTATGAAATGGATACCCATTAGCCTTTGGTTGATGAGTATTTTTATGATAGATCTCTATTTCGCCTCTCAGCATTCAGTTGCTCATCAAAAGCTTATTCATTTCGAAAGTTTTTTTAAATCGATAATCCATTGGCGAATTTGTTTAGACTTATTAGGCTTATCTGTAAGTGGTGGTATTTATGCAGTTCCTTTATATGCATTAATTCAGACTGATACGGCTGCTGAACATCGGGCACAGACAATAGCTGCTAATAATATTATCAATTCCTTATTTATAGTCGTAGCCAGTATCATTATCGTTTTTTTGTTTAAAATTGATTTAAATGTAAGTCAGATTTTTTTATTACTAGGAATAGTTAACGTAGGATTTGCTATTTATTCAACTCGATTAATACCACAAGGATTAATAAAACCACTTTTACGAAGACTATTAAGATTTCTTTATGATGTTAAGTTAAGTGGGTTTGAGAATTATAAAAAAGCAGGTGAAAATGTGGTTATTATTGCTAACCATACTTCTTTTCTAGATGTTGTTCTACTTTATGCATTTTTACCTGATGAGCTTTTATTTGCTATTAATAGTTTTACATCACGTATTTGGTGGATAAAGCCTTTTTTATATTTTTCTAAAGTTTTTGAACTCGATCCTTTAAATCCTTTCGCAATAAAAATTCTGATTAAGGAAGTAAAAAAAGGTCAAAAATGTGTAATTTTTCCTGAAGGAAGAATTACTACTACGGGTGCCTTAATGAAGCTTTATGAAGGGCCGGGATTAATTGCAGTGCATGCAAAAGTTAATTTACTACCCATACGTTTACAAGGAGCGCAATATACACCTTTTTCACGTTTAAGGGGAAAAGTTCAAATTCGTTGGTTTCCTAAGATTACTATCTCAATTTTACCGCCTAAAAAATTTATTATTGATTCCGCTATGAGTAACCGAAAAAGAAGGCAGCTTATTAGTCGTCAGCTTTATGACATAATGGTTGAAATGTTATTTAGAAGCACAGACTATAACAAGACTTTATTTCAATCTTTGCTAGAGGCGAAATCAATTCATAAGGGCCCTACAAAAATCTTAGAAGATATTTCACGAGTCGCTATTAACTATAATCAATTAATAACTCGTTGCTTTATTTTAGGGTCTGCTATTTGTCGTTATACTCAATATCAGGAGGCGGTAGGGCTTTTGTTGCCTAATATGGTGGGCACCATTGTTAGCTTTTTTGCATTGCAAGCTTATGGTAGGATTCCTGCTTTACTTAATTATACAGCAGGTTTTTCTCAAATAGAATCAGCTTGTAATATTGCTCAGATCCACTGCATATTTACCTCTAGAAAATTTATTGAAATAACTAATTTATTTGAACTTATTAACCGATTAAATGAAAAATCTATTCAGATTATTTATTTAGAAGATATAAAAAAGGGAATAAGCTGGACAGATAAATTAAAAGCAAGTTTATTAAACCGATTTTCTCAATATTATTATTATAAAAAATTAAAAAAAGGAACTAATCCACAAGATCCCGCCGTTATTTTATTTACTTCAGGGTCCGAAGGCACGCCTAAGGGCGTGGTTCTTAGTCATAAAAATATAGAGGCTAACCTTGCTCAAATGACTACGCAAGTTGATTTTAATCAGCGAGATATTTTCTTTAGTTCATTACCTTTATTTCATGCCTTTGGGTTAACGGCGGGTATTATTTTACCCATTTATCACGGAATAAAAACCTTTATCTATCCATCACCTTTACATTACCGAAAAGTTCCTAATATGATTTATGAGTGTAATGCTACGATTATGTTTGGTGCAGATACCTTTTTAGCTGGTTATGGTCGTTATGCTCACCCTTATGATTTTTATAGTATTCGTTATGTTTTTTCGGGGGCAGAAAAACTTAAAGAAAAAACATGCAAACTCTGGATGGAAAAATTTGGAATTCGAATTTTTGAAGGTTATGGCGTAACAGAAGCTTCCCCAGTGATTAGTGTTAACACACCTATGCAAAATAAATTAGGCACAGTAGGTAATTTTTTACCAGGTATTCGTTATAAAATAAAATCTGTTCCAGAAATTAAACAAGGAGGACGTTTGTTAATATCAGGACCTAATGTTATGTTAGGTTATTTAAGTGAAGACCAAATAGGTGAAGTTATTCCGCCTCATCATGGTTGGTATGATACGGGAGATATTGTAGAGGTTGATGGGGAAGGATATTTAACTATAATGGATAGAGCTAAACGTTTTGCGAAGATTAGTGGGGAAATGATTTCTTTAACTGTAATAGAAAATCTAATCTATGACTTATGGCCTAATAGGCATCATGCTATCTTAAGTATTCCAGATGCTAAAAAGGGAGAGCAACTTGTTTTAATAACAGATTATAAGCTTGTGACTCGACCTATAATTATCAAAGCATTTAGAGAAAAAGGATTGTCTGAATTAAATTTACCGAGAAGATTATACTTTATTGATAATATGCCTTTGTTAGGTAGTGGTAAGGTAAATTATATCGCTGTTAGAGTTTGGCTGGATGAACAGCTTTAATAAATTGAAAAAGTATTTTTATATTTTTTCTAATTTTTTTAAACTTGCAAGTTTTTCTGCAATTTTAAGTTCTAGGCCGCGAGAAACTGGAAAATAATAGCGTCTATCTTTTAATCCTTCAGGAAAATAATTTTCTCCAGCAGCATAAGCATTGGGTTCATCGTGAGCGTAGCGATAATTTTTACCATAACCTAATTGTTTCATCAGTTGTGTAGGAGCATTGCGCAGATGAAGTGGTACTTCTAAAGTCCCATATTCTTTTGCATCTTCCATTGCTTTTTTAAAAGCAGTGTAAACTGCATTACTTTTAGTAGTACATGACAAATAGACTATAGCTTGTGCTAAGGCAAGCTCACCTTCAGGACTGCCTAAGCGCTCTTGAACATTCCAAGCATCTAAGGCTATTTGGAACCCACGCGGATCTGCATTTCCAATGTCTTCACTTGCCATTCTTAGGATACGTCTTGCAATATACAAAGGATCACATCCCCCATCAAGGAGTCGTGCTAACCAATAGAGGGCTGCATGGGGATCGGTTCCTCGAACTGATTTATGTAACGCAGAAATTTGATCATAGAAAAGCTCACTTTTTTTATCAAAACGACGTAGGTTAGTTTGAGTAACTGTTTTTAATGTATTTTCGTTAATAATGTTATTTTCTGCTAAATCAGCTGCAATTTCTAGAAGATTTAAAACCTGACGTGCATCGCCATCAGCAATATGTGCTAATTGTCTTTTTACAGAAGTTTCCATGATTAAATTTTTATTACCTAGTCCATTTTCTTTATTGGTTAATGCGCGATCAATGACCAAGATAATTTCTTCTATTGTTAATTTTTTTAATACATAAACTCGTGTTCGCGATAATAAAGCGTTATTAATTTCAAAAGATGGGTTTTCTGTCGTTGCTCCAATTAATATGAATAAACCTGATTCAACAAAAGGTAAAAGTGAATCTTGTTGGGATTTATTGAAGCGATGAATTTCATCGACAAAACATATTGTTTTTTGTGGTAAAAGAGGATTGAGTTGTGCTTTTACACGATCTCCAAGCTGTCGTATTTCTTTAACACCAGCCTGTAAGGCAGATAAGGATTCTAATTTGGCTTGAGTGTGATTTGCTATCAACGAAGCTAAAGTTGTTTTACCTGTTCCAGGAGGACCCCACAAGATCATCGAATGGAGTTGGCTATTCAATAGAGCTAAGCGTAATGTTTTTTGAGGTCCTAGTAAATGAGCTTGGCCAAAAAACTCATCCAAATGTTGGGGACGTAAACGAGCCGCCAATGGTGCGAGTGGGTATATCTTATTTATCATACTCGATTTATACGATGACAATATTTTTGAGTCAATAGTTTAAGTAGAGTTATACTTTTAATAATAATTAAATCTTATCGATTCTCTTTTCGATAGATTTAATAATAACTTCAGCAACATTTTTTTGTGTAGCTTTTTCTATTCCCTCTAATCCAGGAGAGGAATTTACCTCCATGACCAATGGACCTCTATTTGAACGTAATAAGTCAATTCCTGCAATATTGAGCCCAATGACTTTAGCCGCTCGAACAGCCGCTGAACGTTCTTCTGAGGTTAGTTTGGCAAGCCGAACAGTTCCTCCGCGGTGTATATTTGAACGGAATTCCCCTAGTTTTGCCTGTCGCTCCATGGCGGCAATTACTTTACCATTGACTACAAAGCAACGAATATCTGCTGCTTTAGCTTCTTTTATATATTCTTGAACCATAATATGCGCTTGTAAATCTAAAAAAGCTTCAATAACGCTAATAGCCGCTTGTTGAGTTTCAGCTAGTACGACACCTATCCCTTGAGTTCCTTCTAAAATTTTTATAACTAAAGGTGGACCACCTACCATGCTGATGAGATCTTGAATATCATCAGGGGAGTAAGCAAATCCTGTAATAGGTAAGCCGACTCCTTTTCGAGATAAGATTTGTAAGGAACGAAGTTTATCTTGTGCTCGGGTAATAGAAATGGAATTGTTTGCAACAAATACACCCATCATTTCAAATTGCCTAACCAATGCAGCACCATAAAAAGTAATTGAAGCTCCAATTCTTGGGATAATGGCATCAAATTTATCAAGAATTTTTCCTTTATAGTGTATATATGGATTTTGGGTGGTGATGTTCATATAGCACCGCAGAGTATCTATAATTTTAACTTGGTGGCCTCTTTTCTTAGCCTCTTCTTCAAGACGGCGTGTGGAATATAGTTTTGGACGACGGGATAAAATTGCAATTTTCATGGAATTATAGTTTTTTTGCTATATAAATAAGAATGAGTTGGATCAACGATAAAACGTTGTTTTAATGCCGTTCGACCTAATAACATCCTAAAGCGCATGTTATCGCGGCTTGTTAGAGTAATTTCGATAGGCCAACACTGTGTGCCAAGCACAATAGAACTTTGGATGACACATCGGTTCTCTTTATGTCCACCCGAATCGGTAATTTCACGTATATCAATTAAATCAGCGATACATTTTATAGCTTTCCCAGGGAAACGGCGTGGTTGAGGATGTATAATAAAACATACTTGCTTTTGATTGGGGCTTTTTTCAAGAATCTCTACAGAACAAGCATGTAAAGCAGAGGTTCTTGCGCCGGTGTCCACTTTAGTTTTCAAACGAGGTATGCCTAACTCAGGTAAAGATACCCACTCTCTCCACCCAATGATGATTGAGGAAGACATTTTATTTAACAATAGATAGTTTAGGTTTTGTACCGGGTCTAACCCTAGGAGGGGGATTCCCACCCTCGTCATGGTTTTCTTCTTCTGTGAATACCATGCCTTGACCATTTTCTCGTGCATAAATGGCCAAAACAGCTTGAATAGGTGCGTAAATAAGCATCGATTGCCCATTAAAACTTGCCTCAAATTGTATTGCTTGAGTATCTATTTTTAAATTTAATACGGCATCAGAGGATATATTTAAAGTAATTTTTCCATCTTTAATACATTGTTTTGGTACTTCGACATGAGGTAATTCAGTATCTAAAAGAACGTAGGGAGTTAAGTGATTATCAGTAATCCAATCATAAAATGCCCGTAATAAATAGGAACGATTTGAGGTTATCATTTTAAATTTTTACTCCAAATTCGGCCTCATTTAAAGTCGCTTTAAATGAGGGGCGTTTAAATAAGTGCTCTTCATATTCTTTGATAGCACTTGGCATTGGTGCCAATTTAATATCTAAACGGTGCAAACGCCATAATAATGGTGCCATACAACAATCAACTAGAGTAAATTCATCACTCAAAAAAAATGACTTACCAGCAAATAAAGGTGCTAGGCTAGACAAACTACCTTCTAATTTCTTTTGAGCAGCTAATGAATCTGCAGGTTTAGCTCCTTTAGTATTGCTTAATGCATTCTCAATTTGTTGTAATAAGGGGTACCAATCGCGCTCAATTCGGTAGATCATCTGGCGGCTTTTAGCGCGAGCGACTGGGTAAACAGGTAGTAAAGGAGGGTGTGGGAAGCGCTCGTCTAAATATTCGGTAATAATATTTGTTTCATAAAGAACCAGATCACGATCAATAATCGTAGGTACAGTGCCATAAGGATTGTGTTGTAACAAACCTTCAGGTAATTCTGTAGGTGATACTTCTATAATCTCAGCACTAATTCCCTTTTCGGCCAAAACAATACGTACTCTATGGCTGTAAGGGTCATTGATATTTGCATATAAACTCATAGTTGAACGTTTACCGGCAGGTTGTGCCATATAAAAGGTTCTCCATATTAATGATTTAAAGCACTTTTCATTTTTTACGAAAATGATTTAATTTCTATATTTTTCCAAATTTGCCTTTTTAAAATATAAACAAAAAAGTTAAATAACAACAAGAATCCGCATACTTTTTTACCCAATGATTGTCGGTTATATTTTGTAGGTTCAGCGATATAAACTAAAAAATTAACTAAATCAGTGGCTACTTCTTCAAAAACAGGGACTTTTGATCTGTTTTTATTAAGATGTGTATCTATAACGTTACTCGTAATTTGAGGTAACTGTTTATTAGTATTATCTAATTTATAATAGGTATGCCTATCCTTGCGTAGCATCGCTAATGGATCGGGCATTGCAGTATTTTTAATAAGATTATTGTTAACTCCAAAAGGCCTTGTATCATCTAAATAAAAGCTAAGTAAGTAATTATACACCCAAACAGCACCTCTTGCCCGAGTACTCAAAGAAAGATCTGGAGGGAGCTTGCCAAACCAGAGTACACTTTCTTTTTCAAGTAAATTTGATTTTATTGTATCGCTAGTTTTAGCCTGAGTAAAAACAAGATTATTTTTCAATCTTTGCTGGATGGTTGAGCTGGATTTATCGTCAACTTTTAAAACAGACTCGAGCTGATTATAACGCATATATTGTAGTGAATGACACCCCGAGCAATAATTCATAAAATATTTTGCCCCACGTTGTATAGAGGCTAGATTAGGTAGGGAGGATGAGAAATTTAAGAGATTTTTTTCGGAAGAATTTGCCAGTGTGAATGAGAATACACTAATTACTAGAAAAAGGATATTAAATGTAATTTTCCACATAGGGATTAAGGTAGAGGTTTGTTTTTTTCAAATTTTGTATAAAAAGGCATAAGAAAAAAAAAAAGAAAGAAGATTAAAAGAAAA
>Ga0222713_10004933_pt1 | contig 13177 bp, 7 predicted proteins | sample C33_649DmetaG_FD_165061 | JGI IMG/M metagenome (GOLD analysis project Ga0222713, IMG submission 165061) | Estuarine water microbial communities from San Francisco Bay, California, United States - C33_649D | ecosystem: Environmental > Aquatic > Marine > Unclassified | place: USA: California...
CTATCTACCCCTTGTTAAACTAGAAGATGCTCACATTAAAAACTTCATTCATAAGATCGAAGTTCAGGGTAATGTGGAGACTGACAAAGACGTTTTGCTTAACGCCGAAATGGGTGGTTTGATCACTCAAATGAATGTAAAAGCAGGAGATAAGGTATCAGCAGGACAAGTACTTGCGGTGCTCGACGGAGCGATCTTAAGTTCTAATGCGGAAGAGATCAAGACCCAACTGGAATATGCAGAATATATGCTCGCGAAACAGGAAGAATTGAATAAGCGTGGAGTGGGTTCTGAATTCGATTATAAAACTGCTTTGAACCAGGTCAATTCATTGAAATCGAGATTGAACTCTCTCAATGTGCAGCGCGGAAAAATGTTGATCAAGGCACCTTTTGCTGGCACTGTAGATAAGATCTTTGGTAAAGTAGGTCAAATGGCTGGACCTCAAGCACCTCTTGTTCGCTTGGTTAACAACAGCCAGGTTGATATTACGACGGAAATCTCTGAGAAACACTTTTCAAAGATCAAGATCGGCACAGAAATGAATGCACATTTCCCGAATTTCAACGATACCAATATCACCTTGAATGTAACACACATTGGAAATTATATTGAACCAACCAACAGAACGTTCAGAGTTATGTCCACAGTAAAAAACAACAGGGACCTACTTCCAAACATGCTGGCAAAAATCAGTATTACGGATATGAATGTCGCTAATGCTACTGTAATCCCATCAAGAGCGATCATGAAATCCCAAGAAAATAAAGATTTTGTCTACGTGGTGACAGTGAAATCTGGTAAGGAATATAGTGTAAAAAAGGTATTTGTCAAAGTGATTGAAAGGTACAATGGTGAGGCAATGATCTCTGCCAATAGCAATATAAAAGATGGAAGTAAGATCGTTGTGGAAGGCGCGAAGGGAATAACAGAGAAAGATATAGTTCGATCCAATTAAAAAAACGAAAATGGAAAAAGAAGCAAAAGGATTTGGATTGTCGACATTATCGGTTAACAATCGAAAAACCGTATTCCTGATCACCCTGATTATTCTTCTTGGCGGTCTTATGGCATATACATCTATGCCGAAGGAAAATTTCCCTGAGTTACAAATCCCAGAAATTTACATCGGAATTGCTAAACCAGGATCTTCTCCGAAATACATGTCTGAAAAGATTGCAGAATCGATTGAGAAAGAGTTGGGTGGAATCAAATTAGTGGACGAAATCAACTCCAATTCAGTTCATGGTTATACAACTATTCGTGTGAAGTTCGACTTCAAGATGAAAGTTGATCAGGCACTTCAGAAGGTTAAAGATGCTGTCGATAAAGCAAGAACGAAACCAGATTTCCCTGCTTTACCTGTCGAGCCGAACATCTTTGAGATGGATCCTGCACAGATGCCTATCAGAAATATCAACTTAAGAGGTGAAAATGCAATCCTATTAAAGGAAATTGCTGAGATTCTTGAAAAAAGAATTGAAGATCTTCCGGAAATTTCAGAGGTTGATATACGAGGTGTACAGGAGCAAGAAATGAGGATCGAGGTTGACCCAATCAAAGCTCAATCTGTCAATGTCACACTAGACGATATTCAAAATGCTGTAAGTTCAGAGCATCAAACCATACCATCAGGTGAGATTCTGATGGATGATGTGAGAAAAACGATCCGAATTGAAGGCGAATTCAAAAACGAAAATGACCTAAAGAAGATCATTGTGAAACAAGATGACTTCATGCCGGTGCATCTTGAGGATGTCGCTGAGGTCTTTTTTGGAAATGCCGACACTACGTCTTTTGCAAGAGAATTTGGTGACCCAGTTGTAATGCTCGACGTAAAAAAACAAGGTGGGCAAAACCTCTTGGAAGCGAGTGAAAAAATGGACAAATTACTTGAAGAAGCCAAAAAAGACGGAACGATCCCAAAGAGTATTAGTGTTACAGTAACAAATGATCAATCGAACAATACTCGAGACATGGTTTCGAACCTTGAAAACTCCATTATTTTCGGAATCATTCTCGTTGTTGGAGTCCTTCTATTCTTTCTTGGAATCCGAAATGCCTTATTTGTAGGTGTAGCCATTCCTTTGAGTATGTTAATGTCGTTCCTGATACTTTCATCAATGGGTGTTACATTGAACCTGATGGTTCTTTTCTCACTGGTATTGGCTTTGGGAATGCTTGTTGACAACGGTATTGTGATCGTGGAGAATATCTACCGACACATGGATTATGGTTCTAAACCGAAACAAGCGGTGATCATGGGTGTAGGTGAGGTTGCATGGCCCATCATTGCCTCTACAGCCACAACACTTGCAGCTTTCATTCCTCTTGCTTTGTGGCCAGGAATCATGGGTGAATTCATGAAGTTTTTACCGATCACTTTGATCATTGTCCTTGGATCTTCTTTGTTTGTTGCATTGGTGATTAATCCTGTTTTAGCAGTCGCTTATATGAAAGTGACTCAGGATGTTCCCAACAAATCAAAGGTTCTGAAAGTCTCTGCATTTCTTTGTATCATAGGAGTACTCATGATCATTGTTGGTGCTATTACATGGGGTAATTTATTCCTTCTCGCCGCAATTCTAGGCATACTGAATGTCTATGTTTTCTATCCCGGAACCATGCGTTTTCAGAATGGATTCTTACCAAAACTTGAGGCATTTTACGAGCGTTTTCTGATCTATGCATTGACAGGTAAAGGACCAAGAAAATTTCTTTTAGGAACCATTGGATTATTCTTTTTGTCGTTTGTTCTTATGGGGGTATTCCCTCCCAAAGTAGATTTCTTCCCTGCGAACGAGCCAAATTATGTCAATATTTTCATCTCACATCCAATTGGTACGGATATCAAAGTAGCCAATAAAACCACACTTGAGGTTGAGGCGCTGTTGAATGATCTCCTCAAAGAAGACATTCAGACGGATCTCAAGAAAGGAATTCCAGAAAATGAGCGATTCATTCAGTCGATCATTTCTCAGGTTGGAGAAGGAACAAGTGATCCTCAGCAAGGTGTTGCAATGGGAAATACGCCACACAAAGGAAGAGTAACAGTGAACTTCGTTGAATTCCAATACCGTAACGGTAAGAAAACATCCGATGTATTAAAACGTATTCAGGATGCCATCAAAGGACGATTCACTGCAGATATCGATATTACAGCGGCGAAAGATGAAATGGGACCACCACAAGGTGCTCCGATTAACATCGAAATAACGGGAAGAATGGACTACAAAGAACTTATCGCTGAAGCTGAGAAGATCAGGATATTTTTAGATCGAAAAGCAGTACCTGGGGTAGAAAAGCTTAAACTCAACGTTGAAGCAAATCGTCCAGAGATTCCAATTAAAGTCGATCGGGATCAAGTTCGAAAACTCAATGCTTCAACATATCAAGTCGGTATGGCGATGCGTAAAGCCTTGCTCGGACAGGACATCACTAAGTACACAAAGGATGAAGAATCATATGATATCGTCGTTCGTTTCAATCAAAACAGTAGAGAGAACTTTGACGCTTTGATGGATCAACGATTGATCTTCCGAAACAACAAGGGGCAGTTAATGAATATTCCAGTTCGTTCTGTTATTCAAAACCCTCAAGAGGAGGCTTCCTTTTCAGCTGTAATTAGAAAGGATCAAGTTCCTTTAGTGGCAGTTACATCCAATGTGACCGAAGGGTTCAACGCAAATGAAGTGGTTCAGATCCTTAATAAACATATGCTATCTTATGAACAACAAGGAGAACTGAGGAATAATTTGTCGTATAAATTTGCAGGTCAGCAAGATGAACAAGCCAAAGAAATGGCATTTTTGAGTAAAGCACTTTTGATTGCAGTATTCCTAATCCTTGTAATTATCGTTGCACAATTCAATTCATATAGCGCACCAGGTGTGATCATGTTCACGGTATTACTTTCTCTAATCGGAGTATTACTTGGTCTTGTTATTTCAAGACAAAACTTTGTAATCATGATGACCATGATCGGAATCATTTCTTTAGCTGGAGTAGTAGTTAACAATGCTATTGTATTGATCGACTACACTAACATGCTGCGTAAGAAACGTCGAGAAGAACTTGAACTTGAAGAAGATCAAATGCTGCCCTATGATGAGATCGTGAAAGCTGCAATTCAAGGTGGTAAAACGAGATTACGTCCGGTCCTACTTACAGCAATAACTACCATACTCGGATTGATACCAATGGCAGTAGGATTGAATATTGACTTCCTTGGATTCTTTACCACTTATGACGCCAATGTGTTCATTGGAGGTGATAATAATCTTTTCTTTGCGCCAATGTCTTGGACAATTATTTATGGATTAACTTTCGCAACGTTTCTTACACTTGTTATCATCCCATCCTTGTATCTCCTTACTTACCAATTTAAAGTATGGGTATACAAGAAATTGACCTGGAAAATGACCAGTAATCTCTAAGTTAGCTTTCTAATCATACAACCCTGGAATCGATAATCCGGGGTTTTTTATGTTCAAAGTAATATTTCGTAAAGTCTCTGATTATTAAGATGCAAGGGCCTATTTTAATCCTACTCTATACTATTTTGAACCACCTTTGATTCGTAACATTAATCGTTCCAATCTGTGCATTGGTCGAAAATAAAAAAATAATTTTTCATCTTAGGATTCCAAGAATATAATATCCGGATTTTCTACGAAACCCTATTTTCTTTCTATGAATGTATAATATATGACAATTATTCAAACATAAATCTATTAATATGCATGCATAGAATAAAACAAACTACAAGAGTTGTACTTTTTTGGTTTTAATTCGGTTTGAACTGAACATAATTTCACGTTATGATTGATGGCTTAACTCATCAATCTGACTAGAAGTCTTTTTCAGTGAATAGTGGTTAGGTTAGGTTAGAAAAGCGACTCCCCCCAATGGAGTCGCTTTTGTTTTACAGAATTACAGAACTCAACCATCGTTCCATTTCATCCAAAGAATAGCCTTTTCTTTCTGCAAGGTCTTTGATCTGGTCTGAATTTATCTTACCCAAACCAAAATACTTTGATTCCTCATGAGCAAAGTACCATCCTGAGACAGAAGATACAGGATACATTGCAAGACTGTCAGTTAAAGTTACACCAGTCAGCTCATGCGCCTTCAAGATTGAAAACAAACCTATTTTTTCTGTATGATCCGGACACGCAGGATAACCAGGGGCCGGACGAATACCTCTATATGTTTCTTTGATCAATTCATCATTTGATAATGACTCATCTTTCACATATCCCCAAAGCTCTTTCCGGACGATCTCATGCATTTTTTCTGCAAAAGCTTCAGCCAGTCTGTCTGCTAGAGCCTTTAGAAGAATAGCGTTATAATCATCATGGTCCTTTTCGAACTCAATGACTTTTTCGTCTAGACCAATACCGGTCGTTACCACGAAACCGCCTATGTAATCATTAACCCCGGATTCTTTTGGTGCAATAAAATCCGCCAATGCAAGATTAGGAACGCCCTGAGCTTTCTTGGCTTGTTGTCTCAGCGTTCTTTGCACATGAAGCAGAGAACTTCGATCTTCATCCGCATAGATCTCGATATCATCTCCGATTGAATTAGCAGGAAACAAACCCACCACAGCACGTGCCTCCAGCCATTTTTCGGAAACGATCCTTCCAAGCATTGCTTGTGCATCCTTGAAAAGTTTTGTTGCCTCAACTCCAACAACCTTATCCTCAAGTATTGCAGGGTATTTCCCATGAAGCTCCCATGTCTGGAAAAAAGGAGTCCAGTCAATATAATTTAACAGCTCATTCAAAGGGTAACCCTCGTAATGGGTCAATCCCATCTTGTTGGGTTTCTGAATATCCTGAGATTTAAAATCTATTTTATACTTATTTGTTCGGGCAGCTTCGATCGCTATCAATTCTTTAGCCGCTCTGTGTTTTTCATGATGCTGCCTTACACGATCATATTCCAGACGCAGGTCGTGAATAAAATCAGTTTTTTTAGGTCCAAGTATACTTTCAACTACCGTCACAGCTCTTGATGCATCCAGAACATGGATCGTTTCCCCTTTCAGATAATTCTGCTGGATCTTTACAGCGGTATGCACTTTAGATGTAGTGGCCCCACCGATCAATAACGGAATATTCATCCCCTCTTTTTCCATTTCCTTTGCCACTGTGACCATTTCGTCCAAAGATGGAGTAATCAAACCACTCAATCCGATCACATCGACATTATGTTTTTTAGCCTCTGCAATGATCCGTTCAAAGGGAACCATGACTCCAAGGTCGATTACTTCGTAGTTGTTGCATCCTAAAACCACACCCACAATATTCTTACCGATATCATGCACATCTCCTTTCACAGTGGCCATGAGGATCTTGCCTGATGACGAATTCCCTTCCTGTTTTTCTTCTTCAATATATGGCAGTAAATAGGCTACAGCTTTTTTCATTACCCTTGCAGACTTTACCACCTGAGGCAAAAACATCTTACCGCTACCAAACAGATCGCCAACGACGTTCATTCCATCCATCAAAGGGCCTTCGATAACTTCTATCGGTCTTTGAAACTGATGTCTACATTCCTCTACGTCCTGCTCGATGAATTCTACTATTCCTTTCACCAATGCATGTGATAATCTTCCTTGCACCGATTGTTCTCTCCAGGATAGATCAGCCTCTCTCTTTTTCCCATCTCCTTTCACCGTCTCGGCATACTCAAGCAATCGCTCAGTTGCATCACTTCTTCGATTGAGAAGAACATCCTCGACATACTCTAATAGATCTTTGTTGATGTTGTCATATACCTCCAGCATCGACGGATTGACAATACCCATATCCATTCCATGTTGAATTCCATGATACAAGAATGCAGAGTGCATTGCCTCCCTAACCACATCGTTACCCCTAAATGAAAAGGACACATTGGAAACTCCTCCACTCACATGTGCTCCAGGCAAATTTCCTCTGATCCATTTGGTAGCTCTAAAGAAATCAAGCGCATTGTTATTATGCTCTTCCATCCCGGTGGCAACAGGAAAAATATTTGGATCAAAAATGATGTCTTCCTTTGGAAACTTGACAATATTGACCAATATGTCATAGGATCTTTTGCAGATCTCGATTCTTCTTTCATATGAATCTGCCTGTCCGTTTTCATCAAAAGCCATTACGATCACAGCCGCACCGTATCTTTTGATCTTTTTTGCCTGCGAAATGAAATTGGCCTCACCCTCTTTCAACGAAATTGAATTCACGACTCCTTTGCCTTGAATGCATTTTAATCCTGCTTCTATGATCTCCCATTTTGAACTATCGATCATGACTGGCACTCTGGCAATATCCGGCTCAGAGGCGATCAGGTTTAAAAACTTAACCATTGCTTCCACCCCATCGATCATTCCTTCATCCATGTTGACATCAATGATCTGAGCACCACCTTCCACTTGTTCACGAGCCACAGATAATGCAGATTCAAAGTCTCCTTCTTTGATCATTCGAAGAAAAGCTCTTGATCCCGTAACATTCGTTCGTTCACCAACATTCACAAAATTGCTTTCCGGAGTAACGATCAAAGGCTCTAGTCCTGATAGTTTCAATGTTACTTTTGTCTCAGACATTTGTTGTTGATCTGGGTGAATAATTTTTCGCCAATTCAGCAATTGCTTCAATATGATCAGGTGTGGTACCGCAGCACCCACCAATGATATTGATCAATCCTTCATCAAGAAATTCTTTGATCTGAACTGCCATCATTTCTGGAGTTTCGTCATACTGACCGAATGCATTTGGTAAACCTGCATTGGGATGAGCACTAACACCAAAAGCTGTCTTTTTATCCAGAACCTGCAGATAAGGTCTCATCATTGAAGCTCCCAAAGCACAATTCAACCCTACGGTCAATAATGGCATGTGTGAGACCGAAATCAAAAATGCCTCAGTAGTCTGACCAGTTAAGGTTCTACCACTTTGATCTGTAATCGTTCCTGATACCATGATCGGCAATTCAATATTCAGCTCCTCATAAACCTCATCAATCGCAAATAAAGCTGCTTTGGCGTTTAAGGTATCGAAAATAGTCTCAACAAGCAGCAAATCCACACCTCCATCAATGAGAGCCTTCACCTGTTCCTTGTATGCAAGTAAAAGGTCATCGAAGGAAATCGCCCTAAAACCTGGATCATTTACATCTGGAGAAATAGAAGCCGTTCTATTGGTCGGTCCTATTGATCCAGCGACATAACGTGGTTTATCCGGATTAGAACGAGTGAACTCATCTGCAACCTCTCTTGCAATTTTTGCTGAATGATAATTGATGTCATACACGGCATGTTCCAAAGCATAATCTGCTTGCGCTACTGTTGTCCCAGAAAAGGTATTTGTTTCGGCAATATCTGCTCCAGCTTCAAAATATTTCCGATGGATCTCTTTGATGATCTCCGGTCGAGTTAAGGACAACAAGTCATTGTTCCCCTTTAACGAGTGCGGATGATTTTCAAACCAACCTTTCCTAAAGTCATCCTCTTCCAGCTGATAGCGTTGGATCATTGTACCCATTGCCCCATCCAAAATGAGGATCCTTTCTTTTAAAATTTCCTGAATTGTTTTCATAGACATATCTACTCATTACACTATGAAAAAAGAGAAGTAGAAAGTACCACCAACTTATCTTTTCCCTTTTGAACAGGGATCGGATTTGGCACCTTTTTCCGTTTCCAGAATAGGTTGCCAAGGTTTCATCGGGCCAGTCCCTCCACCTTTCTTCATAAGTTTATGCAATGAACTGATGCAAAAATAAGCTTAATTTCAAAATTGATCGACAATGATGTAAATTTGAATATGAAGAAATTTGTCAAAGGATTTCAATACGCCTTCAATGGTGTCAGGGCGATGCTTCGAGAGCGCAATTTTTTGGTTGAGCTTGGTATACTAATTCTGACAATTCTTCTTGGGATCCACTTTCATATTGACCGACAAGACTGGATAAATATCCTTTCAGTTTCGGGACTAGTACTTGGACTGGAAGCCATCAACACGTCCATTGAAAGATTATGCAACCTCCATTCCATGGAAGAAAATACTCAAATAAAAACTATAAAAGACATTTCCGCGGGTGCTGTTCTAATCGCTTCTATTTTTGCAGCAATTATTGGGATACTTATCTTTTTACCTTACCTTTTGAGGCAATAACCATAAAGTATTATAACTCCTTTAAATATTGAAAAAGCTAACTTACCTTTTTATTTTTAGTACGTTTTCAATCTGTTCGCAAGTAACATTTACTGATTCAGATCTTCCGATCGTAGTAATCAACACACCTCCGGGGGAAGCCATCAATGACGTTACAAGAACTTTTTGTGATATGGGAATCATCGATAATGGATTAGGTGTTAGAAACTACCTAACGGACCCATTCAATCATTACGATAATAAAATCTCCATCGAAATTAGAGGATCTACTTCTCAACAATATCCGAAGAAAAATTATGGATTTGAGACCCAGGATCAGTTCGGGATTAAATTGAATTACCCGTTACTTGGATTACCGACAGAAAACGATTGGATTCTATATGGACCCTACCCCGACAAAACCCTCTCACGAAATGTCCTGACATATAACTTATCCAGAAAAATGGGCCATTACGCATCTCGATCGAGGTATTGTGAATTACTCATCAATGGCGACTATAAAGGTCTTTATATATTACTTGAAAGAATCAAAGTGGATAATGACCGAGTTGATATTGATAAACTGGAAACCTGGGAAACATTAGGCTTACCTCTAACTGGTGGCTACATTGTAAAAGTGGATAAATTGACAGGAGAAGTTGGGTTTAGCTGGTCAAGCAATTTCAATAATGAGGTTCTCTTCCAGTTTCATGACCCTGAGTTCGATGAATTGGTGCCAGTCCAAGTCTCCTATATGCAAAATTTCCTAAACGATTTTGAAAATACGGTTAACGGTCCTTTATTCGCTGACCCGATTGAGGGCTATTCGAAATACATTGATGCAGAGTCCTTTTATGATTTCTTCATCTTACAAGAACTTGGTCGAACAGTGGATGGATACCGGTCAAGCTCCTTCATGTACAAAGATCGTGATGACGGATTTAAAAATGGAAAGCTGATCGCCGGTCCGATGTGGGATTTCAATCTGTCGTATGGAAATGCAGATTATTGTGATGCCGATTTAACAACAGGATGGCAATTCAATTTCGATGAGATCTGTGATTTCACAACAGCAATTCCTTTCTGGTGGGAACGCCTGTTGGATGCTCCATCCTATCGGAATGGATTAAAATGTCGTTGGGAAGAATTACGCTCTGGGCCATTGCATACAGACTCAATTCACCTCATGATAGATTCGATTGTTAATCTTGCGGCTGAGGCTAGAGTCAGGAATTTTCAACGATGGCCGATAATAGGAGTTTATGTCAATTGGAATGCTTTTGTAGGCCAGACCTATGAAGAAGATTTACAATTCCTGAAAAATTATATCCAACAGCGCGCAGCTTGGATCGATCAAAATTTACCGGGAATTTGTGATGTCGGTGTTGAAGAAAAATTCGATTCATTTGAGGTTTGGCCGAATCCTTCCTCCGAGAGCATATTTGTCAGAATACCAACCATAATTGATCGATTCGCCATTCATGATGTTTTTGGTAAGGAAATTCTATCTAAAACGGCGATTGGAAACAAGGAACTTCAAATCGACATAGCACACTTATCGGTGGGTACTTATTTTCTCTCCCTTTATTCCCAAGGGGAGAATGGTACTCAAAAGTTCATCAAAAAATAAAGGCGATCATTGCTGATCGCCTTTTGGTGGTGATGGACGGAATCGAACCGCCGACACAAGGATTTTCAGTCCTTTGCTCTACCGACTGAGCTACATCACCATCCTTAAATAGTGGGGGCAAATTTAATATATTCTTATTACAAATAATATTTTCTTCAGTTTTTTTTTGATGATTACATTTGTTGTAAGTGTAATACCATGAGAATCCAAGAAGTAACTTCCGAAAATGACCTAAAAGCATTTCATAGGCTGCCATTTAAGATCTATAAAAAGGATCCGAATTGGGTACCCCATCTCAAACAGGATATCGACAAAATCTTCGATCCGAAGAAAAACAAGATGTGGAGGAAAGGTGAAGCTAAGAGATGGTTATTAATTAACAGCAATAACGAAGTAATCGGGCGAATTGCAGCCTGGGTAAACGGCAGTAGCTCGGAGCATCCTGCAGGTTGTGGTTTCTTTGAATGTATTGATGATCAAAATGCAGCTTTTCAGTTGTTCGATACAGCAAAAGATTGGTTAGACTCGAAAGGCATGACTCAGATGGATGGCCCAATAAACTTCGGTGAGAATCATCAATACTGGGGATTAATCATTGAAAATTTCAATGAACCACCCTATTATCTTCAGAATTATAATCCGGAATACTACGTGAGGTTCTTTGAGAATTATGGGTTTCAGATTTATTTTAAACAAGAGATCTTTTTCCGCAAAATCGCTGACCCGCTTCAAGATAAATTCACGGAAAGAGCAAAAAATCTGCAAAATGATCCTCTATTCAAAGTAGAAAGTCTTGACATGTCGCGTTTTGAATCCTATGCCGAAGAATTTCGAATGGTCTACAACAAAGCATGGGCCAATCGCCAAACGGGATTCTCAGAGATGTCTAAGTCCCAAGCTGTATCAATTTTTAAAGGCTTAAAACCTGTTGTAGACCCGGAAATAGTTTTCTTCGCATATTACAACGGCAACCCAATCGGAATGTATATTCAATTGCCCGAGATCAATCAGATCTTTAGATACGTAAACGGAAATCTCAACTGGTGGGGGAAATTGAAATTCCTGTACCATAAAAAAAGAAGGACTGTAAGGCGGTGTTTTGGAATGGTTTTCGGAATTGATCCGGACTTCCAGGGAAAGGGTGTTGAAGGAATGATCTTTCAATATATGGCAGACACTATTCAGAAGGAAGGTCATTACAAGGATCTTGTCATCACTTGGATCGGCGATTTCAATCCTAAAATGATATCGATAGTTAAAGGGTTGGGAGCCAGCAAATACCGAGAAATGGCAACTTTTAGATATTTATTTGATCGAAACGCTGAGTTCAAAAGGAAACCCTTGGCAAATGTGAGTCGACAGTCAGAAAATAGTGAAAATGCCGATTCTTAAAAAAACACTTGTCATCGATGCGGGTAACACCTCAGTCAAAGCCGCAATTTTTATTGATGATCAAATATCTTTATTGAAAAGAACGAGCCTTGCAGATTTTAAGAGCTCTATTATAAAAGGAGATTTTTCTGAAATAGAGAATTTTGCTCTTTGCTCAGTACTATCTGAAAAAGATACAAGCGAATTGCTCTCAATTTTACCAAATGCAATAAGGATATCAACATCACTGAATTCCGAATTAAGCTCTTCCTATGAATCCATGGATACCCTCGGGGTGGACAGGTGGTGTAACGCAGTCGCCATTCATGCAATAAGAAAAGATCAGTCATCGATTTCAATTGATATTGGTACTTGTGTAAAATTTGATGTCGTTATAGAAGGAAAGTATATCGGGGGGTCGATTAGCCCTGGAGCTGATCTTCGCTATAAGGCACTGAATAACTTCACTGCTTCTCTCCCTTTATTGGATTTTAAAGCCGAGACCATGTTAACTGGTGGTTCGACGATTTCAAGTATGAACAGTGGAGTAGTGAACGGGTTGCTATCCGAAATAAAAGGAATGATTGAACGTTATGAGCAGAGTTACAAGGGCTTAACTTTTTTTGTGACGGGCGGAGATGCTCAATACTTTGATTTGGGGGGAAAAAATAACATCTTTGTGGACGAAAACTTGACCTTGAAGGGGATATATCAATTATATAAGCTGAATGCATAGATCGATTTTAAGTGTTTTTTTGTTGATTGCTTGCTCGGTAAGTGCTCAGCTGACAACTCATTCACCGTTTAGCTCTTACGGTTTCGGTGAAAGATATACAAGCGGAGATGCAATAAGTGGTGCCATGGGGCAATCTTCTGTTGCATTTTTTGATTCAACCTATTTGAACTACAGAAATCCTGCTTCTTACAATAGTCTTAGCAAAGGACAACCCTTATTCTCTTTGGGATTAGAAGGAAGAGTTTCTTCTTACACTCAGGGAACGAATAATATTATAAATGGATTCGGAAT
>Ga0222713_10004934_pt1 | contig 13174 bp, 8 predicted proteins | sample C33_649DmetaG_FD_165061 | JGI IMG/M metagenome (GOLD analysis project Ga0222713, IMG submission 165061) | Estuarine water microbial communities from San Francisco Bay, California, United States - C33_649D | ecosystem: Environmental > Aquatic > Marine > Unclassified | place: USA: California...
CGTTATCGAGGATCACATCGGCTTCCACGGTGGGGTTGCCACGGGAGTCGAGAACTTCACGCCCCTTGATGTCGACGATCTTTGCCATTGTTGTTAACACTCCATAGATAGCTGCAAGGCTTTCAAGCAGTTTCGATTGGCGGGAAATTCTTGACCAGATCATCCAGCTGCTTGAGCTGGGTGAGGAAAGCTTCGAGCTTGTTCAGACGCAGCGCGCACGGACCGTCGCACTTGGCATTCTCCGGTTCCGGATGCGCCTCCAGAAACAGCCCGGCCAGCCCCTGGGACAGGCCGGCCTTGGCCAGGTCGGTGACCTGGGCACGACGCCCACCAGCCGAGTCGGCGCGACCGCCCGGCATCTGCAGGGCATGGGTGACGTCGAAGAACACCGGGTATTCGAACTGCTTCATGATGCCGAAGCCGAGCATGTCGACGACCAGATTGTTGTAGCCGAAGGACGAGCCGCGCTCGCAGAGGATCAGTTGGTCATTACCAGCCTCCTCGCACTTCTTCAGGATGTGCTTCATCTCCTGCGGTGCGAGAAATTGCGCTTTCTTGATGTTGATCACCGCACCGGTCTTGGCCATCGCCACCACCAGGTCGGTCTGCCGCGAGAGGAAGGCCGGCAGCTGGATGATGTCACAGACATCTGCCACCGGCTGCGCCTGCCACGGCTCGTGTACGTCGGTGATGACCGGCACGCCAAAGGTCTTCTTCACTTCCTCGAAGATCTTCATCCCCTCTTCCAGACCGGGGCCGCGGAACGAAGTGATCGATGAGCGGTTGGCCTTGTCGAAGCTCGCCTTGAACACGTACGGAATGCCGAGCTTCTCGGTTACCCGCACGTATTCCTCACAGGCCTGCATGGCCAGGTCCCGCGACTCGAGGACGTTGATGCCGCCGAACAGCACGAACGGCTTGTCGTTGGCGATCTCGATGTTGCCTACGCGAATGGTCTTCTGACTCATGCCTTCTTCGCCTTGTATTCCAACGCTGCGTTGACGAAACCGCTGAACAGCGGATGACCGTCGCGCGGCGTGGAGGTGAACTCAGGGTGGAACTGGCAAGCGACGAACCAGGGATGATCCGGAGCCTCGACCACTTCCACCAGCGCACCGTCACCGGACCGTCCGGTGATTTTCAACCCCGCTTCCTGCAATTTTGGCAACAGGTTGTTGTTCACTTCGTAGCGATGTCGATGACGCTCAACGATGCGCTCCTGTCCATAGCAGTCGAACACCTTGGAGCCGGTCTCCAGACCGCACTCTTGGGCACCCAGACGCATGGTGCCGCCGAGGTCGGAGCTATCGCTGCGGGTCTCCACCGCACCGCTGGCATCTTCCCACTCGGTGATCAGACCGACGACCGGGTGACCGCTGTCCTTGTCGAATTCGGTGGAGTTGGCGTCGCTCCAGCCCAGCACGTTGCGGGCGAACTCGATCACCGCCACCTGCATGCCAAGGCAGATGCCGAGGTAGGGAATCTTGTTTTCGCGAGCGTACTGCACCGTGGCGATCTTGCCTTCCACACCACGCAGACCGAAACCACCCGGAACCAGGATCGCGTCCATGCCTTCCAGCAGGCCGGTGCCCTGGTTCTCGATGTCTTCGGAGTCGATATAACGGAGGTTCACTTTGGTACGGCTCTGAATGCCAGCGTGACTCATCGCCTCGATCAGAGATTTGTAAGCATCCAGAAGTTCCATGTACTTGCCGACCATGGCGATGGTGACTTCTTTTTCGGGGTTCAGCTTGGCGTCCACCACGCGATCCCATTCCGAAAGATCGGCACCACGGCACTCTAGGCCAAAACGTTCGAGCACGTAGTCATCCAGACCCTGGGCATGCAGCATGCCGGGAATCTTGTAGATGGTGTCGGCGTCCGGCAGGCTGATCACCGCACGCTCTTCGACGTTGGTGAACAGGGCGATCTTGCGCCGCGAGGACAGGTCGATCGGCACTTCCGAGCGGCACACCAGCACATCCGGCTGCAGACCGATGGAACGCAATTCCTTCACCGAATGCTGGGTCGGCTTGGTCTTGGTCTCGCCCGCGGTGGCGATGTAAGGCACCAGCGTCAGATGCATTAGCATGGCGCGCTTGGCGCCAACCTCAACACGCAGCTGGCGAATCGCTTCCAGGAACGGCTGCGACTCGATATCGCCGACGGTGCCGCCGACTTCAACCAGCGCCACTTCGGCATCGCCGGCACCCTTGATGATGCGCCGCTTGATCTCGTCGGTGATGTGCGGAATCACCTGAATGGTCGCACCCAGATAGTCGCCACGGCGCTCACGGCGCAGCACGTCTTCGTAGACACGACCGGTGGTGAAGTTGTTGTTCTGGGTCATGCGCGTGCGAATGAAACGCTCGTAATGGCCCAGGTCGAGATCGGTCTCGGCGCCGTCGTGGGTGACGAACACCTCGCCGTGCTGAAACGGGCTCATGGTGCCCGGATCGACGTTGATATAAGGGTCCAGCTTGAGCATCGTGACCTTCAGGCCCCGCGCCTCCAGGATGGCCGCCAATGAAGCCGAGGCGATGCCTTTCCCCAATGAAGAAACAACACCACCCGTGACGAAGATGTAGCGCGTCATGAAAAACCCTAGAAGTCTGCGTTAAGCGGTCAGCGCCGCCGGGGAAAAGCGAAGGTGCCATCGCGCCAAAGGCGGCAATAGCATAACTGCCACGGTTTTCGAAGAAAGCCGCAGAAGCTGTATTGGGACGGGAGCGTAGTCTACTTGAAAGACCCTATCAGCTCAAACCTGGCGTCGGCTGGCGGCGTCCACTGAAGCGACAGGGCTTGCGTATCGAACTGCGGCAGATTGGCTACCGCAACAAGCTCACCTTCTCGAAAGAGCAACGGTAGACGTGAGCGCACGAAACCTGGCATGCCAGCCTCGTTGAGCAACCGTTTGAGATCACGGCGACCACGGCCGGGTAGCGCCACTACCTCACCGCCACGGCGATAGCGCACCTGCAAACTGCCGGAGGGAAGTGGACCGACGAGACGCAGCTGCCCGTTACCGGGTAACGCCAGCTTGTCGCACGGCTGCGGCCAGTCGAGAGACTCTTGCAGCGGCATCGTCCATGTATTGCTGACCCACCAGATTCGCGCGCCGGTACGGCGCAACTCGCCACAGCCAAGGCGCCAACAGGGCATGGCATCACCCCGCGCATCACGCAGCGATTCCCATCCGCTCCAGTGATCGCTGTCAGGCAAGGGAGTAAAGGGCGCCAGCCAGTGCCGCAGCGCGTTGCGCTGCCGGGCTGGCGACAAGGCACGCAGCGTTGACAGACAAAGACTGGGCAGGGTCAGCCAGTCAAACTCGGAGGGCATTCGTGCGGCGGCCAGATCTGCCCGCGCCAGCTCGTCTAACAGAGTTTGCGCCTCGGCCATATGCGCCGCGGTGCGCGCCAGGTTCGCCGCGGCCTGCGGCCAGCGTTGGCTGATCAGCGGCAGCACCTGCAGGCGCAGGTAATTGCGCGCATGCTCAACGTTCTGGTTGCTCGGGTCCTCGATCCAGCGCAGCCCCTCGCTCTCAGCGTAAACCTGCAGCTGTGCACGCGTGATATCCAGCAGTGGCCGCACAAGCCTGCCCTGCCCCAACGGTCGCTCCACCGGTATCGCCGCCAGGCCGCGCACCCCTGCACCGCGCAGCAGGCGAAACAGCAGCGTCTCGGCCTGATCGTCGCGGTGCTGCGCGGTCAGCAGCAGGTCACCCGCATCCAGCCGTTCGGCAAAGCTCGCATAGCGCGCCTCCCGCGCCGCGCGCTCCAGGCTCGCGCCAGCCTCGACCTGCACGCGCACCACTTCGAGAGGCACGCCATTGGCCGCGCACACCTCACGGCAATGCGCCGGCCAGTTGTCCGCCGCCGCCTGCAGACCGTGATGAACATGAATCGCGCTGATTGGCGGCACTGCATGACGCTGCGCCAGTTGCACGAGCGCATGCAACAGTACGGTCGAATCCAGACCGCCTGAAAAGCCGACCAACCAGCGTCGCGCGGCAAGCCACGGGCGCAGTGCATCGAGCAGACGGGATTCGAGTGGCATAAATAGATGGTTTCTCCAGAACGGCTGGCAAGCATAAGCCAGAGTGACGCTGGACTACAGCCACGTGCGGCGCGCTAGCGAGGTAGTTCGAGCACCACGCCTTCCAGCCCGAGCACGCCACCGTTTTCCGAATAGATGCCGCTGCCACGTTCAAGCACGGGCTTGTGTCGGCCGTCGGCACACAGCAGCCGGTACTTGAAAGCGAAAGGCCCTCGCTCGACGAGCCCGGCCTGCACTTCGGCCCAGACGCGGTCACGGTCTTCGACATGAATCAGGCTGTCAAAGGTGAGGCTGCGGCTGTTGACGAGGCGCTCTGCCGGGTAACCGGTTAGTTCGAGGCAGCCGGCGCTGACGTACTCCATGCTCCAGTGTCGATTGTTGTGGCAGCGGTAGACCATCATCGGCAGTCCATCGAGCAAGTTGCTCAGGCTTCGGTGACTGGCCTGCATATAGTGGCGCCACTGCATCTGTCCGCTGACATCGGCAAGACTGACGATGAAGCCATCCGCGAGCCGCCGCAGACGTGCTTCGACCCGGCGCGACTCGCCCGTGCGGATCAGGCAGCGCAGCAGCAGCACCTCGGTATTTAGCGGCGCCATGCCGCGCATTCGCTGCATCGCCAACGCCCAGGTCTCCCGCTCTGCAGGGTGTAGAAAGTCGCCCTTCGGCGACCAGCACGTGGTCGAACCTAGGATCGATCTGCACCGGCACGCCCTTGAAGTTGGGCAGCGGGCTGCTGGCGTGGGCGCGCAGGCTCAGGCCCATGACGCCTGTGAAAAAGCTCAGCGCCGCCAGGCTCAGGCCGCCCTTGAGCACGTTACGCCGCGCCGGGTCGACCAGTTGCTCAAGGGCCGGGTTGGCGCTGGGGTTGATCGACTGGTCGTCGTGGGCCTCAAGGCTGGCGCGGAATTGGCTGTGGTCATGGCTCATCAGTGGCTCATCAGTGGCTCTCGCTGCTTATCGGTTGGCTGGCGGCGTGGTTTATTCGATGCGATAGGTAAAGGTGTTCTTCACATTGGGCACGGCGACGGCGCGGCAGTCGATTTCCCGCAGTTGGTAGCAGAAATTTTTACTGGCGATCAATGACGGATTGATGGCACTCGCCGGCCACCTGCGGATCTTCCACCCGGCCCAGAGCAGTGCTGGTCGGCGAGGATATACGCCACGCTTGGCGATGATCTGCTGCTCGGTGTTCTGCCGCGCAGGGTGGGCTTCAGCCCACCGTTTGCACCTCGCGCAATGTCCATCACAAGGTAGTCGCACGGCAATGGCCGTTTGACTGGTGGGCTGAAGCCCACCCTACCGGCTGGCGGCAGGATTCGGGGGCGCGTTCATATGCGAGGGGGTGTCAGCTTTAGCGGCGGCCTCTGCCGCCGACTACCAGAAGAAGCCCACCAGCGAGGATGGCTCCGATGCCTGCCCAGAGTGGGATATTGACCGTCTCCTTCTCCCGGACGGAGAGTTCGATCGGCCCAAGTTTCACAGCCGTTGTGTCTTTGGTGTAGCTGAAGCCGCCGTAAGCGAGGCCAAGCGCACCAACGACAATAAGAGCGACTGCAACGAGTTTGATAGCGTTCAAGGATGGACCTTCAAGAGTGAGTCTCGTCCGCACGTGCTAGCGGCGCAGGCACGTCAGAGCGGGAGACATTGAAGCACAGTCGAAAAGAAAACCGGAACAGCCCTCGCCGTCCCGGTCCTAAATCCGATTTTGCCCAAATCAGAAAGACTTTTTCAGCGCTGTCCCACCGCCGTTGAAAACAACTTCAAACTGACCATGCTGGCGACGATCAGGCTCGGGCAGGCGATGCGGGCATCACGATGGTTTCGGTGGGCTGAAGCGAAGCGCCGCCCGGTTTTGTGCAGCTAACCCAGATCTTCGATGTCGTAGGGCTGGATCGGCTTGAAACGCGAGGAGCGGTCGAGGCCGAAACGGGCATCGAAAGTCGCGAAGGTTGCCGCCGGATCAACGGCATGCAGGCGCTCGAAGTCGATGCGCTGCCACTGCGCGCGGTCGATGATGGCCGATATCACATACTCGTCGTATGGATGACCGGTTGCCTGGTCGATGCGCTGGATGTATCCGGAAACCAGCACCCGTTCGATGGCCGGCAGCGCCGCAAACACTTCCCCGGCAACCCGAAACAGACTGGCAGCTGAAGAGGTAGGCCACCTGCGTCTGCTTGGGCCAGGCGATGCCGCTCAACACAAAATCCAGCGCGGCTTCCATGTGCGCGCTATAGCCTTTGGCGGCAAGTCGAAAGGCCTTGTCGACCTCGGCGCGCTCCTTCTCGTGGGCGTCTCGCTCCGCCTACCAGGCAGCCAGTTCCAGGTCATGCCGGGCCACAGCCAGCGCACCCTGACGATGGCGGAAATAGCCGAGCGCCTGGGTTTGAGCGTTTCGGCGATCTACCGAATCGTCCATACGCTGGTTGAGATGGGCTATCTTCGCAAGGTCGCCAAGAACACCTACGAGCTGGGCCCACAGGTGGTTTCCGACGGCTTCAGCTACCTGGCCAGCCGTGACCTGGTGGACATCGCCCTGCCGCACCTCAACGGCCTGCGCGACCGGACCTCGCTGTCCTGCCATCTGACTATTCGCGAGCACACCGACAGCCTCTACATCTATCGAGCCTTCGCCGCTCAGCGGCTGTCAGTGAACATTCCGATCGGCACCCGGATTCCATGCCATTGCAGCGCCATGGGCCGCATCCTGCTGACCGCGCTGCCAGAGGAGGCGCTCGATAACTTGTACCGGCACGCTCGCCTGGACGATTACCCGCCGCCGGCACCGAAGACGCTACAGGAGCTGCAGCAACTGATCCACGAGGACCGCGAGCGTGGCTGGGTGCTGCACCGCTCCGACTATTCCACGGCGATCGCCTGCGGCATTCGCAATCACCTTGGCGAGGTGGTCGCGGCCATCAACCTGTCCGGGCCGGAAGCGGTCATGGACGACCCGCAGGCCCAGGAGCGCTTTCGCCAGCAGGTGCTGCTCAGCGCCGATTTGATCTCCCAGGAGCTAGGGGCAACATGAAAGGTCGAGCCGCTGTGCTCGCCTGCGCATAGTGTGCGGGTGCTCCCAAGGCGCCCGCTCCGAAGCCTGCGATGAAGCCGGAATATCCGCTTTTTTGTGCGGCAGCCGGCGCACCCCATGGTTTTCATACAGCACAAAAGCAAACGCCCCGAACTTCATTCGGGGCGTTTGCTTTGCCTGCTGCCGATACCGGCCCGTTTCACACGGCCTGTAGAGAAAGGCACTGCATGACCGACGCGCGGTGCAGCGCCATCGTCCGCTATCAGGCGATGCCGTAGCTCATCAGGCGCTCGTAACGCCGCTTCAGCAAGGCTTCGGTATCGAGCCCCTTGAGCATGTCGAGCTGAGTAGTCAGCTCGTCACGCAACGATGCAGCGGTTACCGCCGGATTGCGATGGGCACCACCCAGCGGCTCGGAGATCACCTTGTCGACGATGCCAAGGTTTTTCAGACGCTCGGCGGTGACACCCATGGCCTCGGCAGCTTCCGGCGCCTTGTCAGCGGTACGCCACAGGATTGAGGCGCAACCTTCTGGCGAGATAACCGCGTAGGTCGAGTACTGCAGCATGTTCAGCTGATCGCAAACACCGATGGCCAGCGCTCCGCCGGAACCACCTTCGCCGATCACGGTAGCGATGATGGGTGTCTTAAGCCGTGCCATGACCCGCAGGTTCCAGGCGATCGCTTCGCTCTGGTTGCGCTCTTCAGCGTCGATACCCGGATAGGCGCCCGGCGTGTCAATGAAGGTCAGGATCGGCATCTTGAAGCGTTCGGCCATCTCCATCAGGCGGCACGCCTTGCGATAGCCTTCTGGACGCGGCATACCAAAGTTACGGCGGACCTTTTCGCGGACTTCACGGCCCTTCTGGTGGCCGATGATCATCACCGGTTCGCCGTTCAGTCGAGCCGTCCCGCCAACGATCGCGGCATCATCGGAGAAATGGCGGTCGCCATGCAGCTCTTCGAATTCCGTAAACAGATGGTTGATGTAATCCAGCGTGTAGGGGCGCTGCGGGTGTCGAGCCAGGCGAGCGATCTGCCAACTGGTGAGATTGCCGAAGATGCTCTCGGTGAGCGACTCGCTCTTGTCCTGCAGGCGGGCAATCTCATCGCCAATGTTCAGCGAGTTGTCGTTACCAACCAGGCGCAATTCTTCGATCTTGGCTTGCAGGTCGGCGATCGGCTGTTCGAAATCGAGAAAATTCGGGTTCATAGGCATCCGTCATGCGTCGACGGCCAGGCGGCCGGGAGCTGTTCCGTTTTTTGCGCCCTACCTTACGGGACGGACGCATTCAGGTCGAACAAAATGTTCGCAAACATGACCCGATCCAGGACCGGGCCGGTTCAGGACGTCGAATGGGGCTCGCACCAGCAATGGTGCACCACTCGGCTAGTCCTGCTATCGGTATTGCAGAAAGACGTTGTCGCGCCCGAACTGGTCACGCAATGCCTGAATCAAGTTGTCGGCTGGGTCGATTCGCCAGCCTTCACCGAACTGCAGCAGGGCCCGGGCATCGGCACTGGTGTACTCAAGCGTGATCGGACAGGCGCCGCGATGACGGCCACAGACATCCGCCAGCCAGCGCACTCGATCGCCCTTGAGCGCCTCGCCGGCCACTTTGACTCGCAGGCTCTCGGCCAGCCCGGTTCGGGCTTCTTCCAAGCTCATGACCCGCTTGGCCCGCAAGCGCAAGCCACCTGAGAAATCGTCGTTACTGACTTCACCCTCGACCACAACCAGGGCATCGGTCTGCAACAGCGCCTGAGCACTGTTGAAGGCTTCAGCAAACAGCGAGGCCTCAATCCGTCCTGAGCGGTCATCCAGGGTGATGAAACCCATTTTGTCGCCTTTCTTGTTCTTCATGACCCGCAAGTTGACGATCAAGCCGGCAATGGTCTGCTCGCCCCGCGCGGGACGCAAATCAATGATGCGCTGACGGGCGAAGCGGCGGACCTCACCCTCATATTCATCGATCGGATGGCCGGTGAGGTATAGCCCCAGCGTGTCTTTCTCGCCTTTCAGACGCTCCTTCAAGGCCAGCTCGCGGGCTTTGCGATGGTTGGCATAAACATCGGCTTCGGGCTCTGCGAACAGTCCACCAAACAGGTCCGCATGGCCGCTGTCGAGGCTGCGTGCCGTCTGCTCCGCGGCCTGAATAGCCTCTTCCATCGCCGAGAGCAGGACCGCCCGGTTGCGATCGATATTGGCTTGGTAGGCTTTTGGTTCGTCCGAGAAATACGGCCCCAGACGATCCAGAGCGCCCCCGCGGATCAACGCTTCGAGGGTGCGTTTGTTGATTCGCTTGAGATCGACACGGCTGCAAAAATCAAACAGTTCCTTAAACGGCCCGCCTTCTTTGCGGCATTCGCAGATAGCTTCGACCGGTCCCTCACCGACGCCTTTGATCGCACCCAGGCCGTAAATGATTCGTCCATCGTCACTGACCGTAAACTTGAACTCCGAATTGTTCACGTCCGGGGCATCGATGCGCAGCTTCATGCTGCGGCATTCCTCGATCAGCGTGACCACCTTGTCGGTGTTGTGCATGTCCGCAGACAGCACCGCAGCCATGAAGGGCGACGGGTGATGCGCCTTTAGCCAGGCGGTCTGGTAGGAAACCAGCCCGTAAGCAGCCGAGTGCGATTTGTTGAAACCGTAGCCAGCGAATTTTTCCACCAGATCGAATATGTTGCCCGCCAGGTCCGCATCGATGCCGTTGTTGGCGCAACCCTCGATGAACCCGCCGCGTTGCTTGGCCATCTCCTCCGGCTTCTTCTTACCCATGGCGCGGCGCAGCATGTCCGCCTGGCCGAGGGTGTAGCCACCCATGACCTGGGCGATCTGCATCACCTGTTCCTGATACAGGATGATGCCGTAGGTGGGCGCCAATACCGGCTTCAGGCCTTCGTACTGGTAGTCAGAGTGCGGGTAGGAGATTTCCGCGCGGCCGTGCTTACGGTTGATGAAGTCGTCCACCATGCCCGACTGCAGCGGGCCAGGACGGAACAGCGCCACCAGAGCAATCAGGTCTTCCAGGCAGTCGGGCTTGAGCTTCTTGATCAGCTCTTTCATGCCGCGCGATTCAAGCTGGAAAACCGCCGTCGTTTCAGCTTTTTGCAGCAACGAGAACGTCGGCTTGTCGTTCAGCGGAATGAAGTCGATGTTCAGCGGATCCAGGCCCTTCTTGGCCTGCTCCCGGTTGATCGTCTCCATCGCCCATTTGATGCTGGTCAGGGTCCGCAGGCCGAGGAAGTCGAACTTGACCAGGCCGGCGGATTCGACGTCGTCCTTGTCGAACTGGGTCACCAGACTGCCACCCTCGTCGTCGCAGGCGATGGGCGCAAAATCAGTAAGTTTGGTTGGGGCGATTACCACGCCGCCAGCGTGCTTGCCCGTGCCGCGTGTGATGCCCTCGAGCTTGAGGGCCATGTCCCAGATTTCCCGAGCGTCTTCGTCGACAGCCAGAAAGTCTCGAAGCGGCTCTTCCATCTCGTAGGCTTTTTCGAGGGTCATGCCGACTTCGAAGGGAATCATCTTCGACAATCGATCGGCTAGGCCGTAGGACTTGCCCTGTACCCGCGCCACGTCCCGCACGACTGCCTTGGCGGCCATGGTGCCGAAAGTGATGATCTGGCTGACTGCGTTGCGGCCATATTTCTCTGCCACGTAGTCGATGACACGGTCACGGCCATCCATGCAGAAGTCGACGTCGAAGTCGGGCATGGAGACCCGCTCAGGGTTGAGGAAGCGCTCGAACAGCAGATCATAGGCGAGCGGGTCGAGATCGGTGATCTTCTGCACATAGGCGACCAGCGAGCCGGCACCCGATCCCCGTCCGGGCCCTACCGGAACGCCGTTGTTCTTCGCCCACTGGATGAAGTCCATGACGATCAGGAAGTAGCCCGGGAAGCCCATCTGGATGATGATGTCGAGCTCGAAATTCAGTCGGTCGACATAGACCTGCTTCTTCGCCTCGTAGTCAGGCGTGTCCTTGGGCAGCAGCACCTCGAGACGCTCATCGAGCCCGTCGAACGAGACCTTGCGGAAGTACTCGTCCATGGTCATGCCCGCAGGTACCGGGAAATCAGGCAGGAAGTAGGTCCCCAACTGCACTTCGATATTGCAGCGCCGAGCAATTTCGACCGTATTCTCCAACGCCTCAGGTAGGTCGCTGAACAGCTCCCACATTTCCGCAGGGGTCTTCAGGTACTGCTGATCGGAGAAATTACGCGGCCGCCGCGAGTCGTCGAGCGTACGGCTCTCACCAATGCAGACGCGGGTTTCGTGGGCTTCAAAATCTTCCTGCTTGAGGAAGCGCACATCGTTGGTGGCCACCAGCGGTACACTGCAGCGCTGCGCCAACGCGACCGCAGCGTGCAAGTGCTCTTCATCGTTCACCCGGCTGGTGCGCTGGACTTCCAGGTAGAACCGCTGAGGGAAGACAGCCTGCCACTCGTTCAGCAACGCCTCGGCTGCAGCTTCCTCGCCGTCGAGCAACGCATGCCCGATTTCCCCTTCCTTGGCCCCGGACAACGCGATCAAACCTTCTGCCGCAGCTTTGACCCAGTCGCGTTCGATGATGATCTGATCGTTGCGCTGGCCCTCCGTCCAGCCGCGCGAGACCAGCTCGGTCAGGTTGCGATACCCCCGGCTGTTCATCGCCAGTAACGTCAATCGGCTGAGCGGACCGTCCTCCTCGCGACTCGCCAGCCAGATATCGGCGCCACAGATCGGTTTAATTCCGGCGCCCTGCGCCGCCTTGTAGAACTTGACCAGCGAGCACATGTTGCTCTGATCCGTGACGGCCACCGCCGGCATGCCAGCGCCTGCCACCGACTTCACCAGCGGCTTAACACGCACCAGCCCGTCAACCAGAGAATATTCAGTGTGCAGACGAAGATGGACGAAGGAGACGGACATGAACCAACCTTGGACTGGCGAAACGACAAGCCGCGAATTGTACCGGAAAGCCGAAGCCGTTTAAGACGGTGTTTGGCCTGTTATGGATCAGCGGAACGTAGGTCTCGATAGGCTGCGAGATGCTCCGGGCGGAAATTCAGCCCAGCAGGCTGGCAGGGGCGCCGACCGTTTCGATGATCACGCTTCCGCCCAGCGCGCCGCGTTGCTCCAGCAGGTTGCGCACTGGCGCGAAGGATCGGCGATGGATGATGGTCGGACCGAGCCGTTGCAAGGCTTCGAGATGGTTCGGCGTCGGGTAGCCCTTGTGGGCGGAAAGCCCATAGCCCGGATAACACAAGTCCAGCGCACACATTTCGCGATCTCGACTGACCTTGGCCAGAATCGAGGCCGCTGCAATCGCAGGCACCAGCGCATCACCCTGGATGACAGGAGCGCTCGGCACCGCAAGCTGAGGGCACCGATTGCCGTCGATCAAGGCCAGTCGAGGAGTCACGCTCAGCCCTTCAACAGCCCTCTGCATCGCCAGCATAGTGGCGTGCAGGATGTTCAGCTGATCGATTTCATGCACCTCGGCGCGGGCAATACACCAGGCGATCGCTTTCTGGCAGATCTCGTCGAATAGCGCCTCGCGGCGTGCCTCAGTGAGCTTCTTCGAGTCGTTCAGGCCCCTGATCGGTCGCAATGGGTCAAGAATCACTGCCGCGGTCACCACTGGCCCGCACAGCGGCCCACGGCCAACCTCGTCGACGCCTGCAACGAGCTCTTCTACCAGATTGAAATCCAACCCGATCTGCATTAGCGCGTGCCTAACAGTTCGAGCACCGCATCGGCTGCCTGGCTCGAGGCATCGCAGCGCAGCGTACGGTGAATGGCATCAAAGCCCTCAGTCTGGCTGTCACCGTTATCCAGCAATGGCGACAACAGCTGCGCCATCGCATCGGGAGTCGCGGCATCCTGAAGCAACTCCGGAACCAGAAGACGCTGGGCCAGCAAATTGGGCAAGGCTACGTAGGGGCTCTTCACCAGGCGCTTGAGAATTCGAAACGTCAGCGGCGAAACGCTGTAAGCCACCACCATGGGACGTTTGTACAGCAAGGCTTCGAGCGTCGCGGTGCCGGAAGCAATCAGTACCGCATTGCAGGCGGCCAACGCCTCGTGGGAAC
>Ga0222713_10004936_pt1 | contig 13169 bp, 10 predicted proteins | sample C33_649DmetaG_FD_165061 | JGI IMG/M metagenome (GOLD analysis project Ga0222713, IMG submission 165061) | Estuarine water microbial communities from San Francisco Bay, California, United States - C33_649D | ecosystem: Environmental > Aquatic > Marine > Unclassified | place: USA: California...
TCAGAAAACCTAGAAAGTGCTGGCTGCGCAACGCAGCAATATCGCCTTTATAAATCGCTCGCGGCCCAGTGCTGCCGGGGTCTTTATCGGTGACTAGTTCGACTTTGTTGAAAATCGCTTCTTCATGACAAGTTTTTGCCTTGTCAACTAAACACAACTCAGGTACAACTTCAAGTTCAGGGTAAACGAGTTCAAGCACGTTTGTTTGATATGTGATATCTAATAAATAGTCTCGCCAGTCGCTGAGAATGCCACCTTGCTTGCCTCGAAACGGTGTCGGGTCAAGAACTGAGTCAAAACTTGCAGCCTTCACTTCAATGAGTCGCAATACATTGCCTTTGCGCTGCAGAATGTCGACTCGCACCAACATGCCTTCGACCACAAATGTCGGCTCAAACCAAACGCCATCACCAGGCACCGACATAAGTCGCGACGTCGCCTGCTCTGGTGATTCACCGGCTTGCGGCACGACCCAAACACCATTATCAAATAGCGCTCGCGCCAGCGCTTCAACCATGAACCCGCCGTCGGCAAAAAACTCAAGAAAAGAATTCGAGTTATTGAGTGATGGGTAACCCAATTTAAAGTATTTGAGTTTGACCGGGCAGTCACACCCAAGCAAGAAATTTGATTTCGAGAGCAGTGTCTCGCGATCGGTCATCAAAACAACTTACAACGCAAGTGTCGCAAGGTTTGCGACTATTGCGTAGCCGACGCCACCCGCTCGTCTCCTTGTGGGTCACGCCACGACTGACCGGCCGGCACAACAATCACGCGTTGCAACGCTGAGTCAGTGAAACTAAATGGCGCCTCAACATCACGAATCACCGACGATCCACGCAGATAACCAACGGTCAAACCGAAAACACCAAAGAACACGGGCACCGTTGCTGGTATCGCACCCGAACCAACTGGCAGGTCGTCGTAATAAAGATTCACGTCACCCTTGAAGCGACCCGTTGATTTAAATTCGACGCGCAGTGTGTGCACACCAATTGGCAGATCGACTTCTGCCGACACAGAGAAATAATAAAGGTCCAAAAAGTTGTGCACGTAATGTAAGCGCTTGTCTTTCACGAAAACGGCATATCCACCGGCACCGCTTCCCTGCGCGATAATCGCACCTTCAACACCAGTTTCGGGCACTGTAACTTCAGCGAAAATCTCAAACGACCTGTTACGCAACATTGGTGCGACTAGCGGCGGTATCGCGCCAATGCCAGGGCGATATTCATATCGCTCTTGTCGATAGCGCTTGTCGCCAAACCTTCCGGGTTGATTGTTCAACGGCAAAATTTGTTGCTTCTCGGCAAGTTGCCACCACAACGCAATCATCTCCTGCAATTTTTCAGGATGCTCACGTGCCAAGTCGTTGGTTTCCGCGATGTCTTTTTCAACGTGGTAGAGCTCCCACTGTTCGACATCGAAACTTATATTCGGATCTGACCCGTCGTAACTTGGCACTCCGGGCAGACCGGGCAGTTGGTGAAACACAACGGCTTTCCAGCCGTCATGATAAAGCGCACGCGAACCAAGCATCTCGTAACACTGCGTCACGTGTTTGCTTTGCGCTTTGGCGTCGCCAAGTGTGTGCGCAAAACTCACGCCCTCGATTGGCTGCTGTTCAACACCTGCGATGTGCGTCGGTGGTTCAATACCGATCAGTTCAAGAAGTGTTGGCATCACATCAACCGAGTGCAAATATTGTGTTCGCACATCACCTTTCGCGGTAAGTTTCTTCGGCCAGTGCACGATCAACGGGTCAGTAACGCCGCCCTCGTGAGTTTCTCGCTTCCAACGCTTGAAAGGCGTATTACCTGCCCACGCCCAGCCCCACGGATAGTGGTTGTGCGCTTCAGGTGTGCCGAGCAGATCAATTCGTTTGATGTTTTCTTCGAGACTTTCAGGAATGAAATTGAAATAAAACATTTCATTGAATGAACCTTTTGGTCCACCTTCAGAACTGGCCCCGTTGTCGCTCATCACAAGCACAATCGTGTTGTCGAGTTCGCCCATTGACTCGATGTGTTTAATTACTCTGCCAACTTGTGCATCGGTATGCGTCAAAAAGCCTGCATAAACTTCCATCATTCGCGCATAAAGTTTCTTTTCGTCGGCACTCAAACTCGCCCACTCTGGCACCCAATGCGGACGCTCACTCAAAATCGTGTCACTCGGCAATAAGCCTGACTTTTTCTGTCGTGCGAAAACCTCTTCGCGCCAAACATCCCATCCTTTGTCAAATTTGCCGCGATATGCATCGATAAAACTTTTTGGTGCCTGATGCGGCGCATGACATGCACCTGGCGCGAACCACATAAAGAATGGTTTCTCAGGGTGCGCTGCACGCAAATCGTTAATAAATAGTTCGGCTTTGTCAGCCAAGTCTTCAGTGATGTGATAGCCCTGCTCGGGTGTTCGCGGCGGGTCGACTTGATGATTGTCGTAGACCAAATCTGGGTGATATTGATCTGTCTCGCCGCCAAGAAAACCGTAGAAGCGCTCGAAGCCACGGCCGAGAGGCCATCGCTCTCGCGTTGATCCCATTTGATTTTCACCTTGTGGCGAGAGATGCCACTTGCCAAGTAAGTAAGTCGCATAACCGTTGCGAACCAAAATTTCAGAGATCATTCCGGCGCTCGCCGGCATTATCGAGTTGTAACCAGGAAATCCAGAAACAATGTCGGCGACGCGACCCATGCCAACGCTGTGTGGGTTGCGACCCGTCAGCAATGCAGCACGCGTCGGTGAACAAAGTGCTGTCGTGTGATAGTTGCTGTAACGCAGACCGTTGTCAGCGAGTTTGTCGAAAGTTGGTGTTGCGATGTCAGAGCCATAACAACCAAATTGCGCGTAGCCAACATCGTCGAGCAAAACAACAAGAACATTCGGCGAGCCTTCAGGTGGGGTCGTTAATGGCGGCCACCAAGGTGTCGAGTCGTCGAATGTCCGACCAATTTTGCCCTTGAACTCGTTTTTCACGCAAACCTCCAGAACCAAAAATTAGCCCCTACTTGCTCGCTTATTCGCATTGGCGCAATTTCAATCTGAGCGAATCAGGCTGTGCTAGTTGGCAGTTATCATTAGCACTGCCAGCGCTCGTAGCTCAACGGATAGAGCATTTGACTTCGGATCAAAGGGTTGGGGGTTCAAGTCCCTCCGAGCGCGCCAATTTTTATGACTCAGAGTTCTTTGGTCTTGACCAAGAAAGTTTCGTAGACCGAAATTAAAACATCACGCCACTTCTTGAGATCTGCGTCAGTCATCTTTGGGTCGAGATCTCGAAAAATTCGGCCGAAAATTGCCCCCTGAATCAAAATCCCCATTTCACGTGCATCTAAATCTTCACGAATAAGTCCAACTTTTTGCTTGTCTCGGACGATTTCCTCAAGTGCGTTGTTAATCATGACCTGAGAGTCAGAGACTCGCTTCAAAAGGTCAGGGCGATATCGAGCTAACGACAACACCATTACCCGCTGCCAGCGAGCATCGTTTCGAAGATTTAAAGCAGCATCAACGAGCGTCGGTATCGCCTGACGAATTTGTTTCTGAGTTTCAACTTTGGAAAAAATTGCAATCGCAGCATCTACATTTTCTCGAATAATTTGAGAGAAAGCAGACTCTAAAGCAGCCGCGATAAGCCCATCTCGATCGCCAAAATGCAAATATAAAGAACTTTTAGAAATACCGGTCTGCTCGATTAAATCTTCTAAACGGAAACCAACGGCACCATTTTTTTCTAAGAGAAGCAGTGTCTTCTTAATAACCTCATCTAGATCTGGTGTCTTTCGCTTGGCCCGCTTCTGAGATTTCGCCTTTTTTTACGGCAACTTTTTTTGACACGCTCTAAGTTTAACTTCGCATTGACTTTTGACGATTTGCGGTACGTCATTATTGACTCTGCTAAACGTCATCTGAAACACCACGAAAAAAGTGCGAAATGCCTTAGCCTGACTGCGTGCATCCTCACCAGTTAATACCGCGTGACAAGTCAGCCGTCGCTGGTGCAAAAATTGGCAAGACTTCGGTGCGTAGAGTTTGGCGTTTTGCTCGACCATATCGACGCTCAATTCTCGGATTTCTCGCAACAATTCTCATCACCTCAGTAATCGCTCTTATTCCTCCACTGATGTTTCGACTGATCGTCGATGAAGCAATCCCTGATGCAGACAAGCGCCGAATTGTTTATCTAACGATCGTTTTGGTTGTTGTTGCACTTGGTGATGCCGCACTGCAAATTGTTCAGCGTTGGTATTCGGCACGAATTGGTGAAGGGTTAATTTACGACCTGCGCGTTGCTCTATTTGACAAAGTTCAAAATATGCCAATCGCGTTTTTCACTCGCACGCAAACAGGCGCGTTGATTAGTCGCCTTAATAACGATGTCGTAGGTGCACAGACCGCGGTGACAGGCACGCTAGGCAGCGTTGTTTCAAACCTCGTAATTTTCACGACAACCCTCGTGGCAATGCTTGCTCTCGAGTGGCGGCTTACGTTGCTGGCACTTGTTGTCTTGCCAGTGTTCATCGTGCCGGCAAAGCGCGTCGGTGCAAGGTTGCAAGAAATCTCACGCGAGCAAATGGGTCTCAACGCCTCAATGAACACACAAATGACTGAACGATTCAATGTGTCAGGCGCTCTGCTTGTCAAACTTTTCGGACGCCACCGAGAAGAAGTCGGGGCGTTCGGCTCAAGGGCAAGTCGAGTTCGCGATATTGGTGTAACTGCAGCGATGTATGGTCGAGTGTTTTTTGTTGCCCTCGGTCTTGTCGGCGCACTGGGCGCGGTCGCGATTTACGGTGTCGGTGCTTTCATGGTTGTCTCGGGTGGCATCACGATCGGCACGCTTGTTGCAATGGCTGCATTTGTTCAACGCATCTATCAGCCACTAACTGGGCTGACAAACGCGCGACTTGAAGTACTAACTGCGCTCGTCAGTTTCGAGCGTGTGTTCGAAGTGCTCGACGCACCAGTGGCGATAACCGATCGCATGGGCGCCGTAGACATCATCAACCCGCGGGGTGAAATCGAGTTTGAAAATGTTTCGTTTCGATATCCGCCCGGTTCAAGCGTGTCAATTGCCTCTCTTGAACTCAGCGGCGTGATGCAAGGCGCAGACCCCGATGTTGATGTGCTCAAATCGGTGTCGCTAAAAATTGCACCAGGAGAGACTGTTGCACTTGTCGGTGCTAGCGGCAGCGGCAAAACGACTCTGGCGATGTTGCTAGCTCGCCTCTACGACGTCACTTCTGGAGCCGTGCGAATCGACTCAAAAGATGTTCGTGACCTGACCAGCACTTCACTTCGCGCCGCAATCGGTGTTGTCTCGCAAGACTCACACATGTTTCACGAATCAGTTAAATCGAATTTGCTATATGCCCGACCCGATGCGACTCAAGAACAAATAGTCGAAGCGTGCCAAGCCGCAAAAATTCATGATGTTATTGCGGCATTACCTGACGGTTATGACACGATTGTCGGTGAACGCGGATACCGACTTTCGGGCGGCGAAAAACAGCGATTGGCTATTGCAAGGTTGTTGCTAAAGAACCCAGCGGTGATGATTCTCGACGAAGCCACCAGTCATCTCGACAACGAAGGCGAAGTGCTTGTGCAAAACGCGCTCGACGCGGCGATGAAAGACCGCACTTCATTGGTGATCGCACATCGCTTATCGACTATCCGCGATGCTGATCGCATTGTTGTGCTCGACAATGGCACCATCATTGAGCAAGGCACACATGAGCAACTAATGAACAACAACTCGCTTTATGCAGCCCAGGTTCGCGCAGGTGAAACTTTCGAGCCTTAACTAATGACTAATTTTGTTGAAGTCGCCTCCGAGTTGAGTTTTCCTGAAGGGCCAGTCGCGTTGCCCGACGGCAGCGTTGTTGTAGTTGAGATGATGAAAAAATGCATCACTCGAATCATGCCCGACGCAACGAAGCAAGTTGTTGCAGAAATTGCCGGTGGACCAAACGGTCTGGCTATCGGCCCTGACGGCGCGCTCTACTTATGCAATAACGGCGGCTCGTTCTCAAAACGAATTCACAATGGCCTCACCTACCCTGGGCCATTCGACCCCGACCTATATATAAGTGGACGAATTCAGCGAGTCGATTTGAATACGGGCGAAGTCACCGACCTATACACGCAATGTGACGGTCGCAAACTGCGAGGACCAAACGACATCGTGTTTGACAAACAAGGTGGCATGTGGTTCACCGATCACGGCATTCGTCACGATCGCGACTTCGATCTAACTGGCATTTATTACGCCAAGACCGATGGCTCGATGATTCGTGAAGTTATCTTTCCATGTCAGGCGCCAAACGGCATCGGTCTTTCGCCCGATGGCCAGACGCTTTATTGGGCCGAAACATTTAACGGGCGTGTTTACCAAGCAAACATCACCGGCGAAGGTGAAGTTTCAGGATTCAACGCAAGCAACCCGCGAAGTTGTTTGTGTGGTTTACCAGGTTTGCAATACCTCGACTCGCTTGCTGTTGACAGTGCCGGCAACGTCTGTGTTGCAACATTGGTGAACGGTGGCATCACCGTGATTTCACCAAGTGGCGAGATCATCGAACACATTGCAACTGGTGACCCAATGACGACAAATATTTGTTTTGGCGGCACTGAGCTGCGAACTGCCTACATCACACTTTCAGGTCTCGGCAAACTTGTTTCGATGACCTGGCCGCGCCCGGGTCTAAAACTTAATTTTTAGTCGGCAATCCAATTGCCGTGAAAGCCGTTTGGCACACGTGCTGGCAGGTGCACAGTAGCCACTGGCTCACCGCAAAAGTCTTGAGCGTCGAGCACGACCAGATCTGAAAGATCGGTTTCTGTGTTGTGACGCAGCGCCATTACGTAGCCGTCGTCTTCAGACTTTGCGCCTTTGCGTGCGATAAACACTGGCTCGCCGTAGCCAAAGTTTTCACCGTCGTGCCTCACTTGAGTTGATTGATTTGCCAGATCTTGCTTAATCAAATCTGCTTGTCTAAAAACATCTGAGATGCCAGCGAGATAACCGAAATTATGTTGCATGCCGATCAACGATTCGTTAATTCGCGGAAACTCCTGTGGTCGATCATCCAAGCGTTGCTCTGATGCTTTGCCTGTCATGGGGTTAAGCACCCAACGATCTAAAGTCGGAAAACCTTCGTTTGGTCCGCGTTGCTCGACATCAAACATTTTTTCGTGACGTGCCGCATCTAAAACGACGGTGCCGTCTGGTGCGTCGTAAGCGTTTAATGGATGAAAGATATAGCAACTGTTGATCTCGACCCACTTAATGTCGGCGGCCACACCTTCGCGCGGAAGCAAACCGACGCGCGCCGTGTAATCCGCATTCCATATATATGGAAACGATCGCCCAGACATTGCCAGATCAAGATTGAACAAACAAGGTAAATCAAAGATCAACACGTATTTTTCGGTGATCGCACAGTCATGCATCATCGGGCCACCTGGCAAAGCGATGTCAACCGTGCGTCGCACTTTGCCGTCGACGCCAACAACCAGATATTGCACCTGATTGCCCCAGCCCCACCAATAAGCCATCACGTGCAATTCGCCGGTGCGCGGGTCACGCTTTGGGTGCGCAGAAAAAGCCTGTGGCAATGTGTTGGCAAAATTCGAAACACGAACTGTCTCAAGTTCGTAATTCATTTCGATAGGCGGCGAACCACCTTCAACAAGCGCCCAAGTCGCACCTGCATGACCGATCACATTTGTATTCGACGCAAATTGTTGATGATCGGCTGGCCAATCTGACGGTGGCGCTTGTTCGCCAAGATTCTTTGCGACGTTTCGGTCGCGCACCCAACGATTGCGATACCACTCAGCCTTGCCATCGTTGATTCGAACTCCGTGAACCATGCCCGAGCCTAAAAACCAGTGATACGAATCGGGGTTAACTTCACCAATCGGGTTTGGTCCGTTGCGCAAATAACGACCTGTCAGCTCTTCAGGCAATTTGCCCGTCACTTGCAAATCAACGGCAGTTGTTTCAACATCGACAGGCGCCAAGTTGCCAGCCAAAAAAGGATTACTCGAAGTTCGCAGCGTCGATGCGTTAGCCATGTTCACACTCTAGTAAAAGCGAAATTTGCCGCTAAACAAGTTTGTCATTGGGCGGATCTGATAACCGCTGGGCCAACCATGCAATTGGCAAAGAAACTATCATCACAATTGTTGCAACGACCGTTACATATGGCAAAACATTTGGCCTCGAAAAATTGTTAAGAATCCATTGCGGCAGTGTTTGAAACCCGGCCCCAGCCGTGAATGTTGTGACGACAACTTCATCAAAACTCAAGGCAAATGCCAAAATTGCACCCGCGAAGACACTTGACCTCACGAGTGGCCAGGTGATCAATCTAAATGTCTGAAGACTGTTCGCACCAAGATCTGCCGATGCCTCGCGCAAGTTCGGCGAAATTCTGCGCAGGCGCGCAACAACGTTGTTGTATACGACAACGATGCAAAACGTAGTGTGACCGGCGATCACCGAAATAAAACCCAGATCTAAACCAAATCTCACGAAAGTATTTCGCAGCGCAACACCAGTGACAATGCCCGGCAAGGCAATCGGCAGAACAGCCAGAAAGCTGAGAGAATTTTTGCCAAAAAACTCAAAGCGTTGTAGTGCAAATGACAACATCGAGCCCAATACAACAGAGACCACCATTGCGATCAACGCCAACCTTGTTGACGAAATCAATGCTTCACGAGCACTTTCTACATCTAAAAATGTCGACCACCAACGTGTTGAAAATCCCCTAGGTGGCCAGGTCAACGAATTTGCAGTATTAAACGACAAAACGAATATCAAAAAGAGCGGCAGATACAGGAATATAAGTACCCCATATGTCGTCACCCGTAGTGCGAAACGCGAACGCATTGAAATTTGCATCAGAGATTCTTAAAGGCACCGAGACGTGCCATGACAATTAAATAAACAACCATTATTGAAATTGGCCACAATGTGAATGCCGCAGCGAGTGGCTGATTAGGTGCGAGCAGAGTTCGTTCGATGATGTTGCCGATCATCTGCGACTTTCCTCCGACGATTTTGACAGTTATATAGTCGCCAAGCGAAAGTGAGAATGTAAAAATGCTCCCTGCGGCAATTGAAGGCACGAGCATTGGCATCATCACCGAAAAAAATGTTCTGATCGAACCAGCCCCAAGATCACTTGATGCATCAAGCAATGACTCTGGTAGTCGCTCAAACCCCGCATAGATCGGCAAAAACATATAAGGAAACCACAGATATGCAAGCGTGACGATCACCGACAAATATCCGAAACCGGGAGACCAGCCAATCGTGTTCTTAAGAAAACCTCCTGTACCAAACTCAGACCCTGGCTCGAAAATTGCACGAAGCGCAAACGCCTTGACCAGATATCCAGCCCATAGTGGCAGAAGTATTGCAACAACCAACCCGCGCTTTGTCCATGACTTTGCAAGCTTCGAGATATAAAAACCGACGGGCAAGGAAAGCGCAAAGCAAATAAGTGTCACGGCAGAAGCAACGCCAACACTGCGCAGAACCAACATCTGGTAAGCATTTTCTGTGATTACTTCGTCAAGGTTTCCGAGCGTTAACTCTGTTGTCGCTTTACCTGTGAACTCATCTCGGCCGAAAAATGCGCTGACTACTAGTAGCACGAGCGAACCTACATAAACGACCAGTAGCCAAAGCATTGGTCCGCTCAGCAACGCGCCGAGACCAAGACGCGGATGTTTTTGCACGAAACGATTTAAAGAACTGCTCGTTCGTTTAGCACGATTATTGCTGATTACGGACGACATTTTAAATCCTTACGAAAATAAAAGTGGGTCGAGAGCCAGAGCCCTCGACCCACTTCAAAATTATTGTCTTGTATTAAGCGCGAAGCTTGTTCCAGGCATTTACCCACTCGGTGTATGGGACACATTCAACATCGCGTCCATCAAGACACTCTGATGTCGGAGTCGTCCAATACCAAACATCGCTCCAGTAGCCAGTTTCGCCAGCGTGGTATGTCGTGCAGTGATTTTTGTCTGCAGTAAGTTCGCACGACTTCGAATTCGATGGTGCCTCGCCAAACCACTCAGCTACGCCAGCATTTGCTTGCGGTGAAATTATGTGATTGAGCCACATATAGGCGCAATTTGGATGTTTTGCCTTGCTCGAGATCATCCAAGTGTCAGACCAACCAGTTGCACCTTCCTTGGCTTTCGTTGCGGCAATCTTGGCACCATTTGCTGTTGCCAAGTTCACGATCACTTGCCATGAAGTTCCGAGCGTCACCGAACCCGCCTCAAGCGAGGCTTGCTGATCGGTGTAGAGCGCCCAATATTGACCTACGATCGCCTTTTGAGATTCAAGTACAGAGATAGCGGCATCAAACTGCGTCTGATCGAGAGCATATGGATTTGTAATTCCAAGATCAGGTTGAGTCGCCATCAAGTAAATTGCCGCATCAGCGATATAAATCGGCGCGTCATATACAGAAATCTTTCCTGCATATGGACTATCCGCTTCAAACATATCGGTGATTGAATCTGGTGCAGCACCGGCTTCGGTGTTGTAAACAAGTACGTTTGCTCCACGACCGTGAGGCACTCCGTACGCTACCCCATCTTTAGAATTCCACAATTTATTTTTGAGATCGTCAAAAACGTCAGCGTAGTTTGGAATCAGATCAGTGTTAACTGGTGCAACATCCCCACCGGCAATCAGTCGTAATGTTGCATCGCCTGACGCTGAGACGGCATCATATTCGCCACTCTGCATCAGCTCAACCATTTCATCTGATGTATTGCCAATTTTTACGTTGACTTCGCAGCCAGTTTCTGCTTCGAAGCCACTTACCCAGTCAACGGCAGGGTCAGTAGATCCGTCCTCTACGTAACCAGCCCAAGCAACAAGGTTTACTGCGCCCTCGCCGTCGCCGAGTTTGTCCATTGCTCCAGAACCATCATCACTACCACCACAAGCCGCCAACGCAAGAACACCTGCGCAAGCAAGCATTAAATTTCGTTTCACGAATTTCATTTTCCCCCCATTTAATTTTTGAGTATTATTCATCACTTTAACTCAAAAAGATCACTCGGTTTCCAGCCAAACCAAACCTCTTGACCAGACCTCAAATCAGCCACTTTTTCGCTCGAATTCGTCGCGACTACCGTGCCAAATCCAGCCACTTCGCAGTAAATACGACTCTCAGCACCCAAATACTGAATCGACAAAATTGTGCCGCTTTTGAAGCCTCCAACAGAAGTCGAAGAAATATCGACATGCTCTGGGCGAAGTGTAAATACTCCTTGGCGACCAACAAGTTTTTGTGCACGCTCTCCAGAAAAAAGATTCGTGATACCGACGAAACCGGCGACAAAAGAAGTTTCTGGATGCTCGTAGATAGCTCGAGGCGAATCAATTTGCTCAATGCGCCCGCGGTTAAAAACGGCGACACGGTCACTCATTGAGAGTGCCTCTCCTTGGTCATGTGTTACGTAGACAAACGTAATTCCGAGTCTTCGCTGTATCGATTTCAACTCGACTTGCATCTCTTCGCGCAATTTCAAATCAAGAGCGCCAAGTGGTTCATCTAACAACAATACTTTTGGTTGATTCACTAGGGCTCGCGCCAACGCAACTCGCTGTCGTTGGCCACCAGACAACTGATTGGGTTTACGCTCAGCGAAACCCACCAACTGCACCACATCTAAAATTTCATTCACACGCATTTCTCGCAATTCACGCGCAACACCTTTGACTTTTAATCCATATCCGACATTCTCTCTTACCGTCATGTGTGGAAAAAGTGCGTAATCTTGAAACACCGTGTTGACATCGCGCTCGAACGCGGGCACACCAGTTACGTCCTTGCCATCCAAGAAGATCGAACCCGTGGTCATTGGTTCGAAGCCAGCAATCATTCGCAACACCGTGGTTTTGCCCGAACCGGATGGTCCCAACAAAGTCAGAAACTCGCCGTCAAAAACATCCAAGTTCACTTGATCGACCGCAGTAACTGAGCCAAAAGTCTTGCTAACACCTCGGAGAACAATTGCTAAATTCTTTTTTGTTGCTTCCTCGGCGCCCATACGCTCCACGATAGATGGAAATCGACGACTAACTAAATTTGGATAATCCGCGTAGCGTAAGAACCTATGTGGGGCACGCCAGACATGGTTTCAAAACTTGAACATGTTCTTGTTCGCACGCCGACGACTGTTGGCAATTTTGTTGCCGATGCGCAGTGGCGCGAACCTGATCGCAATTCACTCGTGCGCGAACATAACGAATTCGTTCAGTTGCTTGAAAAACTTGGCTGCAAAGTTCACATTGCCAGCGCCGTTGATGGCTTAGTCGATGCTGTCTACATGCACGACCCAATGATCATGACGCCGCATGGCGCAATTTTGTTGCAAATGGGTAAGCCTGTTCGCCAACCCGAACCAGCCCAAATTCGCAAAGATCTCGAACGCATTGGCGTACCGATCTTGGGTGAACTCACCGGCACAGCAATTGCCGACGGTGGCGACAAAGTTTGGCTCGATGCGAAAACTTTATTGATCGGCCATGGCTATCGAACTAACGGCGAAGGCATCGCACAAATCAAAAAAATGCTTGCGCCATTTGGTGTCGAAGTTCATGCCTTCGACTTGCCGCACTTTCAAGGACCAAGTGCTGTATTGCACTTGATGTCTGTGCTCTCACCGATCAGTCATTCTCGAGCAGTTGTCTATGAACCTCTTGCGCCGATTCGCTTGCTCGAGTTTCTCAAGTCGTGCAATATTTCTTGGCTCACAGTTAACGACACCGAAGTTCATACCCAAGGTGCAAACATCTTGACTGTCGCACCCGATGTCGTTGTTTTAGCTGCTGGTAATCCAGAAATAGAAGGCAAACTTCGTGAGTCTGGCGTGACCGTGCACATTTTCAACGGTGAAAATGTCGCGGTTAAAGGTGACGGTGGGCCAACTTGTCTGACTGCGCCGTTGTTACGCCGCTAACAGCGCGCTAATCGGGTTTGACGCAAGTAAACCCGCAAAAGAGTTAGCAAATTACCGAAGGTGCGCGATTTCGTTTAACGAACCAACCGAGCGCAAACCATTTTTTGAAGCCACAACTCGATGAATCGATGTGTATTGCGGATAAAAAAATCCTC
>Ga0222713_10004937_pt1 | contig 13167 bp, 12 predicted proteins | sample C33_649DmetaG_FD_165061 | JGI IMG/M metagenome (GOLD analysis project Ga0222713, IMG submission 165061) | Estuarine water microbial communities from San Francisco Bay, California, United States - C33_649D | ecosystem: Environmental > Aquatic > Marine > Unclassified | place: USA: California...
GTCCTGCATGCCCCAAGCTTCTTCGAGATAGGCCCGCATGATTATAGCGGGATAGCGCTGCAACACCCGCATGAGCCACTCAGGGGAGGAGAGGGTCAGGCCGTAATCCTCTTCCGGAGTGCTCTCGAAATAACGCTGATAGGCGAAACCGGTTTGGCTGAATTCTTTGATCAAGGCGGGTTTATCAATGTTCTCGGCAATATTGCGCTGCCCTCGGGCGAGCAGACTGGAAACCGTGCGGCCTTGGGTGCTGAAAATCAGGACGCCACATTCCTTGGTCCAGCGGATGAAACAATCGAGAGCGGCCAGCCAACGTTCCTGCGGCAAGTGGGTGAGTAAGGAACCGACCCAGATCAGATCGAACTGAGCATCGAAGGGCAGTTTGCGCAGATCCTTCTCGGAATAAACCGGGACGGCGCCGAATTCTTTTGCGCAAAAATCCACCCCGTCACGCTCCAAGTCGCAGCCGGTGATTTTGGCGTAATGATACTCGGCGCGCAACCAGCGCAGCACGCGCCCGTAACCGCAGGGCAGGTCGAGAATCTCCGGATAGTGCGGCTTGTCGCAAAGTTGACCGGAAAACTTCACCAATTCCAGTGCCCGACGACCGATGTCGAAATACTGTTCCTCTAGACCTGGCGCGACCATTCCGTCACGCGGGGAAATAGTGCGGGAAGGATGCAGCTGGCTGAAGTCGAAGAGCGGGGGCATGCGATACTCAAGCTGTCGAGACATTGCCGCCCAGAGCAAGCGGAGACTACCCGTGGAATTATTTCACCGGCCACAGGGTGCCGGCCTGCGGGGCCGGTCCGGCGATTTCCACGTTTCCCTTGAAAGTGCTGTTGGCAAGAATGCGGTAAACTTGGTTGGGGTTATCCGCGACACTGAAACTCGAATTACTCGGCCCGAAGTCGCGAGTGATGGTGCAATAATACACCAGGTTGTATTCGAGTGGTGTGGATGCGCGCTGTTTGTTCCAACTCAGGGTAATCGGGGGAAAATTGTGCCACGCGCCCACGGCAATCACGCATTCCTGCAGCAGGTTCGCCTTGGCCGATGGATTTTCAAATCGTAAATCCATGTTGAAACGTGAATTGGTGATCACGTTGTAATGGTTAGACTGGCCGGCGTAGTCGCTCGTGTAGATGAGATGATTGACATGGTTAACGACCATACCGGTCAGCAGGCAATGATCAGCGCCACGTAATAGTATGCTCCCTGAAACTTCGTCCTTGTAGTAGGTCCCGTCGATTTCGACGCCATCGACGGTGATATGATTCGAGGATTCAAGGATCAGTGGATGATTGCCGGAATCGCGCAATGTGCAGCCTGTGATCCAACAGTTAAAGGATCCGGAAAAGCGCACGAGCACCACGTGGAAATCATCCTGGGCAAATGGGGTGCTGTCGACCGCAGCCCGTTTATTGCCGGTGGTTACAGGCGCCGATTGGCTGTGATCAAAAACGATGGTGAGATTTTCAATGCCCGAATTATTCACCCCTTCCAGCAACAACGCCGTGGTCCAAGGGCTATAGCCTGATGCATCGGGCTTGGTGGGCCTCTTTCCCCGAAGGTTTACCACTAATTGGACTTGCCCGGGGAAATCGGCCCGAAGCGTCACCTCGTGGGCGAATTTGAGTGGCTGCGTGATTTGATAAATACCCGGAGTCAGGGTGATGACCTGTTCCGGGATGGCCACGGCCGCGGCCAGATCGTCGCCCGGTTGCAAACGCACTTGTTTCAGCAGGTGGGTTTCCGTCAGATTTTTCAGCAGGACTCCGGCTTGGGCCCATTCCTGCATATTGGGATAAGCCGGATCCAATAAATCATTGTGGTAGGTGCGATTTTGCGGCGCCGCCAAGCAGCTGACTGTGCAAACTACCAAAAGAATACTAAATCTGACAAATCTGATCATAATCTAAGCCTGAATGGACTAGGTGTATATGGTAAATCAGTCCCTTATATACAAGCATCGGTCATGCAAAGTTCATAGCTTTTCAAAAATACACGCTGTGCGGTGATGTATCCCTTTGCCTCGCGTGATATCTGGGCCTTGTGTCATAAATCAATTATGACAATGCTTTCCAATCACGAACCAGAACCATCCCCATCCCCCGGGAATACCTGTTTCGACTGGCCCTTGGCCTATGAGGCTGAGGCGCTGCTCTACGGTTACATCGAGAGATTCCTGCTCCGACACTCAACCGCCCGGCGGTTGGCCACACGCATGCAGGAAGAGACGGGCACGGAATTTTACGAGTGGGTCGATCATCTCACGATGTCGCCCGAGCATCGCACTGAATTGGAAGCGGCCGGCTTGCAGGTGGAAGACACTGCGGCGCCTGCCGGAGTGGTGGTCATGCATCATCCCAAAGCGATGATGCCGCGCGTGCTGCTGTGTGCCGGGGGTAGTCTGGAAGGACTTTCTCAGCGACTGGCCATCAAGCCGGAAATCCTGGCTGATTTTGTCGCGAAGCAGGGCCTGGACGCCACCCTCGAGGGCAAGACCGGAGCACGTTTACGAAAGGTATTGATTGCCGAGGAAGCGGGCCTTCGTTTCGAGGCGGTGGAGCGGTTCGGCTATCGCGGGTTCATGCTGGAGGAACCGGCGGCGGGTTTTGCGGCGGCCGTGCGCGAAGTTCAGGAACTGTTTGCCACCCGGCGGCGCGATTTTGCCGATGATGCCGAGGGCGTGCGGCATGCCTTTGCCGTATTGGCCCAAGCCTTGACCTTGGTGCCGCGCGATGTGGCGTGTGAATTGTTCTTCGCGGAGGAACGCCGGTTCTGGGAATTGCGCAATCATGCCGCGCGCGTGCAAAAACAACGGCAGGACAAGCTCGGGCTGGGCTGGGGCAATCATGATCACCATACCTACCGGTGTTCGCGCCGCTTGTTTCCCGACTTGGTTGGATTTCTCCAAAAACTCGGACTGCAAAAACGCGAACGGTTTTACGCCGGGTCCGAGGCCGGGTGGGGGGCGCAGGTGATGGAATCGCCGACCGTGGGTATAGTGGTTTTCGCCGATGTCGATTTGCAGCCGAATGAAGTCGATGAGGACTATGCCGATCAGACGCTACCCGCGACGGAGTCACTTGGCACGGTCGGTCTTTGGTGTGAACTGCACGGGGACAGCTTCCTGCAGGCGGGCATGCACCACCTCGAAGCGCGTTTCGATTTCACCCGCTTGCGGGAGCAACTTGCCGAGGCCGGGGTTGGCACCATGAAACCGTTTTCTGATTTTCCGTTTCTCAAGCAGGCCTTTACCGAAGGTGAGCGCTGGCCAGTGAATCCGGCCAGGATTGAGCGCCTGAGTCAGGCCGGGTTGATTACCGCGGCGCAGGCCGAAACGTTTCGCCGGGACGGCGCGATTGGCAGCCATCTGGAAAACCTGCAACGCAAGGGCGGTTACAAGGGATTTAATCAACAGGCGGTCAGCGTGATTATCGCCGAAACTGATCCACGTCGGTCCCCGGCTGCCTCCTGAAATTTTTCCCATTAACCCCATACCCTATGAAGATCGGAATCGTCGGTGCCGGCAAAGTCGGTGCCACTATCGCCACCCTGTTGGAATCCTGCAAATTCTGCAAATCGGTCACGCTGGCCGATGCCCGCGCCGACATTGACCTGAAGGGACTGCGCAAATCCAAGTTAGCCGTTGTGGATGTAACGGATGCCGCCCAACTCGCGAAATTCATCGGCAGCGTCGACGCCCTGGTCAGTGCCGCCCCTTATTTTTTGAACAAAGGCATCGCGGAGGTATGCGCCAAGCTGGGCGTATCGTATTTTGACCTGACCGAGGATGTGGTGACCACCAACTTTGTCCGCCAGCTGGCCGCCAAGAAAGGCAACCGCGCCACCTTCATGCCGCAGTGCGGCCTGGCCCCGGGTGCGATTAATATCGTGGGGGGATCCCTCGCCTCATCCCTCACGGCGGTGCGACATTGTGAAATGCGGGTCGGGGCCCTGCCGGACAATGCCAGCAACCAGATGAAATATTATCTGAGTTGGAGCACGGCCGGTTTGATCAACGAATATTGTCAGGTCGGCGAAGCGCTCTATGCCGGCAAGCCCGTGACGACGATGCCGTTGGACGGGATGGAACGCATCACAATCGACGGCACGGAATACGAGGCCTTCAACACCTCGGGTGGAGTTGCCACCATGTGCGAAACCTTCGCCGGTAAGGTGCAGGACTTGAACTACAAGACCATGCGCTATCCGGGTCACCGCGACTTGATGAAGTTCCTGCTGATCGATTTGAACCTGGCCCCGCGACAGGAATTGGTGACGCAGATTTTTGATCAAGAAGTCCCGCAGACCGAATCGGATGTGGTGATCTTCTACGTCAGCGTGATCGGGACGGCCAAGGATGGCCGGCTCAAGCAGCGCAGTTTCATCAAGAAGATGCGCGGAGACACGGTGAAAGGGCGCAAGCTCAACGCGATCCAGCTGACCACGGCCGCCGGGGTTTGCGCCGTGCTCGAACTTTACGCCCAAGGCCGGTTCAAGCCCGGTTTCGTCAAACAAGAATCCGTTGCGCTGCAGGATTTCCTTGGCACCCGCTGGGGCGGCCGGGTTTACGGCGGCGTGAAATACTGAAAGTATTCATCATGCCCGCCAAAAAATCTCCCACCTCAGTCGCCAAAGTGGCTATGACTATCTTCCGTCAACTCGGCCTGAGTCGCACCGCCATCAATGCCGGTGTCTTTGCAGGCACTTGGTCGGGTCATGGTCCGGTCATTGCCAAGCACTCGCCTATCGATGGGTCGTTGCTCGGCCGCGTGGCGACCGCCTCCAAGTCGGATTATGCAGTGGTGGTCAAAACCGCGCAAAAGGCCTTTCCGACTTGGCGGGATTTACCCGGACCAAAACGAGGTGAGGTTGTGCGCCAACTCGGCATGGCCCTGCGCGAATTGAAAGTGCCTTTGGCGCGTTTGGTGTCGCTCGAAGCCGGTAAGATCCTCGCGGAAGGAGAGGGTGAGGTGCAGGAGATGATCGACATCTGTGATTTCGCCGTGGGTATCTCGCGCCAGTTGCACGGTCTCACGATTGCCACCGAACGCCCGGGTCACCGCATGATGGAAACGTGGCATCCGCTTGGTGTCGTCGGCATCATCTCGGCCTTTAACTTTCCGGTGGCGGTTTGGTCATGGAACAGCGCGCTGGCGGCGGTTTGCGGCGACACAACCTTGTGGAAGCCTTCGGAAAAAACACCGCTGACCGCCATTGCGTGCATCAAAATTGCCGAGCGGGTATGTCGAAATTGCGGGGTTGATCCGGCGATCTTCTCCTTGGCCGTGGGCGATGGCCCGAGTGTCGGCGAATTGATGACCAAGGATGATCGCCTGCCCTTGATCTCCGCCACGGGTTCGACCCGGATGGGACGCCGGGTGGGAGAAGTGGTGGCGCAGCGATTCGGTCGCTCGCTGCTCGAACTGGGCGGCAACAATGCGATCATAGTCACGCCTTCGGCGGATCTCAAACTCGCCCAGACGGGAATCCTTTTTGGGGCAGTGGGCACCGCGGGTCAGCGTTGCACCAGCACACGTCGACTCATCGTGCACGAATCGGTCAAAGCGAAACTGGTGCAATCCTTGGTCAAGGGATACCGGCAGGTGAAAATCGGGAATCCACTTCAGCCGGGAACGTTGATGGGGCCGCTGATTGACCCAATGGCCGTTAAGCAAATGCAGCAGTCGGTCGCCGCCGCGCGCGCCGCGGGCGGCAAGGTGCTCTATGGCGGCGAGCGTCTGCGCGGCAACTATGTAAAACCCTGCATTGTCGAGGCGCAGAATGATTGGCCGGTGGTGCAGGCGGAAACCTTTGCGCCAATTCTCTATGTGATGAGCTATCGCACCTTGGATCAGGCCATCGCGATGCAGAATGCCGTGCCGCAGGGACTGAGCTCAGCGATCTTCACCAATGAACTGCGGGAAGCGGAAACTTTCCTCGCCGCCCGCGGCAGTGACTGCGGCATCGCCAATGTGAATATCGGCACCAGTGGCGCGGAAATCGGCGGCGCGTTTGGCGGCGAAAAGGAAACCGGGGGCGGCCGTGAAAGTGGCAGCGACGCTTGGAAGGCCTACATGCGCCGACAAACGGCCACGATTAACTATTCGAAAGATCTGCCGTTGGCTCAGGGGATAAAGTTTGGTTGATTGCTGTTGGTCATTTGCATATTGCGATTGCCTGAGGCCACGCCGGCCACAGCCTATATCTTTCTATGTGCTCCCGTCATTGGTTCTATTGCTTTCTCGTCTGTATCGTTGCTTGCACGTTTTCGTCGGCCCAACCTGGCGATACAGATCATAAGGAGGAGCCGGTGACCGAGTTGGGTCAATGGATGGATCGCATGAACAGTGCGTTTCGCAAACTGCGCCGACAGGCCGACAATGCCGCCCTCAATCCTTCCTCGATCGAGTTGGTCGCCATCATGCAGGAATCCGCGGCCAAGGCACTGGAACTGACCCCTGAAAAAACCGAGGACCTGCCGGAAGGAGAGCGGGCAAAATTTGTCGAGCGTTACCGCGAAGAACTGGGCAAATTGATCACGCAGTTGAAGGAGCTTGAAGCCGCTTTTCGGGCGGACGACAACGCCTTGGCCTTGCAGCAAATCCGTGCCCTCGGTGCAGCCCGTAAGCACGGGCACGAAGAATTCCAAAAAGACCAGAACTGATCGAAACTCAGATCACCCAGTCGTTTTGATCCGCGTCTTCGTGTTGGTCCTTGTTCAGGACTTTCAGGCTCTGTTCCTGTATCAAGACGAGTGAACGTTTTGGCACGGACTGGGTGACGAAGACATTGCCGGCGATAGTGGAACCCGCGCCGATCACCGTGTCGGCGCCCATGATTGTCGTGCTGGCATACACCGTGACCTTGTCCTCGATCGAAGGGTGGCGTTTCTGGCCTTTCAAGGCCTGGCCTCCAGCGGTAGAGCGGGCAATCAGGGCGACCCCTTGATAAAGTTTTACGTGCGAGCCGATTTCCGAGGTCTCGCCGATCACAACGCCCGTGCCATGATCAATGAAGAAGTGATCGCCGATTTTGGCGCCCGGATGCAGATCGGAGCCCGTGCGTTCATGGCCATATTCCGTCAACATGCGCGGCAACAGCGGCACGCCGAGCGTGTAGAGCACATGGGCAAAACGCTGCAGGGAAATCGAGAGCACGCACGGGTAAGCGAGGATGATTTCCTCAATGCTGCCGGCGGCCGGATCGCCTTCAAACGCGGCATCGACGTCGGTCTTGATGATCTTACGCAGTTCGGGCAACCGGTCGAGGGTGGCCATCGTGAGTTCTTGGGCGCGTTGGGCCGCATTCTTGTCCTTGGCGAAGCGCAGGCTCTTTTCGATCTCGGTGCGCAGCCGAAGATCAACCCGGCGGAGCAGATCCTCGACGAGATGCGGCACCTCGTGCTTGGTGAGCCCGGTCGCTTCAAAGAAGCCCGGGAAAATCAAATGCATGTAGTCGGACGCCAGCTGCTGCACCGAGTCCTGCGTCGGCAAATTAACACCGTCGAGGTGGTTGATGCCGCCATCTTGCTCGTAGGAGTCGAGCAGGGCCTGCTTGATGTCGTCGAGGTTCACAGAATTGCGGAATATGGGGTGAGCGGATGATTTCGCAACCCGCGGTTGTGTTTTAAAACCGACATAAAAAAGGCGCGGGGTTGCCGCGCCTTGTCGTTATAGGATCACAAACGGATCACGAGGTGACTTCGAGGCGGGCTTTCTCGGCCAGGGCGGTCGAGAGGTAGCGTTCGCCGAAGCTGCAGGCGACCGTGACGATGTTCTTGCCCGCGAACTCGGGCCGCTTGGCGACTTGGATCGCCGACCAGATGTTGGCGCCGGTGGAAATACCACCGAGAATGCCGTCCTGCAGGGCGACTTGGCGGGCAGTTTCGAAGGCGTCGTCGTTGGAGACCTGAATCACCTCGTCGATGATGTCGGTGTTGCAATTCTTCGGGATGAAACCGGCGCCGATGCCCTGGATCTTGTGCGGACCGGGCTTGCCTCCGGAGATGACCGGACTCGCGGTGGGCTCGACGGCGAAGGTCTTGATCGCCTTGCGCGACTTGATGACTTCGGAAACGCCCGTGATGGTGCCGCCGGTGCCGACGCCTGCGACGAAGGCATCGATCTTGCCACCTGTAGCGGCCCAGATTTCCTCAGCCGTGGTCTTGCGGTGAATCTCGGGATTGGCGGGATTCTCAAATTGTTGCGGCATGAAACCCTTGTCGCCGTGCGTAGCGACAATCTCGTTGGCTTTGGCAATAGCGCCCTTCATGCCCTCGGCGCCGGGGGTGAGGACGATCTCGGCGCCGAGCATGCGCAGAAGCACGCGGCGTTCCTGCGACATCGTCTCGGGCATCGTGAGGATCAGTTTGTAGCCGCGGGAAGCGCAGACAAAGGCGAGAGCGATGCCGGTGTTACCGGAGGTCGGCTCGACGATGACCGTGTCGGGCTTGATTTTTCCGGCCGCTTCGCCGGCTTCGATCATGGCTTTGCCGATACGATCCTTGACGCTGGCGAGGGGGTTGAAGAACTCGGCTTTGACGTAGATGTTCGCGTTCAGACCGGTGGCGATCCGGTTCAGTTTGATGAGCGGGGTATTGCCGATGGTCGCGACAACGTCGTTAAAGATAAGTGAGGACATAAAGAATATGAAGTATTGAAACGGTTAGCGGTCAAGTCCGGTGCACAAATTCTGTGTCATCGAACGGAGGGGTGAATGGGTTGGTTTTGGGGTTAGATATGATACATTTCCGCGGAATCTTTGACCACGAAAGTATCCAAGGTGTAACTCTTTGCCTTCTCATCGAGGGTGGCACGAATGGCTTCCCAGATTTCCTTCATCCGGCGACCGCTGCGGCCCTCATGATTGCTGCTGAACTCGACGAGTTCGCCGTCGATGACTTTCATAATATCATACAGCGAAATCTGTTCTGCCGGCCGAGCGAGGGCGTAACCTCCTTGGATCCCGCGCTTGCTGATCAGCAAACCGCCGTTGCGCAATTCACCGAGAATCTGGGCCAGGAAATTGGGAGGCACAGCCTCGGTTTTGGCCAAATGGTCGATTTGGGCGAGTTCGCCGGTGCCATGAAGGCGGGCCATTTCCGCCATAACCCGGCAGGCATAATCGACTTTAACGGAAATCTTCACTGAACAACTAAAGTAGGAGTTATGGGTTCGTCGGCAATCACATTTGCAGGCGGTTTTGGCTTTCGCCTCGCCCCGGCTTCGCGTTCAGTCACCGCACCCCATGACACCCCCGCTCAAGATTGGACTATTTGGGATCGGCCTGGATGCCTATTGGCCCCAGTTCGTTGGATTAAAGGAACGGCTTGAAGGCTACGTCGATCGTGTCGCGACAAAACTGGGTCGCGAAGGGGTCGAGGTCATCAATCTGGGTTTGGTGGATAATCCAGATCGCGCTTTTGCGGCAGGTCGGGAATTTCGTCAGGCGGATGTGGATGTGATTTTCCTCTACGTCACAACCTATGCGTTATCATCCACGGTGTTGCCCGTCGTTCAACGCGCGAAGGTCCCGGTGATCATCCTGAATCTGCAGCCGGCGGCGGCGATCGACTACGCCGCGTTCAACCGGATGGGAGATCGCACCAAGATGACGGGTGAGTGGCTGGCGCATTGCGCGGCCTGCCCGGTGCCTGAGATCGCCAACGTCTTCAAGCGCGCCGGCATCACGTTTCATCAAATCACCGGCACCCTGGAGGACGATCCGCAGTGCTGGAACGAAGTGGATGCCTGGGTTGAGGCGGCGCGGGTGGCAGCCGCGATGTATGGCAACCGGCTCGGGCTGATGGGCCATTACTACGGAGGGATGCTCGACATCTATTCCGACACCACATTGCAGAGCGCGACTTTTGGCACCCAAATCGAGTTGTTGGAAGTAGATGAACTGTCCGCGCTACGCCGCGAGGTGAAGGACGCGGAAATCAAAGCCAAGCTCGCGGAATTTGAAAAGGCCTTTGACGTGCAGGCGGATTGCCCGGCCGAGGATCTGGCCGAGGCGGCGCGCACGTCCGTGGCCCTGGATCGATTGGTGGCGGAGTATCGGTTGGGCTCCATGGCCTACTTCTACAAGGGCACGGGCGTGGCAGAAAACGAAGCCACCATCGCTTCGATTATTCTGGGCACCTCGCTGCTGACCGCACGCGGCATACCTGTTGCGGGTGAATACGAGGTGAAAAATGTGCAGGCCATGAAGATCATGGACCTCTTTGGCGTGGGCGGATCGTTCACGGAATATTATGCGATGGATTTCAAGGACGATGTCGTGCTCATGGGGCACGACGGACCCGGGCACATTGCGATTGCCCAAGGCAAGACGAAGGTGCGGCCGCTCGAGGTTTATCACGGCAAGGTAGGCCGCGGCGTATCCGTCGAAATGGCGGTGAAACATGGTCCGGTCACGTTGCTTTCCGTCATTGAGGCCGGGAACGGAAAACTGGCGCTGCTCTGTGCCGAAGGCGAATCTGTGCCGGGACCGATCATGGAGATCGGCAACACCAACAGTCGTTACCGTTTCGCTTGCGGTGCGCGGGAATTTGTCACGCGTTGGAATTCACATGGCCCCGCCCACCACTGTGCGGTCGGCGTCGGGCACATTACGGATAAGCTCAATAAACTCGGCGCGTTGCTTGGTCTCGAAACCATCCGGGTGGTCTGATTTTTGACTGTGGAAATCAGGAAAACTGGAAATTCAGAATCTGACTGGAAGATAATGCCCGCATTTGCCCGACTCAGGCTTCCAGCTTTCCTGAGTTCCACAATTAATACTCTAACCCAAACCCCATCCTCACCATGATCCGCCAAGCATTTGTCATGTCCGTTCACGCTGGCTCCGAAGTCGAATACGAAAAGCGGCACCGTCCCATCTGGCCCGACTTGGAGCGCGTGTTGAAGTCGCACGGCGTGCACAACTACAGCATCTTCCTGCTGGCGGAGACGCGCCAGCTCTTCGCCTATGCCGAGATCGAGGACGAAGCGCGCTGGAACGCGATTGCGCAGACCCCTGAGTGCAAGCGCTGGTGGAAGCACATGGGCGATGTCATGCCCTCAAATCCGGACAACAGCCCGGTCGCGGCCCCATTGCGCGAAGTGTTTCACTTGGACTGATAATCCGCCAGCCAACCTGCGATGAAGGCGGCCTGTTTTTCGCGGATCGGTTCGTGGTAGTGCACGTGATCGCAGTAGAGATCTGCGCCGAGGTTCAGGGTGAAGGTGTTCAGGTCGATTACCGGCACTCCAGCTTCGCGCATGATACCGTCGGCGATTCGGTTGTAACTTTCGACGTCGGCCCGGAAGCGATGAAACCCGACGGGAAAGGTGTTATGAATGGCCTCGTCGCAGGGCGTGGTGCGAATCCAGACCAGCTGTGGTTTTAGTTTTTCCGACAGTTTGACGATGGCGTGCAAGTTGGCGGCGTAGGTTTCCGGGCCAACCTGCTTGGCTCCGGTTTGAATGTTGGTCTTGATGTCGTGCAGGCCGCAATTCACGAGCAGGATGTCCGCATCGATGCCCCCGGCGCGGGCCTTGGCCTGAAGAAACGCGAGCACGCGGGCGGAATCGCCGCCGTTGGCCCCGGCGGGATTATCGAGATTGAGCATGGCCTCGTCTTCGCCTTCCTTGCGGGCCTAGTCCATCACCCCGCGGAGGTGTTGTTGTAGAAATGGTCCGTAGTGGATCGAGATGCTGTCGCCGAGGACGTAGACCTTGCGCATGGCGATCAGTCGGCGGTGATAAAGAACGGCTGGGTCCACGCGGCATTGCCGCCACGGCCGAGGCACTCAAACCGCACGTAGCTCGCCTTGGCGGGCACCTCGACTTCGAGCGTCGCGGCCTTGACGTTGGCGAATTCGCGGCCGACTTGCTGATACGCGATGATCCGATCTGCGTCGGGGCTTTCGATCCGGATGCGGTTCCCGGTGACTTCGATCTTTGAGATAGTTACGCCCGTGGAAGGGTAGAAGCAGCCACGGCGCATCGCCGCGACGATGCCGGCGGGACTGCGGTCCGCGGTGCCGACCACGTTCCACCCGAGTCCGACATCGGCCCCAGGCAGGTGGCTGTCGTCATGGGCGAAACCCCAGACGCGGCGGCCTTGGGAAAGTAGCCGGTCCCATTTGTCGGTGGCATAAGGGGAACCGTCGAGCCGGCCGATGGTGCCGTTGTAAATTTCCATGCCGGCATAGCCCTGCCACTTATCCATCAGTTCGAAAGGACAGTGATTGAAATCGACCAGCCAGTTGGGGTGATTCACGACGGTGAAGCCCGTGCCGGTGTTGATGTCGTCGATGACTTGCTGTCGGTCGGCAGCAGGTTCGATCAATTTATCCGCCCCAACATGCAGTAAGTGCGGACCGTTGGCGGTGACTTCATTACCCGGCAGAAGCACCAGTCCGTGGGCGTCGAGTTTCGCGTAATCGTCGGCATCCGTCAGGATGTCATGATCACTGATGGCGAGGAAATCATGGCCCAGGGTGGCATAATCCGCGATGACCTTTTGGATCGGTTGGGCGCCATCGCTGGCAGTCGTGTGAGTATGCAGATTGCCGCGGAGCCACTGGCTCGCCGGCGCATCGAGGTAGGGGTTTTCAATTGTCATCGGCCCAGAGAGGATTGCTTAACTCTCAGGCCGGGTCGAGTCTCCGCTTAGATTACGAAATCGGCGTCGTCGGGACGCACCACGGTCTTCGGCGCCAATAGCATGCCGGCGGCGACGGTTGCGTGAGTGCCGGGTTCGATCAGAATGAACGAACCGGTCAAAAGATTAGTATGATACCCATCATAGACCAAGGGCTTGGCGGTGCGTAGGCGGATTTCGCCGATGTCATTGAGCTCAAGTCCGGCGGGGGCGGGACCCGGTTCCAAGGTGGTGATGTCGATACGATGCGTGATTTCACTGACCACGGCCTGGGTGGTGAGCGAGGTGTGCTTGAGCAGGAATTTGCGGCCGGGCATCAGCGCGCGGGGGTGCATCCAGCAAATCTTGGCGGCGAGCTCGGTGCCAGCGCCGGGCAGGTCTTCCATGCCGATGATCATCTGGCCCCGACTGATATCGATGTCGTGCTCGAGCAACAACGTGACGGACTGCGGACAAAAGGCTTCGTCGACCGGTCCGCTCAGGGTGTGGATTTCCTTCACCTTC
>Ga0222713_10004938_pt1 | contig 13163 bp, 13 predicted proteins | sample C33_649DmetaG_FD_165061 | JGI IMG/M metagenome (GOLD analysis project Ga0222713, IMG submission 165061) | Estuarine water microbial communities from San Francisco Bay, California, United States - C33_649D | ecosystem: Environmental > Aquatic > Marine > Unclassified | place: USA: California...
CTTATTCACTTTCAGACTCACTGAACAAGGCAGTATTGTTTTCATCCATGCGTGCCAAAATAAATATTTTCGGGAAATCAACACCATAAATTGGTAATTCTAACCAATTTGCAATAATCGAATAAATTAATCCTATAATTAAGGGATTTCCCTTCTTTTCAGTCAAAACCGTGCCGATATTTAAATGTGCTAATTCGCGCTTATGGCTTTCTGTACACTCAAAGCCATGAACATCGAAAAACATGTGATTTAATATCTTGACTTGTTCAAATGCTGTTTGATAGTCATTTAATTCTAACCAAATATCTTTTCGAAGCGCCTCCATGCGCTGTAAAATAAGGGCATCATCTATAGTAGAATCCACCAACTTATTCAAAGCAATAATAGCCTTTAATAGGTCTTTTTCGGAAGAAGAGCTCCACGATAACAACTCTTTTGTGACCGATTCTAGCCGAATGGCCTGAAGGATTTCAGCGGCTCGGATTTTCTGTTTCCCACTTGACGATTCAGTAGACAATACCTCAATAAGAAACGGTTCGATTAGAATCCCTTCTGCTTTTATTACTTGTTTAATTACCAGATAAATTCGTTCATCGGGATCTTCCAATAAATCTACGAGTGCTTTCCGTTTTCGGTTTGACATCATCACGAGACAAAAATATTCACGTGGCAGGCACAATATTTATGGTCTTCAGTTCTTTATCAAACTGAAAATGTTAATATTCATGTAACCTATTTCAAAATCGATCGTTTACTCTTTCAATTCAAATGAACTATGCTACAGGTTATTTGAGAATGGGGGGACGCGTCCCCCTTTTTATTTATCTTTGAATATGAAAATATTGGTATCACTTTTAGTCAGCCTTGGGCTAATATCCTGTAAATCTACCAAAGTAACAGCTCCTGAACCCTCTGTATTTGGTAATATCCAAATAGTTGGTATTATTCATATCAATGAAAATCAATGTCCCGCTTACATTGAAGTCAAAGATGAATTAAATCCTGAAGTTGCCGTTCCATTCCATACCGTATATCCGATAAATTTAAAAGATAGTATGAAGAAGAAGGGATTGAAAGTACAATTCAGCTATACGTTATCAAAAGCCATGACACCTGAAGGATGTAATGTAGATGCGGTCATCCAGCTTGATGAAATTATAGTAATTCCTTAGGGGTAAGGCTATCCAAGCACAAATATGCTAAGGCGCGACCTATGGTGCGTTCTTGTTCTTCATTATTAGCTCCGCCTTCGGTTAAATGAAGATAAGCCAATGATTGATTTGGAAGAAGCCGGATAATATTCCTTATTTCATCTAATGACCATCCTGAAGGTGAAGAAGCGGAAGAAGGCATATTTGCTATACAATCCATATCTATATCAACTCCCACTGCCCCGTTAGTCTGTAAAAACACATTTAAGACATCGGAAACAAGGGAGTTAGGGTCCGACAAATAAGACTCATAGCACTTAAGATTAACATTGTGTGATTTAATGAAATCATTCATGAATGATGTAATTCCGTATGAATGAACTCCAAACACATGGTAATTTAATAGCACCCCTTCCATTAAAGCCATCGAGAAGCTATTGCCAGAATGCCTTCTTTCTACGTCGCGACAATCGGTATGCGCATCAAGATTAATTACAGTTTGACAATCTTTTTCAAGATTTGCCCATCGCATAAGTGGTAACGCATTATTGTGACCTCCGCCAATAAGCACAGGAATTTGGTCTTTTGAAAGGTTATTTTTTAATACCTCAAATATAAATTTATCAAGCTCCTCTACCAACCCGCTTGCCTCTTCAACTTCAGAAGGAAAAGTCCCGATAAACCGGATATTCCCCAAAACATCAAATGATTGTCCTTGATAAGGCCAATGGATAAACTGTTTAAAAAAGGCTGAAAACGCATGTTCTGAACCCATCCGACCAAAATTAGCAAAGGGTCCTATACACTCGCTAATTCCTAAAATTAATACCTTGGGATTTTCCTGTTTAATTTGTAAAAAATCGCCAATGCGCTTCTCCCCGCTTCTTCTTACAAATAAAAAATCGGAAAACAACTGAGACTTAGTTCTGAGTTCAAAATTATTATTGATTGATTTCATACATGCTAAGTATGGTTTGAATAAATTCAGGAATTCGAATTGGTTTTCCTTGATGAAGCGATTGAAAAACTAACACCGTTGAAGCATTGGTTAAAACCAATGCATGTTGATCTCGTAAAACATACGTGAATTCCATGGTACAATTAGTCGTACGAACCAAGGTTGTTTCCAACCGCAATAGGTCATCATATTTTGCCGGCAATTTATATTGAATATTCATTGACACCACCGGCAATAGTATTCCATCATCTTCTAAGCGCTTATAAACGATTCCAAGAGACCGTAATGCCTCAACTCGACCTAACTCAAAATAAGATGCATAATTACCGTGATAGCAATAACCCATGCGATCTGTTTCACTGTATCGCACACGAAACTCTAAATGATGGGAATAATTTAAATTCATGACAACAATCAAAGATTATTTTTTTTGGAACTCAATCTAAAGTATTGTAAATTTGAATACTCCAAGCTTCTTATTTCAAAAGGTGGTAAAAAATATTTCCACAAGTAAAAAAAAATTAAAAGTCAAGTGCTTTTGAACTTTTTTTTTAAGTTTTTTCTGTGAATCTTTGTTCACAACTTTTTAACAAAGGTTAATTTACGTTTAATATGCGTAAAAAACTGTTTATCAGTTAGGTGCATTTATAAATTGTTTTTAGAAAAAAATATGTTGAAAGATCATACTGCGGCTTGGGAGTCTTGTTTAAAGGTTATTAAAGATAATATCTCATTGCAAGCTTACAAGGTGTGGTTTGAACCAATAATTCCTGTAAAACTTGACCAGAATATTTTAACGATCCAAGTACCTTCTCATTTTTTTTATGAATGGCTTGAGCAGCATTACATTGGTTTACTAAGTAAGGTAATTAAAAAAGAAATTGGGCCTGACGGAAGTTTAGAATATAGCATTGTTATGGAAAGTAACCATCGAAATGCCACGCCTTACACTGTAAAGCTGCCAACCCAAAACAATTCGAAAAGTCAAAATTCCCCTCAGAGCATTCCATTTGGAGCCACGGAGCCTCAAATCAGAAATCCTTTCATTATTCCAGGATTAAAGAAAGTTACTATCGAATCCAACCTAATTCCAAACTTTACCTTTGATAATTTTATTGAAGGCGACTGTAATCGATTGGCGCGCGCTTCTGGTTATGCGGTTGCAAACAAACCCGGAGGTACCGCCTTTAATCCGTTGTTGATTTATGGTGGAGTAGGTTTGGGTAAAACTCATTTAGCACATGCCATCGGACTCTCAATAAAAGAGCAGCACCCGAGCAAAACGGTACTTTATGTCCAATCCGAAAAATTTGCGCACCAATTTATTGATGCGATTAAGAATCAAACTACCAATGACTTTATTCACTTCTATCAAATGGTAGATGTATTGATTATTGATGATGTTCAATTTTTTGCCGGAAAAGAACGTACCCAAGACGTATTCTTTAGTATTTTCAACCATCTGCACCAAAATGGCAAGCAAATCGTATTGACCTCAGACAAGGCACCTGTGGAAATGCAAGGTATGGAACAACGATTGTTGTCTCGATTCAAGTGGGGTCTCTCTGCAGATTTGAATGTCCCAGATTTAGAGACCCGGATTGCTATACTCGAAAAGAAAATGTACGCTAGCGGAATCGAGTTGCCGAAAGAGGTCGTTGAGTATTTAGCTTATTCTATAAACACTAATATTCGAGAAATTGAAGGTGCAATGAATACGCTTTTGATGCAATCATCCTTGAATAAAAAATCAATTTCTTTGGATCTGGCTAAACAGATGGTTGATAAATTCGTCAAGAATACAGCTAGAGAGGTTTCAATTGAGTATATTCAAAAAATTGTATGTGATTATTTTGACCTACCCATCGAAATGCTGAAATCAAAAACACGCAAGCGTGAGGTAGTACAGGCCCGTCAAATTAGCATGTATTTTTCTAAGAAAATGACAAAATCTTCATTAGCAAATATCGGTGCACATTGTGGGGGAAAAGATCATGCTACGGTGCTTCACGCATGTAGAACGGTTGTAAATCTTTCTGAAACCGATAAGCAATTTCGTTTGTACATCGAAGAACTTGAAAAGAAGTTAACTATACATTAAAATCTTTGAGCGTTAAGAAATTGACGGCGTCTTTTGTAAGTAAGTTTTCTTTTACTCGGAGCAAATCTAAATTCATTTCATTCTTATTTCATTGTTCCAATGAGGAAGCATTTAAAACTAATCTGAACCGAAACAGATGGCCTAGTTTCAAATCGAAGAGGAAATCTTGCCACTCGTTATGGATAAATTATCATTATTTTCGTTATTAACTTGTATATAAATTCATGTGTTACAGCAACTCAAGCACTTCGAGTAACGAATCACTCGGTCAGTTTTACAAGCGATCTGCGCAATTACTTCCACCAGAAACACCACTATATTATGCGAATGGATTTTCCTTTCCAACTTGGCGAATTATCACCAAATCATCAAACATTGAACGAATGAAATGGGGATTAATTCCTCAGTGGTATCATGGAAACTCCCCGCTTGATTTTGCCGCTAAAACCCTGAATGCTAGAGTTGAAACGCTGCATGAAAAAGCAAGTTTTAAATTATTAACATCATCCCATCGTTGTGTGGTTCCTTCAACTGGTTTTTTTGAATTCAAACATTTAAATTCCGCTAAAATTCCATACTTTATCTATCCGAAACATCACCCCATATTTTCAATGGCTGGACTATACGATGAATGGTTCAATCCAGAAACTAATGAATATCTTCGGTGTTTTACTATTATCACGGCCGCTGCCAACCCGCTCATGGAAGAAATACACAACATTAAAAAACGAATGCCTTTGATTATTCCGAACCATGAGGTAGAGCAATTTTTAAGCGGCTCAGATGATATAAGAGATTTTTCACCAATTCCATCTGAAGAAATGTGCGCTCATACCGTTGCAAAAGGTATTATTTTATCACCACAACCAAACACCCCTGCTGTACAAGAAGCTATTGTTAATAATATTGAGGTACAAACCCGTTTATTCTGAGATATGGTATTAATTTTGTGTTAGATGAGCCATGAAGATAACATACATTTTATTCCTTTTACCGTTACTACTTAATTCTTGTATTGAAATTATAGATGATTTAAGCATACACAATGATGGTTCTGGAACCTTTAAATATTCTATCAATCTTAGTTCAAGTAAATTAAAAGTGAATTCCATTCTATCTTTGGACAGCCTAAATGGGAAGAAAGTACCTGATTTGGCTGAAATCGAATCAAAACTCTTAGAATTTAAAAGTCTCCTTTTGGAGGAGCCAGGAATAGAGATGGTTAAAACTGAGCTTAATAAAAGTGATTTTATTTTAAAAATAAGTATTGAATTCAATTCAATTTCACAATTACAATCGGGCATTAAAAATGTGATCGCTCAACTAAACAAAGAAAAAGATCATAAGTTGATTGAAGAAAATTGGATTTCATGGGATGGTAAAACCCTAGTGCGTGAAATTCCATCCGCTATAACTTCTAGATTAAAGTCTTTTGATTACTCAGAAATAGAATTGTTAAAATCAGGTACTTACACGAGTATTACACGGTTTGATAAACCTATATTAAAAACAAGTAATTCAAACTGTAAATTAAACCCCTCCCGGACTGCCTCCATGCTTCAAGTGAATGCCTTTGACCTTAAGGTCAATAATTCACTCATTGAAAACGCGATTACGTTAACTCCCTAAGCGGTATGAAACACACATTATCCTCCGTATTCATTCTAATATTTGCTGCCATGTTTGGGCAAAAATCAGAATTGATGGTTCCACAGGAAGCGGTTACTGTATTCAGTATAAACAACCTTGATTTATTAAAAAAGATAGGAGTGGATAAACTGATTTCTTATGATTTTATGAATGAAATACACCAAGAATTGTTTGATGGTTCTACGGATAATAAATCACTCAAGGACGCCGGCATAGATTTCGACCAACGCTTGAATATTTTTTATGGGAAAACCCAAAACATGGAAGTTTCAGGATTCACATTTGGAATAACGGACCAATCAGCACTGTTCGCCGTTTTTGATGATTTTGATCCGCTTCCAAGCGAAATTAAAGGGGTAAACGCCTACGGATCGTTTTTTAATAACTTAGTCATTAAGAATAACAACGGGTTGTTAATACGAGTTGAACCGGTCGAGTCATATGTGATATCCATTACTGATTCTGTCTGGTTTTCAAGAGGAAACCTTTCGCCCTATTACCAAGGGTTTGAGTTTGACGAATCCTTGAATGAAGAAGAATTGCTAACACAAGATGTTTCGTTTGAGCTACTTGAAAAAAACTACAACGAACTTCGTGATAGCATTCAATATGTGCTTCAACAAGAGTATTTATCAAAGGTATTCCATGGGTTGTTCGAAGAAGGGAAATCTCTTTATTCCAATTCCGCAGTCTTTCAGGAACTGTTACTCCATCCTGTTGCCGGTGTTTTTTACATGGATAATGAACGAAATTTTGATCGTGCAAAAAACCTTTGGTATCTCAAATCTGTATTACCCTCTCTCTACCTCGATATTCAAGAACTTTATCAAGGGAATATTATTACCGGTGACTTGGTTTTAGGAACACAATCAATTGATTTTAAAATTACCGCAGCTTATAGCGAACCTTTGGGCTCAATTTATCTTGAAATGAACAATGCCAAATTCGATAAGCGGGTTGCAAAATATATCAAGTCCGATCAATCAGCATTCTTTACCTACACCATTAATTTAGAGCAAGCATATAACAAAGCATATGATATTATACTACCCTTGTTAGAAAAAGAAAAAAACATAGACTTATCCTTGAATGTTTTATCACTAAAACTAGCTAATGCATTCATTAACAAGGATGCCGTTTTTGATGCATACAAAGGCTGTATGTTTGGAACCTTTAACGGAATAAGGAAGGTTAAAACTAGAAAAATTGAATTTTTCTACAACGAAGATACGTTTGAATATGGTGAGCGTGAAACCGATGCAGAAGAGGATATGCCAATTTTCACACTGGGATTTACGACCGGGAGACCAGATGTCCCTGAGTTAGTTTTAGAACATTTAAGTACAATTACTAGCAACTTTGAAAAAAAACCTAATTACTGGGTTTACCACAAGGCAATTTTCGATTCGGCTCCATTATATATTCTAAATACTAATGGACTATTTATCTTAACAAATGATGAGGATTTAGCAAAGAATCATCCAGATGGATATGGAAAAGCTGGGCTTTCCAAAAAAACATTAAAAACAATTAAAAACGCCGGATCTATGAGTGGATTCGCGAATTTAAAATCTGTTGCAAATCAATTCCCTATGGAGTTTCTTCTCCCAGAGCAGGTTCCGTTAATGGAATCATTACGCGGTAAATCGGGTACTATGACACTAAGTTCGGGTAAGACAACACTCCGGAATACGGAAATTTCATTATCGTATGGTTTCGAAACGTTGGAAGACTCTGGTAATCATTTATTAGATATGCTAAACACCCTGTATTTGTTAACTAAATAAGCGTGAAGTCATTAAATAAAGGTGTTTTTTTTATTGTAATTCTTGCCATTTTGGTAGGTGTACTTATTGCAAAGAGCAATTTTTATTCCTTAAACAATCATACAAGACTCATTGATCGTGTACCAGTTTCAGATTATTTAATTAGGTTAAAATCCCTTCAGTTCAGTAAAGAAATTAATCCAATTCTTTTTAAGTATAAGTTGCCAATCCGCGAATTTGCCTCGCCAGATTTTCTTCTTGGACAGGCAAAACACCATGGAATAAACATTCAAACAGAAGTATATTTGTTTTTTAATGAGTCTAAGGATGAATGGGGAGCGCTGATGCAAGTAAACGATTCTTCAAAACTTATAAGTGGAATAGATCGCTTTAGGAAAAATACCGAGCTAATCGATTCATCAGCAGAAGACATTCGGATTTTCTATTTTAATGAACTAAAAATCTATGTGGCTTACGAAAAAAACTATTTATTTATATATTCCGGATCAAATTTCTCAGCTCGATTGAACGAAGTAAGCCAATCAAAATTAGGGGAAATACGTCCACAATGGAAGCGTTTTTTAACTAAAAAACCTTTTAAAAATGAAAATCTAGTAATATACACCGAAGGAACTGGTATTCAATCATGGGGATTCGATTATGGGCTCATTGCTCATGACAATGATACCACGGGATTACACCTCAAATGTTATTTGCATTCCTATGCTCCACACGGAATTTATTGTACTCAGAATTCAGTTGGACTCCCACGATCAAGTCAAGATGTAAAAGCAATTGAGCTTCACCTTTCTCCTAAATTCAAAACCACTAAAACGGGTCAACAGCTGATTGGAAAATTGCATTCAATTGGTAAGAAAATTAGTTTTCCAACTCATGAATTTTTCGCTACATGGGCTGGAGATTTATCTTTTAGGGAAGGGGGATCTGTAAATGCCACACAACGAGTAATCACATCTGAATTTGATGATGATTTTAATGTCCGAGAAGTAATAAGATTCGAACAAATAAAAGTCCCTGGCTACACGGTAATTTACAATACTTCCGATGATGGAAAACGCTTTATTAATAAACTCTTCGCGAAGGGGCTTTTACGAAGTGAAGCGCAACGGTTACGCTTTTTATTCTCCCCACTACTTAGCATGAAAAATACGTTGCCATATTATTATTTTACTTCAGCAACTAGGTTTCCTACACAAATCCCTAATCCTGGTAATTACGTATTATGGAATTACCAAGGCACACCAATCCTCCTACACATAGGTGCGATTGAAACAAACAGCATAGAACTTGATATAGATTTTGCCGTGAAACCCGTACTTAAGTATATTCAACGAACAAAAAAATCGAATTTAACAAAATAGTTAGCACACCTTTTCGGCGAGAAACATCGTTTTAATCTCATTTAAAATTTCATTAACTACTTCTAATTCATTTGCCAAAACCAAGGCTGTTTTATAGTTCTTGAAATGAGGGATTCCTTTGAAATAATTACCATAATGCCGCTTCATTTCAGCAATTCCAACTTTTTCTCCTTTCCATTGAATGCTGAAGTGTAAATGTTCTTCAATCGCGTCAAGACGTTCTTTAAACGTTGGTGGGTTCATAAACTCACCGGTGGCTAAAAAAAATTTAATCTCATTAAAAATCCATGGGTAACCTATAGAGGCACGACCAATCATGATTCCATCCACCCCATACGTGTCTTTATACAAGAGTGCTTTTTCAGGAGAATCTATATCTCCATTTCCAAAAATTGGAATTTTCATACGCTGGTTATTTTTAACCGCCCCAATCAAGCTCCAGTCGGCTTCACCCTTATACATTTGCTTCCGAGTTCTTCCATGAATCGTTAATGCTTCAATACCAATATCCTGTAAGCGTTCCGCTGTTTCTAAAATATTCTTCGTAGAGTCATCCCATCCAAGGCGGGTTTTTACAGTTACAGGAACTTTTACTGCATTTACTACTGCTTTGGTTAATTTAACCATTTTGGGTATGTCTTGGAGTAACCCTGCTCCTGCTCCTTTACAGGCGACTTTTTTTACAGGGCATCCGTAATTGATATCAATTAAATCAGGCTTTACGTTTTCAATTATTTGTGCAGCACGAACCATACTTTCTTCATCAGAGCCGAAAATCTGAACTCCAATTGGACGTTCATATTCAAAAATATCCATTTTTTGGACGCTTTTAAGCGCATCTCGTATTAGTCCTTCAGAAGAAATGAATTCGGTGTACATCAAATCTGCACCATGTTTTTTACACAAGGCCCGAAACGGCGGATCACTCACGTCCTCCATTGGCGCTAGGAGTAGTGGGAATTCACCCAATTCAATAGATCTTATTTTTACCATTATGAAAACAATTCAGGATTCGTAAGTTGAATTGTTTCAAGATACTTTTTCAATTCTTGCTCTTTGTCTTTTCTAAGAATCATTAGCATACCTTCAGATTCCACAATGATTGTGTTCTTTATGCCATCTAAGAGAACCACCTTATCTTTAGGTAAATGAATTAGGCAATTACTTGTATCAAAAAGATGAACGTTTTCACCCACCACCGCATTTTCCTTATTATCTTTTTCCATGTGGTCGATTAAACTACCCCAAGTACCCAGATCGCTCCAGTCGAAATCAGAAATCACCACTGAAACATTAGTAGCATGTTCCATTACAGCAAAATCAATTGAAATATCCTCAGCAGCGTCAAAAGCACTTCGCATGAATTCGTCTTCCATGGGTGTGTTGTAGGCATGTATAGACCCACAAAAAATTTCATACAATGAATTTGAATGTAGTTTCATGGAATTTAAAATAACATCAGCTCGCCAAATAAAAATTCCTGAATTCCAAAAATAATTACCAGAGTTTACAAAAGATTGGGCAACATCAAAGGTAGGTTTTTCACAAAAACGTTGCACATGTTTTACTGATCCTGCAGTTTGGATTCCAGATTCAACTTCAATATATCCGTAACCTGTGTCTGGGCGTGTAGGCTGAATCCCCAAGGTAACTAACTTTCCTAGATTTGCCTCTTCGATTGCGGTATGAACCAACCCTTCAAAACGAGTTGTGTTAATAATTAAATGATCAGAAGGTGAAATTACCAATGTTGCATTTGCATTTAAGGATAAAATCTTTGCTGCAGCAAAGGCAATACATGGTGCTGTATTTTTTCGTTCTGGCTCGCAAATTACTTGCTCTAGGGTTAATTCTGGCAATTGACTTAGTACCATATCGCGGTACCGCTCATTGGTTAAAATATAAATTTTTGAGGGGTCTGAAACCCAAAGCAATCGCTCGAAGGTTAAGCGAAGTAAAGATTTTCCAATACCCAACACGTCAAGAAATTGCTTCGGTTTTTGCAGTGTAGACATAGGCCAGAATCGACTTCCTACTCCGCCTGCCATAATTAAACTGTATGTATTATTCTTCATCTTCAATGTATTGAACTTTTGCCATTAAATGGACCAGATAGGTTTGATTTGAACTCAATTCTAAGCATTCAAAGCGCGTTCTTCTTTTTAACCCTTTTTGAAACGTCCGGTTATTTAGGACAAATTTACTGTTTTTTGGGAGTTTTTCTAAGGTAATTACCGAGGTGTCAACTTTATCAAAGCTTGCCAAGGCACGACTTAAAGTTATGTCCGTACAAGAGGATGCCTTCAAAGAATTAATAGATTTATTCAAAGCAGTGCGCAAAGAAGAAGGCAGTTCAGGATGATCAATAATCCGTGAAATTAAAGCTTGAAAATTGCGCTTCCATTCAACGCCATGAGGTGCGGCATGCAAGCCATACTGCTGAAATGTTTGCAAATGAGCAAATTCATGCAAAGTCGTAATTAAAAAAGCATATGGATTTAAATCACCATTAACCGTGATTTGTGGCTTTCCCTTTATATTTTTGGGCCGAAAATCTCCCCACTTCGTTTTTCTACCCTTTACAATTTTAAAATGCACCCCGGATTCAAATAATAATTCAGCAAGTAATTCCGCAAAAGGCGATGGGACAAATCTCAAAAATGCACGTTGGTATTTAGTTATTTTTTCCACCACTCAAAGATAAACAGGAATTACATCCACCAAACTGCTAAAAATAAATATTACCTTTAGCGACGTGAAATATATTCGAAACATAGGTGCATATTTCATTATGCTCTCTTGGGTAATGAGAAAGCCGAAAAAAATGAACATATTTTGGAAAATGTTCATGGACGAAGTTCAATTTATTGGCATTAATTCAATTCCAATTGTTGCGCTTATGTCAACTTTCATGGGTGCGGTAATTTCATTACAAACGGCATCAAACATGGACAGCCCCTTACTCCCAGCATATACGGTTGGATATATAACACAATCTAGTATCATTTTGGAATTTTCACCAACGATCATTTCTCTTATTTTAGCTGGCAAAGTGGGGTCAAATATTGCTTCTGAAATTGGTACAATGCGTATTACAGAGCAAATAGATGCATTAGAAATAATGGGGATTAATTCCATAAATCACCTTATGTTACCGAAAATCCTTGCTTCTATTATTTACTTTCCAATTCTGATAATTTTTTCGATGTTTTTAGGAATGTTCGGTGGCTTTCTTGCATTGGTGATTTCAGATTTACAAACAACAGAAACTTATATTCTTGGACTTCGCTCTTGGTTTGACCCTTACAATATATTTTATGCTTTAACCAAAACAGTAGCTTTTGGATTTATTATTGTTTCCATTTCTTCATTTTATGGATACTATGTTCAAGGGGGATCTTTAGACGTTGGTAAGGCGTCAACTAAAGCTGTTGTTATTAGCAGCGTAGTGATACTCATTGCAAATTTCGTAATTACTAAACTTATGCTCTTGTAATGATTAGTATTCGCAACGTAAATAAAACATTTGGAAAGCAACAAGTATTATTTGATGTGAGTGCAGATTTTGAACCTGGGCGGATCAATTTGATTATAGGCCAATCTGGTCAGGGAAAATCTGTATTAGCAAAATCAATGGTTGGACTACATGAAGTTGATTCTGGTCAGATTCTTTTTAATCAGAGAGACTTCACAACCATGGATAAAAGCGAACGGAGTAAGATTCGAGGAGAAATTGGTATGCTATTTCAAGGAAGCGCCTTATTTGATTCAATGACCGTGGAGGAAAATATAAAGTTTCCTTTATCCATGTTTACAAAAATGACCAAAAAGGAATTGCAGGTCCGAGTAGACTTTTGTTTAGATCGCGTAAACCTTAATGGAAGAAATGCATTATATCCCTCTGAATGTTCCGGTGGGATGCAAAAGCGGGTTGGAATTGCTCGGGCAATTGCAATGAATCCTAAATATTTATTTTGTGATGAACCAAATTCAGGACTTGATCCAAAAACAGCAATTGTCATTGATAGCTTAATCAAGGATATCACGTATGAATATGGAATTACCACTATTGTTATTACCCATGATATGAATAGTGTTATGGAAATCGGAGATAAGGTTATATTTATTCATCAAGGAAAAAAATGGTGGGAAGGT
>Ga0222713_10004941_pt1 | contig 13153 bp, 9 predicted proteins | sample C33_649DmetaG_FD_165061 | JGI IMG/M metagenome (GOLD analysis project Ga0222713, IMG submission 165061) | Estuarine water microbial communities from San Francisco Bay, California, United States - C33_649D | ecosystem: Environmental > Aquatic > Marine > Unclassified | place: USA: California...
CCCTATGTCAGGACCCCTTGAGTTTGACACCATTATTGTTGGCGCTGGAAGCGCGGGCTGCCTTTTGGCAAACCGGCTATCAGCTCAGCGTGGTCAGCGTATCTTGCTGGTCGAGGCCGGAGGCGAAGATGACTGGTTCTGGATAAAAATCCCCGTCGGTTATTTATTCACCATTGCCAATCCACGTACCGACTGGTGCTTTAAGACCCAGCCCGAGCCAGGCCTTGCGGGCCGCTCGGTTCACTATGCACGGGGCCGAGGTCTTGGAGGCTCTTCATCCATCAACGCTATGATTTACATGCGTGGGCAGTCGTACGACTTCGACCAATGGGCGCAGCTTACCGGTGATGAGCGCTGGCGATGGAATGGCGAAAACGGCCAGACCTTATCCATATACAAGGCGCTTGAGAATTACTTTGGTGGCGCCAACGACTGGCATGGTGAGACCGGTGAGATTCGTGTCGAGACGCCACGAGTTAAATGGAAAATTCTTGATGCCTGGCAACAGGCCGCCGCCCAGCAGGGCATCCCCAGTATCGATGAGTTCAACCGCGGAAATAACGAGGGCTGTGCCTACTTTCATGTCAACCAGCGGCGTGGCAGACGTTGGTCAATGGCTGATGCCTTCCTTCATCCGGTGCGTCACCGAGAGAACCTTTCTGTTTTTACCAACACCCAGACACTTCAGGTCCTTTTTGAGGAAAACCGCGAGCGCCGTCCCTCCGATCAGTCGGCCTGGGCTAATGCGACTCTGCGTGCCCGTGGCGTCCGGCTGCTAAAAGACGGGCAGATCATCGAGGCACGAGCGCGCAAAGAAGTGATTCTTTCAGCAGGTGCGATTGGCTCGCCGCACATTCTTCAGGCCTCCGGCATTGGTGACCCAAAGCATCTCGCAGAATTTTATGTCCCGGTTCGGCAAGGTCTTCCTGGCGTGGGCCAGAACCTGCAGGACCATCTGCAAATTCGCACCATTTTCAAAATCAAGAACGCTCGCACGGTCAACAGTCTTTATGCCAATCCCTTGTCACGCATCGGCATGGCCCTGCAGTACGGCCTTCTTCGACGCGGGCCCATGACCATGCCGCCCTCTACCCTGGGGGCCTTCACCAAGAGCGACCCCTCGCAGCCCTCAGCCAACCTGGAATGGCATGTGCAGCCGCTTTCGCTTCCAAAGTTTGGTGAGCCCCTGCATGAGTTCGATGCCATTACCCCATCGGTCTGCAACCTTCGGCCAAGTTCCCGGGGGCAGGTTCTCCTGCAGCACTCCGACCCCTTGCAGGCACCATCCATTCGCTGTAACTACTTGTCCACCCCGGACGATCTTGACATCGCTGTCAAGGGCATCGAGGCCACTCGCGCCATCATGAAAGCCGACGCCCTCGCAGCCTATGCCCCAGAGGAACTCTTACCAGGTCCTGCAAAGGTGTCGCAGCAAGACCTTGAGCAGGCAGCACGTGAGCTTGGAACCACCATTTTTCATCCGGTGGGCACCTGCGCCATGGGCCGAGTCAACAACAAGGGCGAATCCGAGAACCCATTTACTGTGCTTGATACCAGCTTTCGTCTGCGTGGCGTGGCGGGCCTGCGTGTTGTCGATGCCTCGGCAATGCCCACCATCACCTCGGGCAACACCAATGCACCGGTCATGCTTATGGCAGAGCGGGCGGCGCGCGACATCCTGGCTTCACGCTAGCCATCGTCTTTTTTACCCGAAACCGTGCGCCATGAACGTCTCCGCAACAAACCCTTCGCAGGCATCCTCAAAGACAGCCGGCCTTGGTCTTAGGTCCTACGAGAATGGCGTCTGGAGTCTGGACTCTGGTTATTTTCGAGATTCCTTTGATGCCGTCCATCTCATTGAAGACAGGGGCGAGCTTGCTGTTGTAGATGCAGGGACCCAATTCTCGGTGCCCCGTATTCTTCAAGCGATTCAAGAGCTCGGGCTTACCCCCGACGATGTCCGCTACATACTTCTAACCCATGTGCATCTTGATCATGCAGGGGGTGCCGGGCTGCTCGCCAGTCACTGCAACCAAGCACAGGTTGTGGTTCATCCGCGAGGGGTTCGTCATCTGGTGAATCCCAGCAAGCTCTGGCAGGCGGTCTGCCAGGTCTACACCCAAGACGTTGCAGAGCGTGACTACGGTGGCATGGTTCCCATTGACCCGTCCCATATTATTGAGGCTACCGAGACGCTTTCCCTCAAGCTTGGCTCTCGCCAAATCAACTTCTGGGATGCACCCGGCCATGCCCTGCATCATGTCTTTATTCTTGATGAGGGGTCCAATGCCATTTTCACCGGCGACACCTTTGGCATCTCTTATCGCGAGCTCGACAGCCCCCAGGGCGCTTTTACTTTTGTAACCAGCTCCCCAAGCCAGTTCGACCCCCAAACGCATAAAGCATCCGTTATGCGTGTCATGCAGGCAAAGCCCAAGGCGGTCTACCTTACCCATTACTCCGAGCTTCGCCAGGTGCAGGCCGCAGGCGAGGCTTTGCTGCAACAAATCGACAGCTACGCTGCCCTTGCAAGCCGGCACGGCCATCGCGGTCAAGGCCGAGCGCAGGCTATTGCGGCCGATCTTGAAGACCTGCTCTTTGATCAGTTAAAAGCCCATGGCAGCCTGCTGTCGCAAAAGGAGCTTAAGACGCTTCTGGCCCTCGATCTCAGGCTCAATACCGATGGGCTGATCTGCTGGCTCGATCGAATCAAGGCGAACAGCTAGCCCAGGGGAAATACCCCGGCTAGGAACCCTATAATCAGGCTGCTGATGAACGACTCCACCAAAGCCCTGCAAGAGGCACTGCGCGCAACCCCAGACACCTCCCTCGAGGGCTCTGGGCTGGCTCAGGCCGTAATCCAGCCCAAGGGCCTTACCGAAGCGCCCGCCTTTGAAAGCCTCGGGCAGGCGCTTGCCCAGCGTATTCTTATCATTGACGGGGCCATGGGCACCATGATTCAACAGGTCAGGCTCACCGAGGAGCATTACCGCGGCCAGACCGGTGAGCATGCCGTCGCCTTAAACAAAGACCAGCAGGCCGTGCTCGATCAGGCTGTTGCCAAGGGCATTGACCTTAAAGGTAACAACGAACTTTTAAGCCTCAGCCAGCCAGAACTCATCAAGACCATCCATCGTCAGTACCTGGAAGCGGGTGCCGACATTATCGAGACCAATACCTTTGGTGCAACCTCGGTGGCCCAGGACGACTACCACTTGGCCGGACTGGTTCGTGATATGAACCTTGCCTCAGCCAGGCTTGCCTGCGAGGCACGCGATGCCTTTTCCAGCCCAGACAGGCCCAGATTCGTAGCCGGTGCCCTCGGGCCCACGCCACGAACAGCCTCCATTTCACCCGATGTCAACGACCCGGGCGCCCGTAACATTACTTTCGATGCGCTCGTAAGCAGCTACCTCGAGCAGGCCCAAGCCCTGCTTGATGGCGGCATCGACCTTTTCCTTGTTGAAACCATCTTCGACACGCTTAACGCCAAGGCCGCCCTGTATGCCCTTGAGCAGCTCTTTGAAACCACCGGCACGCGCTGGCCCGTCATGATCTCGGGTACGGTCACCGATGCATCAGGCCGTATTCTGTCAGGCCAGACCGTGGAGGCCTTCTGGAACAGTGTTCGCCATGCAAGGCCCATCACGGTTGGGCTTAACTGCGCTTTGGGTGCGGCCCTTATGCGGCCTTATGTGGAAGAAATCTCAAAACTTGCCGACACCGCCATCTGCATCTACCCTAACGCGGGCCTTCCCAACCCCATGGCTGAGACAGGCTTTGATGAGACACCGCCCATTACCTCGGGCTTTTTAAAAGACTTTGCCTCAAGCGGATGGGTCAATGTTGTGGGTGGCTGCTGCGGCACCACCCCCGACCATATTCGTGCCATTGCCCAGGCTGTCAATGCCTTTCGTCCCCGGCCCTTGGCCTTCAAAGAAAACTCTGTCACAAGGCTTTCGGGGCTTGAGCCCTTAAACATTGGCGAAAGTTCCTTGTTTGTGAATGTGGGTGAGCGCACCAATGTCACCGGCTCCAAGCAGTTTGCACGTCTTATTCTTAATGGCGACTTTGAAAAGGCCGTGGACGTTGCCAGGCAGCAGGTTGAAAACGGTGCCCAGGTTATTGACATCAACATGGACGAGGCCATGCTCGACTCCAAGGCCGCCATGACCCGGTTCTTAAACCTTATTGCCTCCGAGCCCGATATCTCTCGTGTGCCCATCATGATCGACTCTTCGAAATGGGAAGTCATCGAGGCCGGTCTTAAGTGTGTGCAAGGCAAGGCCATCGTCAACTCCATCTCGCTTAAAGAGGGTGAAGAGCCCTTTTTGTATCAGGCGCGCCAGTGCATGAAGTACGGGGCCTCAGCGGTCATCATGGCCTTTGATGAGCAAGGGCAGGCCGATACGCTTGAACGCCGTAAAACCATATGCCAACGCGCCTACACACTTTTACGAAACGAACTGAATTTTCCCGCTGACGATATTATTTTTGACCCCAATATTTTTGCCATCGCAACCGGCATCGACGAACACAACCGCTATGCAATCGACTTCCTTGAGGCCACGCGTTGGATTCGCAAGAACCTGCCTGCAGCCAAGGTCTCGGGTGGCGTCTCCAATGTCAGCTTCTCCTTCCGCGGCAACGACGCCGCACGCGAAGCAATTCATACCGTCTTTCTTTACCACGCCGTGAAAGCTGGTATGACCATGGGCATTGTCAATGCAGGGCAGCTTGGTGTTTACGAGAACCTCGACCCCGTGCTGCGTGAGCATGTTGAAGACATTGTTTTCGACAGGCGGCCTGATGCAACCGAGCGCATGATTGATCTCGCTGGTCAGCTACGCAGTGGCGAGCGCAAGGAAGAAGAAAAGCTTGCATGGCGAGGCCTTGATGTAGAAAAAAGGCTCGAACATGCCCTGGTTCATGGTCTTACAGAATTTATTGTTGAAGACACCGAAGAGGCACGCCAGCTTATTCAAGGCCGCTCGGGGCGGCCCATTGAGGTGATTGAAGGCCCGTTGATGACCGGCATGAATGTTGTAGGTGATCTCTTCGCACAGGGCAAAATGTTTCTGCCCCAGGTGGTTAAATCCGCGCGAGTCATGAAGGCTGCTGTGGCGCACCTTGTGCCCTACATTGAGAAGGAGCAGGCTGCCAGTGGCCAGACCAAGGCCAAGGGCAAAATGATTCTCGCCACGGTCAAAGGCGACGTACACGACATTGGTAAAAACATCGTCTCGGTTGTCCTGCAATGCAATAACTTCGAGATTGTTAACCTGGGTGTGATGGTGCCCGCCGCGCACATTATTGCGGCTGCCAAGGAGCACAATGCCGACATCATTGGTCTCTCTGGCCTTATTACACCCTCGCTTGAAGAGATGGCCGTTGTTGCACGCGAAATGGAACACGATGAATGGTGTCGGTGCCGTCAGATCCCCCTGCTGATTGGTGGAGCGACCACATCCCGCGTGCACACGGCGGTCAAAATTGCGCCCCACTACTCCGGCCCGGTGATCTGGGTTCCCGATGCCTCTCGCTCGGTGCCCGTTGCCCAGTCCCTTACCAGCACCGAGGAGCAGAAGGCCACCTACCTCGGCGACCTTTTCAAAGACTACGCCAAGCTTCGTGAACGCCATGCCAACAAGCCCAGTTCGCGCATGCTCAGTCTTGAAGAGGCCCGGGCCAACGCTGCAAAGGTTAATTTCCTTCATCCCGCACCCCAGCCCAAGGTGACAGGCCGCCGCCTGCTCAAGGCCTTTCCTTTAGACGATCTTGTCGAGACCATCGACTGGACCCCCTTTTTTCAGACCTGGGATCTTGCCGGCCCCTTTCCCGCCATTCTTGACGATGCCATTGTGGGCGAGCAGGCTCGAGCGCTTTATGCCGACGGCAAAGCCATGCTGCGTCGGTTGATTGAATCCAGGCAGCTCACGGCCAACGGCGCCTTTGGCCTCTGGCCAGCAAGGCGCACAGCGCCCGAGGACATCACAGTATTTTCTGGGCCCGACCTTAAAACAGCACTCTTCACATGGGTGGGCCTGCGTCAGCAAACCGAAAAGCCCAGTAACGAGCCAAACAAATCGCTTGCCGACTACCTGCTGCCGATCACCGAGCAGGGCGAGGACTACCTTGGCGCTTTCGCCGTGAGCATTCACGGTGCCGACAAGCTTGCCCAGAGGTACGAGGCCAAGGGCGATGACTACAACGCCATCTTGGTGAAGGCCCTGGCCGACCGGCTTGCGGAATCGTTTGCTGAAGAGCTTCATCGAAGGGTACGCACCGAGTTCTGGGGCTATGCAGCCTCCGAGGCCTTAAAGAATGAAGAGCTTATTGCAGAGCGTTATCAAGGCATTCGCCCCGCACCTGGCTATCCATCCTGCCCCGATCACAGCGTGAAGCCCGAGCTGCTTGAGGCGCTTAACGCCAAGGACATTCCAATGACGCTTACTGAAAACCTGGCCATGCTTCCCGCATCGGCTGTCTGCGGGTTTTATTTCTGGCGGCCTGAGGCTCAGTACTTCAATCTTGGACCCATTGCCGACGATCAGCTCAACGACTATGCCGTGCGCGCGGGCGTGTCCACCGACATTGCCCAACAAAGGCTTGTCAGTCTGCTTGCTTAAAAAAGCTCGTTCAGAAGGACGCTAGAGTGACTCCCAGATAACTGGGTCGCCCTTTTCGTGGGCAAGCTTAAGCATGGCAACAAGAGGGACCAGGCGACTGGCCAGGCTCACGGAGGTGGGAGGTCTGGGTTGTGAAACCGGGTCCTGCATATCCGTCTCATCAAGCCCGTCTTGCCCTTTCGTTTTTTCTTGATTTCGAATGGAGGCCTGTAAGCCCTCCGTTTCCTTTATAAGTCTGGCAAGATGCTCGTGCAGCCAGATACCAGGCACGTGAAAGTCCTGGTTCAACTCTGAAAAGATGGCCTCTACCACCTTGTCCATCATAAGAAAAGGCGCGGCAGCGCGGGTACTAAAACGAATCACAGACACTCCTTTTTGGGCAGAGCCCTAAGACTTGGTAAAGTCGCCCCATTATGAAGCGTCTTCTTGGCCTACTTGCCAGCCTAAGCCTAATGAGCTGCACCCCAGAGTTGAACTGGCGAATTCATCGTGAGCCCGACACCAACTGGCAGGTGGCATTCCCCGCTAAGCCTGTGTCAGTTAAACGAACCCTTGCACTTACAGACCCACCAAATGCAACCATTGAGTTGCAGCTCTGGGCAGCTAATGTGAATGAAGTTCGCTACACCATCGGCTATGCCCGTTGGGTAGGCAAGCCGTCTGATCACGCCAAGCAAGAGCATCTCGCCAAGACCCTTGAGTCGGCCATGCTCAACAACATCTCGGCGCATCAGAAAGTATTTGCCCAGGCCCCTGATTTAGCCAGCCCAAACGACGCGCGCCCTTCCGACAGCGATGTCACCGTCACTGCCCGGCCTTTACTCAAGGCCGTTGGAACCATTCTTCTTAACCCAAAGCAGGGTCCTGTCGAGGCTCAGTTGTGGATGCAGACCCATGTTCGTTCGGGCGATGTCATCGAGGCCATTGTGCTTGGGCCCACAGAGAGCTTCTCGCAAGAAGCAGCCGAGCAGTTCTTAAGCTCGTTTAGGCCAAGGCTTTAATGGCATCAGGCCGGTCGAGGCCGCGTCGCATTTCAATGGCCTTTGCCATATGGGCTGGCTCAACCGTGGCAGCCTCTTCGAGATCAGCCACGGTTAGTGCAACGCGTAACAGGCGGTCATGCACCCGCAGGCTGTTTCCCGAGGCATTCATAAACTGCCGCAGCAGGCAGCGAGCCTGCTCGGAAAAGAGGCCTGCCTGCGCGAGCAGCTGCTCAGGCGTTAAATGCGCATTGGCGCATCCCTGCCGATCTTCAGCCCTCTGGCGCGCTCGTTGAATGCGCAGGCGTGTCGCTTTGTAAAGATCCGCCGCGTCGGTATGCGCGGGTGCGGGCCCAGAAGTGGCAGGAGACGATTGGCGAGAAAGCAGCAGGGCGAGGTCGAACCGGTCAAGCAAGGGCCCCGACAGGCGCATGCGATAGCGTTGAACCTGCTCCGAGCTGCAATGGCAGAGCTTTGGGCCGGACGACGCCCCGTAATACCCGCAGGGACAGGGGTTCATGGCAGCAACCAACAATGCACGGGCGGGAAGGCTTAAGCGTGTGCGCATGCGAACAACATGCACCTCCCCCGTTTCCAGAGGCTCTCGCAAGGCCTCCAGGCTTGATCGCCCGAACTCGGGCAGTTCATCAAGAAAGAGAACACCCCGATGGGCCAGGGACACTTCTCCGGGAATAACGGGCTGTCCACCGCCCACCAAGGCCACGGCCGAGGCCGTATGGTGGGGGGCGCGAAATGGGGGGAGGCAGGGTAGCCTAGCGTCCGGCCTAAATGCAATGGAGCCCGCTGAGCCCGACAAGGCATGAATAGACTGCACCTCTCGCGACTGCGAAGGTGCAAGGCTCGGCATCAGTCCGTTGAGGCTGTGCGCAATCATTGACTTTCCTACCCCTGGCGGGCCCATAAGCAGAAGGTTATGCAGGCCTGTAGCGGCAATCAGAGCGGCCTGTTTGGCCTCATCCTGACCATAGATGGCGGACCACTGAGCGCAGGCAATGGTCTCCTCCTGGCCTGCGGTTGCTGGCTGCTTGTTCTGAGTGTCCCGATCACCCTGATCGCCGTGATCGCCACGATCGCTGGGCATAACGAGCGAGCCGAATGGCTTAGTGCCTCTTAACCCCTCCACCGCCTGGCACAGGCCTTCCACGCAGGCGACGGTTGGCTCATCTTTAAGGAGATAAAGATCATGGGCATTAACCCGAGGGAATAAAAGACGGGGTTGGCTTGAGAATCTTGCAGCCTGTTGATCAAAACCCCGAACACCACGGTCAACCACCGATATGCCCAAAGCGGCGGCCTTAGGCAAAGGCAAGAGATCGCCTGTTAGTGAGAGCTCCCCAAAGACCAGCCAGTTATTAAGAACCTTGCCATCGATATCTCCGGCTGCAGCAAGTATGGCAAGGGCAATGGCGAGGTCGTAATGGCCCGAGGTTTTGGGCAGGTCCGCCGGCGCTAGGTTAACCGTAAGCCGGCCTTGCGGAAAACGAAAGCCTGCCGTCTCTATGGCCGCGCGCACGCGCTCTCGCGCCTCGCGAACGGCACCGCTGGCTAAGCCAACAATGGAGAACTGGGGAAGACCCCCGGAGAGATGGGCCTCGATACGAACCACTTGGGCCTGCAACCCCAACAGTTCAACGGAATAAGCAATAGAGAGTGTAGTCGTCATGCCCCCATGGAACGCGAGGCGCTGGCGGGCTGACTACTGGTCGTTTATGGGGCTTGTGCCGGTCTGGCCGAGGTCAGGGCGAGCATTGCCTGCAGTGTTGTTGCTGGACGCCGCCTCGCCTGCCTGAGACGTGAACGCCCTAAGCTGAGCCTCCAGCTCTGCGAGCTTCATAAGTGCCTGTTCCAGCAGACGGCTTTGCTGATCGAATTCTTCACGGGTCACCAGATCCATCTTCTGCAAGGTGGCATCCATGGTCTGGCGAAGCTGCGCCTGCACCTGCGCAGCTGGGCCGCTGGCCATAACATCGGCAAGTTTTTTCTGAAGATCAGCAAAAAGGGGGGGGAGTTCAGGCATGCATGAACGTTACCCCATTTCTGGCTGCTTTTCAGGGGCGCTGTCCCCAAAAGGAGGGGCGGACGGAGGCTGCCCTCTTTGTGGTGCGCCGCGCACCAAGTCGGTGCCTTTGAGCTGGCTGCGCACCATGGGCCGGCGTTCATCGTGCAATTAAGCCTCTTTTTAGGCCCTTACTAGGCTCTTTTAGGCCTTTTTGGACTGGCACAGTAATCGCTACTAAGGCTCGGGTAAGCCGTACTTCATCCCCATTTTTAGGAGAACCTTCATGAAAAAAACCCTTCTTGCGATTGCACTGTCCTCGGCTTTCGTGTCTTTCACTCCCGCCGTTTCCGCTGAATCCGACATCGAACTCTCCGCTAACTTCGGCCTGGTAAGCGACTATCGGTTCCGAGGCGTTTCACAAACGAATAAGGAGATGGCCGCGCAAGGTGGTTTTGACCTCGCCCACAAGAGTGGTTTTTATATGGGCACTTGGACCTCAAACGTCTCCGATTTTGCGAACCCTAATGGCAACGGGCTGGAGATCGACGCCTACCTTGGGTACAGCACAGAGGTTGGAGGAATCGGCATAGACATTGGTAACCTTTACTACTACTACCCGGCGAACGAGGCGTCACCCAACGTGGACACGAACGAGGTCTACCTGGGTCTCTCGGTAAGTGCGTTCACCTTGAAGACGTCGTATGCCACATCGAAATACTTCGGAGTGGCGGGCTCCAAAGGCACGATCTATTACAACTTATCCGGCGAATTCCCAGTCAGTGACTCCACCTCAATTTCCGCAGCCATTGGTTATGTCGATCCCAAGGGTGGCGCAACGAAAGGCTATGACTACTCCGTTGGAGTAAGTACAGAACTCAACGGGTTTTCGCTCGGAGCCAGTTACATCACCACCAGTGGGGATTTAAGTGACACCTTGAGCGGAACGAAGGAGGTAGCCAAAGGCACTGTCGTCGTCTCGATCTCCAAATCCTTCTAACCCAATACGGCATCAATCCCTTTTCGATCGTTTTAAAGGACAGACATGAAACTCATCACCGCAATCATCAAGCCCTTCAAGCTTGATGAGGTCCGCGAGGCCTTATCAAGCATTGGGGTGCAAGGCATTACGGTGACCGAAGTCAAAGGCTTCGGTCGCCAAAAAGGTCACACCGAACTCTATCGAGGCGCGGAGTATGTCGTGGACTTCCTTCCCAAGGTAAAACTGGAAGTGGCCATTGCAGAGTCCCTTCTCGATCAGGCGGTGGAAGCCATTGAGAACGCAGCGCGTACCGGCAAGATTGGCGACGGAAAAATATTTGTCTCCAGTCTTGAGTCGGTTGTTCGAATTCGCACCGGTGAGACGGGCCAAGAAGCCCTTTAACGCAAGCCGACTTTACGACCCCATTGCATTGTGAGGACTCTATGAAATTAACTTCTCTATTCAACCGCGGTGCGGCTGGACTGCTGGCAATAGGGCTTGCCGCCCTTTGCCTTCCAGTCTTTGCCCAGACAGCGGCCCCCGAAGCTGCAGCCGCCGCCGTTGCTGCAGCCCCTGATGTTTTAAGTCATGTCTTTGAACTGCAGTACGCCATGGACACGTTTTACTTTTTGGTCTGTGGTGCCTTGGTGATGTGGATGGCTGCTGGCTTCTCCATGCTTGAGGCCGGTCTTGTTCGTACCAAGAACACCACGGAGATTCTTACCAAGAACGTGGCGCTCTACTCGATTGCCTGCATCATGTACATGGTCTGCGGCTACGCCATCATGTATGACGGAAGCTACTTCTTATCGGGCATTGCCGGCGGTGAAAGCCTTACGGGTGACGTTCTTAAGAGTTTCTCCGAGCGTGAAGGTGGGTTCGGTGGTGACTCCATTTACGCGGACCCCTCCGACTTCTTCTTCCAGGTTGTGTTTGTTGCGACGGCCATGTCAATTGTCTCGGGCGCTGTCGCCGAGCGCATGAAGCTCTGGGCCTTCCTCATCTTCTGCGTGGTCATGACGGGCTTTATCTACCCAATGGAAGGTTCGTGGACATGGAACGGTGCGGACGTGTTTGGCATGTTCAACCTGGGTGATATGGGCTTTTCCGACTTTGCTGGCTCTGGCATTGTTCATATGGCAGGCGCCTCGGCCGCACTGGCTGGCGTCTTGTTGCTGGGGCCCCGCAAAGGAAAGTACGGCCCGAACGGCGAGATCAAGCCCATTCTCGGATCCAACCTGCCACTTGCCACGCTGGGCACCTTCATCCTCTGGATGGGTTGGTTTGGCTTTAATGGAGGCTCGGTTCTGAAACTTGGCGACATTGCTAACGCCAATTCGGTTGCTATGGTCTTCTTAAATACCAATGCCGCAGCGGCCGGCGGTCTTATTGCAGCCCTTTTGATCTCCAAAGCCCTTTATGGCAAGGCCGACCTCACGATGGCATTAAACGGCGCTTTGGCAGGCCTCGTGGCCATTACCGCAGAGCCTTCAGCGCCTTCTGCTTTACAGGCCACCTTGTTCGGCGCGGCAGGCGGCATCCTCGTGGTCTTTTCCATTCGTGCATTGGATGCCATGAAAATTGATGACCCTGTGGGTGCCATTTCGGTGCATGGTGTGGTTGGTCTGCTTGGCCTGTTGCTGGTTCCGGTCACCAATCCGGACTCCACCTTCACCGGTCAGATCATGGGTGCCATCACAATCTTTGTCTGGGTCTTTGTTACCAGCCTCATTGTCTGGGGCATCCTCAAGGCCATTATGGGTATCCGTGTCTCTGAGGAAGAGGAATACGAAGGTGTGGATCAGCTCGAGTGTGGGCAAGAGGCCTATCCTGAGTTTGTAGGTCGCAACTAAGTTTCCAGCACGTTTCTCCTAAGGGCTTCTTTTTCGAGCAGCCCTCCTCCCCAGGCCCGCGGCACGCCAGTGACCGCGGGCTTTTTTTACCCGAACGCTACAATCAGGGTTATGAACCCTCAAGTCCAACCAAGCCTGTGTGGCCGGCTCATTGACCTCGAAAGGCGCGTGCTTAATCACAGTACCGAAATCGAACATTGGTTCCGGTCTCAGTGGCGATCCCATTCGCCACCCTTTTACGGGTCGGTTGACCTACGCAATGCCTGCTTCAAACTCGCCCCAGTGGACACCAACCTCTTTCCCGGTGGGTTCAATAACCTCAATGAGTCTGCTCTTCCGGTTGCAGTTCAGGCCCTTATGGTGAGTGTTGAAAACCATTGCCCGGACATTGCACGGGTCCTTCTTATTCCCGAAAACCACACCCGCAACAGTTTTTACCTTGCCAATGTCGCAAGGCTGCGTGGCCTTCTTCAACAGGCGGGCCTTGAGGTTCGTATTGGCAGCCTGAACCCGGAAATCACAGAGCCCACCGAGTTGACTGGCCAGACAAATCTGGGCGACCCGTTCAGTCTGCTTGTAGAGCCCCTGGTTCGCCAGAACAACCGTCTCGGACTCCATAATTTTGAGCCCTGCCTGGTTCTGCTCAACAACGACCTGTCTGCCGGCGTGCCCTCGATTCTTCAGGGGCTTGT
>Ga0222713_10004942_pt1 | contig 13152 bp, 14 predicted proteins | sample C33_649DmetaG_FD_165061 | JGI IMG/M metagenome (GOLD analysis project Ga0222713, IMG submission 165061) | Estuarine water microbial communities from San Francisco Bay, California, United States - C33_649D | ecosystem: Environmental > Aquatic > Marine > Unclassified | place: USA: California...
AGCCGGAAGTGCTACAGTAAGCCCCTCGGCGGTCGCGCCAGCGATTTTAGCGCCTTTCTTGGTGGTCTCCGCGGCCATTACCAGCGGGTCAAGTTTAGAGGCTGCTGCGCCAAACCCCTCTGCGGTTTTGGCTGCATTGGAAAGTGCGGCTATTCTAGAAACTTTGCCCGCCGTGCCCGCCGTCTTAGCTACTAGCAGCGAGCCCCCCGTGGCGATACCAGCAACGTCTGCGACAATAGATGCCGGATCTTCGCGCAGGGCGCGCTTGAAACCGTCGTACGAGCCATAGCGATCGACGTAATAATCTTTTACCGCCTCCCACGAACTTGCGTCATCCGACAGGCCCGTAGCGCCCGCGATAATCTTTGCGGTGCCCTCAATCGTTTCGGGCAGATCCAGCGTCAGCGCTTTCACCGTGTCCGCAGCCAGCTCGAAGGTGCTAGGAACAAAGTTTAAGGCAGCGCCGCCTAGAGCTTCGCCCAAGCCGATCTCGGGTCGTTCAAGGCCTCCCGCGTACGACAGGAAGGACTCGCGCGCGCTTTCATCGGCGGGTTGGTAGACAAAGCCTCCAAGATCAGTGCGCCCCTCTTCGAGAAGCTGCACGCCGCTCTCTAAGGCGCCTTGGGTGTACGCATCGTCAGGCCGGTTGCCTGTCGAACGGAAGTAAGCCTGACCCATCAGCGCGGCAAAGTCCGTCGGGTCGTAAGTGCCGTCGGCCATACTATTCTTGACGTACTCGTTTATGAGCTTTTCGTCGTCCTCGCGAAAACGGTAGCTCTCGATCTCCGGCGCAAACTGCTCGATGTTGTCTGGCCCGAGCACGTCAGCCAACGCTTGGAGGTCGGCGCCCATGCGGTTTAGGACGCGAATGCGCTTGCCGATAAGGTCGTCTATACCCTGCTGGAAAGCTTCGTCGCTAGCCGTCGGAGTAATGAAACCTTCTGACGATTTAAGCAAGTCGAGTTCGCGCTCGGTGACGTTACCCAACGCAGCTCCATTCGGGTTCGACATGCGCATTTCGGTTAGTTGAGTAAAAGCTTCGTTGGCAAGGATAGGCGCAAGGAGGCCGTTAACTGTTGACGCGGGCGAGCCTGAATATAGCGATGTCGTAGTGTGCCCTATTCCGCTCGCACCGAACATACTCTTGCTTAGTTCTTTAGCTTGCACAAGATTGCGGATCTCGCGCAGCAGCGTCTGGCGAGCCTCGGGTATCTTGTCGAGCGGATGCAGCGAGGACTGCATACGCTTGGCCTTTTCCAGCGCCAGACGCTGCTGCTCAGCTTTAATTTCAGCGAGGGTCGCCTGCGCCTCTGCCGTGCGCGCACGCGCGGGGAGGAGGGTTTGTTTCTCAGTAGTTGACGTTCGGCTAGCTTCCGCCTGCGCTTGGCTGGCCGCGGTCGAACCGGCTATCTGTCGCTCGCGAGGGCTCTGTCCCTGCAGCGCTGGTTTCGGCTCGTACTCTTCAAAGGTTAGCGGTCCCGACATTAACGGCCTCCCTGCAATAGAGATACTACGGCCGTCTGATCAACCCCAAAGCGGCGCATGAAATTAACTAGTGTAGCATTTTTGTCCGCTTGGCTGTTGCCGGGATCCGCGTAATACGCGCGCAGTTGAGCAGAAGCCTCTTGTGGAACACGCGCCAGCTGCGACGACACAGGCTCGATTTTCTCCCCTGTATCTAGGTTTACGACCTCACCTGTCACTGGGTGCAGAGCGGAACGCAGAGTGCGTGGCTTTGCAGCCTTAGCAAGCTCTACGCCCAAGTCCGCTGCCGTTTTCCGTACATTTAATGCGCGATCCTCGTACTGCTCGGTGAGTTGGCGAAGCATCTCAGCCTTCTCTAGCTCGGCTCGGCGGTTAGCGCCCACCATGGGACCGGCAACTTGCGACAAGTTAGCGAGAGTGCCTTTGAAGCGGTTGCGGTAGGGAGACGGCGAAAGCAAAGCTTGGCTGATCGCCATGAGCTGCTCGCTGCGCGTCGGCCCCAAGCGCATCTGCTCAATGCGCTGGCGCCCCTCTTCGTAGCGCTGCTTGGCGAGGGCCTGCTGCTGCTTGAGAATATCAGTTTGCGCAGCAAAAGCCGAGCGAAGGGTCTCCGTCTGTGGATCCGCCAAAATGCCAAGGCCGCCGGTCTGCATCTCTTCGTCTTCCATGCTACTTACCTTTGAGTGCCTCTACGAGTGCGCCTAGACCTGAAAGCGTACCGCCGATCGTGGCTGCCGTACTCGGCGAATAACCGCCTTGCGTACCCTGCGGCACAATACCGACATCCACGGTTTGCGTAGGAACGCCTTTAGCCACGCCGCCAAAAGTTCCCAGCGCCGCGTTAATCTGCTCTTGCGGATAGCCCTGCTGACGTAGGAAGTCTTGGTACGCCACGTCGAGGTTACGCTGCTCTTGTGCCTGCTGCTGCGCGCCGGCCGCGCCCACAGCGCCTGCTCCTGTAAGGCCGAGGGTTTGTGCTTGCGCGCCCAAACCGGCGAGTTGTTCTGCGCCGGCGAGACCACGAGAGACGTCTTGGCCGGCAAGACCGCCCATAGTCGAGGCCAGCTGAGCCTGACGCGCGAGATCTGCCTGAGCAGCCTGCTGCGCCTGCGTATAGCCTGCCTGCAAAGCGCCGCTTTGCTCGGCGAGGACTGCCTCCTGCGTGCCGCGTACTGCGCGAGCTACATCGGTCATCATGCCCGAGGGTGTGCCAGCACCGTCACGTGCGCCAAAGCCGAGCTGCCCCGCCTGCACGTAGCGCCCTTCTATCTGCGGAAGAATGTTCTCGGATAGGTTGCGCTGGCCGAGTTGGGCGATGCGATCGACAACGGCCTGCTGGTAGGGGTTCATGTACCCTTCCAGATTGGTAGCCTGCTGTGCAGCCTGCTGCGCGTAGGGCTGCGCGGCGGCAGCGCCTGTCTGACCCATCAAGCCCTGTGTGGCTTGGGTAGCCTGCTGCAAAGGTGCTTGGTAAGCGTTTGCTGCGCCCGGCACCGCAGCGAAAGCCTGCTGCTGAAGATCTGAGAAACCAGCGACGCGGGGCATTGGGGCTGTTTCGTACGGGCGCTGCATGAGCGCCTGCTGATTAGCCATAAGCTGCTGAGCGAAGTCAGTGTACCACGGTGGCAGTACGGTCTCGCTTTGCGTAGCTTTAAGCGCAGAGCCTTCAGGTATCTGCGCTCCCTCGCTTAGAAATGAACTTACATCGATTGCCATTAGCCCGCGGCTCCATTCAAGTAGTGCATGGGCGACTTGGCATCGTTGCTGAAGCCGCCCCTCGCAAGCTGTTTTCCTTTGTGCTTGCGCAGGTTTACCCTAAATCTATCTAAGGCATCCGCTCCGGCTTTGGACGAACCATTGCCTAGCAGCGCGACTGTCTCTGCGTCTATAACATACTCTCCGTCGGAAAGCATGGCAGGGATGACATCTTCTCGGCCGTCGCCCGGCCCGTTAACTCCGCCCCCAGCGGCATAGCCGACGAGGCCCCCACGAGCCATAGCGCCTTCATCTTCGTTCATTATAGGCGGCGCACTGGGCTGGATACTATTTTGCGCATCGGCAGCACTGGGCAAAGGCCCCTCGCCCGGACGCGGCACGTATGAGAACATCGCCACTTCTGGGCGCTCTCCGTAAGTCGCCCAGTCTACGTCACTGAGATCTTGGCGCGCATAAGCTGTCCCCGGCGCTGCGGTAAGGCCCGGCATGTTGGCTGCGGGTAGGGTACTGCTGAAGGCGCCGCCGCCACCGCCACCGCCAGTGCTGCTAAACAATCCTGCAGGGATGGTGGATAGGCCGCCTCCGCCGCCTCCGCCCACAAGATCGCCGATCGTGCCGATGCCGAGGCCCGCGATGTTGAGCCAGTCCGACACGCCAAGTTTGCTCAAGTCGATGCCGCCGAACAGACCGTTGTCGGTCTCCATAGTGGTCGTGCCATCTGTTGGCGTTTGGCCGCTTTTAAGTATACCGCCAGTACCAAGCAAGCCCGCCGCCTGTGCTGCCGCACTTGCTGCGCCAGTAAGCTCTTCAGCACCGGGCATAGGTTCTAGGAGCGGCCCTTTTACAATAATAGGCTTGCCTTCCGTCGTCGGGACGCCTGTTCCAGCCGCAGCGCCTGCAAGCCCCTCCATGAATTCTGGTGAGAAGGCTTCGTCAAAAGTAGACCGCGTTTCCGACACAATAATAGGCTTGCCTTCCGTCGTCGGGATAACGTCTGGTCCCAGCGCATTAGCTACGCCTGACACAACAGGTTCAACAGCTTTTGCAAAAGTAGACGAAGGTCGCGTTCCCGGCACAATAATTTGATTTTCAGTTGGCGCGACTTCTGGGACATCAATCTGTGTTCCCGTAAGGTCTGGTAAAACAGAAGAAGCTAACGCTCCCGTGCCAGATGCGATAAGCGGGGCGAGGCTGCGTTCTACAAGAATATTGCCTGCTTGTTGAGCGGCTTTTTGCGCTGCAGCACTTGCGGCTGCGCTCTGGCCTACGCCCAGCGCGCTTGAAATGTCTTGCCCCAAGCCAGTTCCCTGCATAAGTCCCGCTGTCCCAGCGGTAAGGCCCGCGCGCAGCAATGTGTCTTCAAGAGAACGGCCTTGCGCGGTGCTAGACGCCGCAGAGCCTAATGTGGCACCGAGTACAGGGCCGAGGCCGGGAACCATCGCGCCCGCAACAGGTAGGGCGATGTCAGTAACATTCGCGCCCGCCGCGCTAAGTGCGCCGCCTGCCGCGCCGCCCGCGAGTGCGGCGGGGACCGCTGCTAGCCCAAGGCCGCCAGTGGCGGCGCCCAACAATCCTACGCCCGCGCCGAGAGCTACGTCGCCAAGAATTTTGCCAACGCCGCCCGGCGGGTCATCGTCGGCGTATACTTTCCAAGAGCCTACGGAGGGGTCGAAGACTTCGACTTTCCAGTTAGCCTTCTTACCCTGTTCGGCGGAAAGGCGCTGCGCCATTGAGTAGACATCTTGAAGACCCTGCTCGCCAGTGCCGCTGGCAACAATTTGATTCTTGCCGCGTTCATTAACAATCCGGTACTGCCAATTCGGATTTAGGGGAATAAAGCCAGACTTGCTTGCTTTAGTCTTAGCCGCTTTGCCCTTATTTGTTACAAAGAAATAGCCCTGTTGATCGCCCCGCGTCGCGTAGTCTAACGACGGGTCTAAGGTGGGCCGCGCATACGGCGACGCAGGCATACTATTCGCGTACTGCGACCGCAGAATCTCCGCCATGTTTGGCAGCACACGTAGATCGGCTTCGCCGTCAACCAAGCCGCGCATTTCAGCTAACGTGAGCGCTGGCGTAGGGGTTGGTGCAGGGGTGGGGGCTGGCGTAGGGGTGGGGATTGGTGCCGGCGCAGGGATTTGCTGCGCTGGCATAACTTGCGGCGCTCGCATATCCATAATAGGCGGCGCAGTTGCCGGCATTGGCATAGTTGCCGGCATTGGCATAGTTGCCGGAGCGGGCGTTGCGAATGTCTGGTAAGGCGCGACGTTCGAGCCGGCGCGCATAATAGGCTCCGCCTCGTAGGGATTAAAACTCTGGCCCGGAATGTACACCATTATCCTGCACCTTCAAGCATCGGGTAAGCGCGCATAGCCCAATCGCGCCAGTCCGTGAATTGATAAGGATCAGGAAGGACGCGCTGCGTAAAAGGGGACGCGCGTACAAGTCCAACCGCCCAGTCTTGCCAACTCTCAGGATCGTCCAAACGTCCGAAATCCCAAGTGTCGCTAGAGGACAGAACTACACTATCCGCCCAGTCAAGTAAACTCATGCCGCGTGGATCTATCGACATCAGCCTATCGTAGTCCCGTCGCCAGAACGCACGTGCGCAAGAACAAGACCCATTTGGTAGTCTCCATTGATCGTGTTGCTTTCAAACTTAAAACGCAATTCGCGTCGTTGATCTTTTATATATACGACTTGATCTTGAGGGGTGAGAGGCGTGTCGGGGAAGAACAGCCTCTCTCCAGTAACTTGCGGAGCGCGGGCGTTTGCGCGCCCTGTAACCTGCACACTCATGTCGCCGGTCTGTACGAAATCGGGCTCCAGCATCAGAACTTGCAGCGCTCTGTTAGTCGCGCCATTTGCCGCCAGAGATATCGGCGCAGTCTCAAAGAAGCTCTGCACTGGCGACACCTGTTCGCCGTCAACTACGTCAACGCCGACCTCATGTACCCACAGTTTATATGGCTCCACGAAAGATAGATTAAACGTTGCGCCCGAGCCGGTGCCGCCTGATGTGCTGGCGGGGTTAGTGGGAAGCGTAGTGTACGAGCCGGCATTGCTTATGGAAGCTGTCAGAACAGCGCCGCCTCCGTCTACCGTGTCGACGGTCAACTCGGCGTCTATGAGTGCTGTTCCTCCAGAAATCGACAGAACGTCTCCCGCAACGTAGCCGCTTCCTCCGGCGGAGATCGTGAAGCTGTCCAATGTGGAGTCTTGCGGATCCACGCCGGTTAAAAGTGGCTTTTGGAAAACAGTGGGGCTGATAGCCGCGCCGCGCCCACTATCGGGAAGGGCAGTGTCGTACCACGTGTTTTCGCGCACATTATATACGACGGCGTGGTTTGGTTCGGCGCTAGAGCCTTTGGGGAAACACCACCAGATCTCACCGTAGCGTGGGATCTTGTACGCAAAGACTTTCTGCCTCTGCTCCTCGTTTAGATTGTCAAAAAAGAAGTTTAAGTTCAATGTGTTAGGAATTTCACGCACAACACCGTTGAACATTAGGAAGCGGTCTGTTCCCGCCCAATAGTAGACGCCGTCGTACTCAATCACGCTGTTTGACGACAAGATCGACGATTGCGTCGACAGTGTGTCAAAGCTGAACACTGCCGTCCCGCCCACATAGCTTCCTCGGACAAGGCTGTCTGCCGACCAGAATAGGCCGGACGGCGCATTGCTAGGACCGCCGCGAAGCGGAAGCGCCCGCACTATTTTCTGGGAAGTTATGTATGCGTTGCCCGCTCCGCTCCCAGTGTAGTCCGCAGGGGCGTTAGGCACCGACCAAGCCACATAGCCATCTGCGCCATAGACGAAAGTGTAGGGCGCTAGCGACACTACGCCTCCCGTTGCGTCAAAATTAGCCGGTACGGCTGAAACAGCTGTTAGCGCCGCGGTGCCTAGCAAGTCGCCCGTGAACAGCTCGCCGCCTGCAGTGTTGCATATGCAGCCTAAGTTTGGCGCTACTTGGGCGACAATTTGGTTGCCGTTAGTGGTGTCGTACGCGGCCGCAAACTGCCACATGTTGCTATCGTTGGCGGTGAAGCCTGACGTAGGTGTGCGATCGCTTATGACGCTAGTGTTGAACGCACCGTCGATATAAAGGCGCTCCAACTTGTTTGCAGATCCAGCGTGTAGATATGTGCGCTCGTCTTGGGTGTACTCGTGCAGTTGGCGCACGATCTCTTCCACGTACTTGTTGATAGAGCGGTAGCCGCCCATCTTGCGTGGGAGGCCGCGCTGGAAGCGCACCCAACGCCCGTCTGTGTAAAACGGATTGGCAAGAGCGGTGCCGTCGCGAGCGATCCCCGCCTGCGATTGGATGCGGATGATCTCTTCCGGCACGTTAGAATACTCCGCCGTCTACGGTCCCTGCTTGCGCGATACCGAGTGCCGTCCAAGCATCTGCTTGCGTAGCCGCAGTAAAGAGGGCTATGCCTACACTCGTACCCCCAAGATTGATCCGTGCGCCAGAAGCCGAGGTAGCTCCAGTACCGCCGTCAGCTATGCCAACCGGCGTGGACACACCGCTAGACGTATCGGCGTCTACGACATTGCTGCCATTGCTGTAGAGAATAGCGCGTTGGTTTTGCCCAACAGATACCGGCGTCACTTGCGATGGCGTTTTAACAGACAGGGTGTAAGAACCGGTGGTAAGGTTACTAACCCAATACTGCTGTATCGTTGGCGGAACGATAATCACTGCGTCGGACGTCAGGGTGCCTACGAACTCGTATGCAATTCGGTTCAACTCAGAACCAGAAAGCGTGTAGTTGCCCCCGGTTACCGCTACAGATGTGTAGTCAAACGCAAAGACAGCGCGCTGGCCGAGCCCGATCGTATACCAGCCGAGACCGTCACTAACAATTACGGCACTGTCCTCGGGCTGCAGCGTTATGTTAGCGCCGCCGTTTATCAGATCGGTGCCGTCTGCGTCTATTGTCAAAGTGCCGGTTCCGGCGTTGCGCACGTTAAAGAACCAGCCGTCTCCAACTACAGAAGCCGAGGGGAGGGAAAGCGTTCCGCTGCTGCCCGTCCACACATACATCTTGGCTCGATCGGACGCGCCTGCCGTGTAGTTAGAAGCAAAAGTGTCGACTTGGTATTGCTGCGCGAGGGTGGAGCCTGTGGCAGTAAGACCGGCTCCCGCGAGGCTAGAAGCTTGGGCGTTTGCCGTCGCGGCACCAAAGCGATACGAGCGCCACGTGCCTGCTGCCGTGCTGTTATCGGTCAGATACAGCTCCCACTGCGCCCCCGAAGAGATGCTAAGCAGCGTACCGCCTGCGCTATTCTTAACGGTTACAGTCGCCGCGCCGACGTTGTTGAACAGGATGGTCTGCCCTACACCCGTCTCGTCTGCAGGAGGCATTGTAATGCTCTGTGCACTAGCAGCCGATACGTCAATTATACGGGCGACAACGTTCCCAGTAGCCGCACTTTCAATAGGCCAGCTAAGCGTAATGTCGCTGGTTAGTGTGTAAGACTTATAGGATACGTCTGAAGGGTAGATGGTGTTTCCGCCAAACACCTGTGTGTAGGTCATTTACGCCTCCTTGCGCACGGAGGCGCGATCTAAGATTTTGCCGATATCTTCACCATTAAGAGAGGCAGCTGCGCGGTCGTACATTTGCTGCCACACGGCTATGCGCTCGTCATTCTTGAGGAAAGGCGTCGCTTCTAGCAACGTGCCGTAAAGCAGAAGCTGCGGCGCGTATTCCGTCATCCAATTTGTCTGCAGGCTGTCGTTTAGAAGCGGAGGCAGCTCGTAATAGACGACCTCCATAGGGTAGTCTGCGTCCGGCGTGGGAGCCAAAAGCCAGTGATCGTAGTCATAATCTGCATAAAACTCTGGCTGAGATGTCGCGGTGGCGTCCGGCCAATAGCTGCGTATGTACTCGTACGAACGCCCGAAAAGCGTCTTGCGTGTATTGTTTCCAGAGCCGGTGCCGATGTTCATAGATACCACGTCGCGCCAGCGATCGGGCTTTGGGTATACTGACTGGCCTGTTGTGAGGGTGGAAGTTACGACGTTAATAAAGCCCTGAACTTTGAGTTCGCGGGCGATGCGTCTCTCAGCAAGATTGATAAGACGAGGTATCTGCTCGTATACGATCGGGTCTGTAACTGCCGAAGCGCCACGCTCAAGATAGCGCCGGACGTCCTGCTGGAGCGTAGTGAAGGTCATCGTCGTAGACATAGCGGGCCCCTTATATCACTTTTTGTCGATCTGCACAGCCGCCCGCCACGCCTCAACTGTCAAGCGATGCTTGACACTGCACTCCATGTAACGAGCAATCAGATGGCTTTCCCATAACGCCCGCTCTGGATCGATGAGCGGGTCTGGAACGTCATCTAGTGGGCGGCAGTTACTCTCTAGGTTCGCCGGAGGCGGCGGCATTGGCGTTATCGACACCGCCTTGGAGCACCCCGACAACATTATCAGGAGCAGCACAGCTAAGAGCAGGAGCAGGCACTTCCCGATAAATCTCGCGGATGCTCGTTCCTCGGCTGGCTCCCAACCCATCGGCATAATCTCTGAGCGCCTCATAGGCTCTGGCTTGTTGTTCGAGTTCATTCTGCATCTCCTGTTGGCGCTCTGCCGCCTCTTCCAAGGCGTTTGCAAGTGCAGCATCGCATTGCCAATCCCTTATCTTGTAGCCCGCTGCTAAACTAGCAAGCAAAGCTGCGCCAGCGATGTAAGGCATGAATGTTCTAAATATCATGTTTCTTGCCGATCCTGAATCCGCGCCCACTTTCAAAGTGAGCGATAGCATCTGACTTATCAATTTCGAACCAAGTGATATATTCTACCCTATCAGTTTCGCCTGTCCGAAGTTTGTATGCCTTTTCCAGACGCTCGATTTGTCGCTCGTCCATATCTTCTCTAGGCCAGACACCCTGCGTCCAACTCATTCTACACCTTTGATCTTGCCCCATTCACGGACACCAAAAGCCGTAGCGCAAGCCGTGATAACCGCAGCCCAGCCCATCAACTCGACAGGCTCTTGTTTGAGTAGGGGGATGAGAACGCCATTAACAGCGACACTGGCCGCAATACCCACACAGGTTAGCGGCCTCCACCAAACACGAATTGCTTCACGAACTTTTCCAAACATACGGCTACATACCACATCGCCACAAAACCGAACACCCAGACCGAACCAGTGCAGAGCAAGAATACCGCCGCAAAGATCGGCGGCAGGATCACTCCTTCGCCATGCGAAGCGCTGCCCGCTCGACCTCGTCTACCCTGCGGGTCCAACCCCTACCGAAGGTTCTGAAGTGACGTAGTTTGCGGTAATACTGATGTCGAAGATCCGAATACCCTCGAATCATCTCGTCCAGACCCAATGCGGAACGCTTGTCCTTTAGTGCCTGCATTGTCTTAGGACCGATGATGCCGTCGGGTTTAGCGCCCACAAGCATCTGGAAATATCGCTTCGCTCGATTGGGTCCAGCGTTCACCCCGAAATCAAACACGCACAAGTCTAGCCCAGCTGGCAACTCATCACCCTTCACAGCATCCCAATACTTTACTCTATAGAGGGTGCGGACGTGGTCGGGCGTAAGGCCACGCATAATCTTTTCACTTACAGGATAGCCGACCCATTCCTCGTACACCTTCTGGGTAACGCCAAGATTAGTGCGCCCGCCGGGGTCATCCCGATGATTGACGTAGCCTCCCTCGTGCTTCAAAAGCTCTGTGAGAGACGAATCGAAGTTACATCTCACAGTCTTTCACCTCGAAAATAGGCGTCTCCGTTAATAACTTCGACAAGCTCTGGGGGCAGCAACATTCCGTCCTTAAAAGTCAGAACAGCAAAGCCGCTTGTGTGAGGGGTGGGGTTGTTCTCGCCATACTCAAATTGCGGCGCAAGCGGGTCGCTGAGAGTGCCGGTATCCACGCCCCAGCGGCGCCCGTTGTAGTCGGCCCAAGGGGTTACGAGTAGGCGGTGGAGATGCCCCGTGACAACAGACCAGCCCGCCTTGAGAGTGTTGTTGTATCCTGCGTGTACGCCGTTGTGGTAGCGATGTTTAATCATCACGTTGCCGTTAATACAAAGCGACCACGCAAAGTCCCAGTCGCTAAATCTGTCCTCCAGCCTGTCCACTGCGCCGCCAAAATCAGAGGCCTGCATAGCTAGTGTGCGATCAAAGCGCTGATCGTGGTTGCCCATGTTCCAATAAAAGGCGCAGCGCTTGGGATCCGCAGCTAGGTGTATCTCGTGCAGGTACTCCTCGCCGATATCTAGCTCTTCCTTTACTGTGGGGGGCTCGACCCAGCCCATGGGCGGGTGCCTAGACACTCTTGCCCCGTCGAACAGATCACCGTTAGCTACTACAATTCGCGGCCGGAGTTCTTTGCACAGCTTTAGAAGTGCGATGTGCGAGGCGGTCTTAGGTTGATTAGGCCACCAATGCGCGTCGCTAAATACCAACACAGTGCCGTCCTGCAGACTGTGTTCGTTTTGGCGCTTGTAAGCGCGTCCCACGTCCTGCCAACCCGTAGGTTGAGCACCGCTTGACGCAGCGGAAACTGTAGTTAGTGTAATGCCTTTATCTGCGAGGGTTTTGCGGCGGCCGTACACCGCCCGCTCGGTCATCCCTGTGGCGTCGCGTACGGCAGCTGGGCTGCCATTGCACTTTTCCCAAACGGCAATAAATTCGGAATCTGAAAGTTTAATAGGCAAGATGCGTCCTCCTGCGGTTGGCAGAGAGTATTACCCTATCTTCATTTTGAATAAAGTAAATATAACCCCTACCGCGGCCGATATCCCCGCTAACCACTTAACAAAAGCAACTACGCCTGACGCAGTTTCCCACATGCGCACGAGGCCCGCCACTTCCCTACTCAAGGTGTGTACGTCTTGGCGCAAATCAGACACTTCTTTTTGCAAAAGAACGATATCTACCTCATAGTTAGGTTCACTCATCACGCGGTACTCACATTAAGAGATATAGTTGCGGTTGTCAGTGTGGTGGTGGTTCCCACCTCGCGTATGCTCACTGTCAGGGTGGTAAACTTTGTGCCTGCGCCGGTCTCGGCGATACCCCACATGCGGTCACTCGTAAGGGCGAGCCAAGACCCAGTCGTTCCGGTCTCAAGCGCCGAGCCGCTGACGGTGGCAAAACACTCATAATTGCTGGCTTCGCTGTTGGGGTCTACCCAGTCCTCGATATACGTAGTCGGGGTGCCCGGCGTCTGCCCTGTGTATTTGTACACTTTGCCGTTGCTATCCAGTTGGTAGCGGGCGTAGGCATCTTGCGGAAAAACGGCGTTAAAGAAGATGCTCTGGTTAGTGATCGACACGACCACGCGGTTGTAGATTTCTTTCCACACGCCAGATACTTTGACGTACGCTGTTTGCACGTCTTTCCATACGCCGCTGACCTTAACCTGCGGGTCGTCAATAGTTTCCCAAGTACCGGATACTTTAGAGTAAATCGTCATGCTGTATACTGGAACCAAACGTCGCCATCAGAACCACCGGTGGGCGCACTAGTTGAGATTGTCAAATCGCGAGTAGCCATGGAGCCGATACCTAGATTAGTGCGAGCGCCGGAGTCTGTAGTTGCCCCCGTACCGCCGTTAGCCACCGGAAGCGTGCCCGTAACCTGTGTAGTCAGGCTAACCCCAGAAAGAGTGCCCCCAAGAGTTAGACTACCTGAAGAAGTGACGGTGCCGCTAAGGGAGATACCGTTAACCGTACCCGTGCCACCTACCGAACTTACGGTGCCTGCACCCAGATTAGCCCGAGCAGTAGCCGCATCGCTTGCGCCCGTGCCGCCATTGGTAACAGCCAGATCAGTACCCGACCAATTGGAGTTATTTATGGTGTTTGCCGTGGCGAGAGTGCCTAGGCCAAGGTTGGTCCGCGCACCTGCTGCGTCACTTGCTCCGGTACCACCGTTAGCGATGGTTAGATCGGTTCCACTCCAGTCTGCGTT
>Ga0222713_10004946_pt1 | contig 13145 bp, 11 predicted proteins | sample C33_649DmetaG_FD_165061 | JGI IMG/M metagenome (GOLD analysis project Ga0222713, IMG submission 165061) | Estuarine water microbial communities from San Francisco Bay, California, United States - C33_649D | ecosystem: Environmental > Aquatic > Marine > Unclassified | place: USA: California...
CCACCAAAAAATCCAACTGGAAAAACTATTAATGGTTATTCTAGGCAAGCACCAAAAGGCATGGTTAGAATTAATGTAAAACAGGCAGCACAAATACTAGACACTAAAATGACAGTGCGTAGACGATAATGGCAACATATTTTAACGACATAGAAGCCGCATTGATGTCACGATTAAATACGTTGGCTGATTCCCCGCCTGTCGCATGGCCTAATGTAGAATACAAGCCATCAGCAAGCACTGCTTATTTGCGAGCCAATTTTCTGCCTTCTGATACGTTGCAAGTATCACTAGGCGCAAACGGAAAAGATGAAACTATTGGAATCTTTCAAGTTGATGCGGTCATTCCTGCTGGCAGTGGTCGTACAACTTTACCTGACAGCATTGCTGACCATTTTAGCCGAGGCTCAACTGTCAGTTATAATGGGGTGAATGTGCGGATACGCTCTGTTTCCGTTGGGCCAGCTATTTCGGAAGGGGCTTGGTACTTTGTGCCAGTTTCCATAAACTTTCAAACCTATACAGAGGCTAGATAATCATGGCTATTGCAAACGGCGCACAACACAGTCTGCACTTTGTTGCAGAAGCAACTTATGGCACTACTCCATCAACTCCTACATGGACTCCGCTGCCGCATACCGGAACCAATTTGGCATTGACTAAAGATGCTATTGAATCCGAAAAATTGCGTGGAGATCGTCAAGTAGAAGATTATCGTCATGGTAATAAAACTATTGGCGGTGATGTATCTGCTGAACTTGAATACGCCGCATTTGATGATGTTCTGCAAGCTGTAGTTTGCGGCACTTGGTCTGCGGATGTTCTGAAATCTGGAACTACTAGACGTTCATTCACAATCGAGCGCAAATTTGCTGATCTGGGAACTCCTGAATATCATCGTTATACAGGATGTGAATTTAATACATTAACTTTATCTGTAAGCCCAAATAGCATGGTAGGCGTTACGTTCGGTGTTGTTGGCAAGGATTTGACTCTTGCGACAACACAAGTTTCGTCTAGCACTTATTCTGCTGATGCTGGTAACAGCCCATTTGATTCGTTTACCGGGTCAATTACTGAGGGCGGTTCATCTATTGCTACTGTGACTGCGTTGGAAATGACTTTAGAAAATGGTCTTGAGCCATTATTCAGCGTAGGTAGTCAGACAACCAATCGCCCGTCAATTGGCAAAAGCCGTGTAACTGGAACATTGACAACTTATTTTGATAGCAAAACGCTATATGAAAAGTTCATCAATGAAACTAGTTCATCTATTGCTCTTAACCTGACTGATGTTGATGGCAATAGTTACGATATTGAAATGTCTAATGTTAAATATAATTCTGGTCAACCTGACGTATCTGGCGAAGGTTCTGTGACTGTTTCAATGGAGTTTGTTGCATTGTATGACAGTGGAGATTCTAGCCAAATCGTCATTACGAGAACTGCTGCTTAATGGATATTAATAGTCTAGCGACTGCTATAGACCACGAAGAAGGGGCAGAGGTTAATATACTCTGCCCTATTACTAATAAACCAACTGATGTTTTCATCAAGGTAAAGGGGCCAGATAGTAAAGATTGGCGCAAACAAAAGAAAAAACAAACTCATCAAGTTATTCAGGCTAGAGCCAATGATAAATTTGATGATTTGGATTTTGAGCAAATGGATATTGCTGCCTTGATGGAAATAACTATTGATTGGCGTGGCATCAAAAAGGATGGCAAAGAATTTAAATGCACAAAAGAGAATATGAAATATCTGTATGAAAATTCGCCTCGTATTGTCGAGCAATTATTAACATTCATATTCAATGTTGAAAATTTTACCAACGGCTGATTGATGAATTTGTAGATTATGGACGGTGGTGCTTCTGGATAAATGAAATCCCAGAAGGTTCAAAGATCAGCCGATTGCAAACATTTAGGCAAGTTGAAAAAAGCAGAGGTTCGCCGCCGCCTGAACTTCTGAATGGGCCAAAGCTCAATGATTTGCATGATAATGTCTGGACGGCTTATACATCGTTATCAAGCTATAGCTGGACAGAATTAAAAAGCTACATTGATCTAACGGGCATTGACTTAGCACATTGGGAAGCAAGTGCAGTAATGGAACTTGCAAAGTATCGCGAGGCAAAACCTAAATGGCCGAAGTAGCAACCCTTCAATTTAAGGCCGATACAAGCGACCTTGAAAGAGCTGAAAAAACTCTTGATAGATTAAGTAATACAGGAGTTAAAACTAGCTCATCTGTTAATCAACTTGACCGCGCATTAGAAAAATTGCAATCTGATGCAGCTCGTTCTGCTGCAACTGTTGGAATGACTAAGGACGAGATTAAATTATTTGATCTTGCTACCAAAGGCGCAACAAAATCTCAGCTTGAAAGTGCTTCTGCTACGCTGCGACAAACTGAAAATCTCCGCGCATTATCTACTACTACAAATTTAGCAAAAACAGCCGCCAATGATGCAACTGGTGGCATGAATAGATTTCGTCATACTGCCGGGCAACTTGGTTATCAAGTGCAAGACGTTGCAGTACAGCTTCAAATGGGAACTAACGCTTTTCGCGTTCTAGGGCAACAAGGCTCCCAGATTGCTTCTGCATTTGGCCCAACTGGCGCTGTTTACGGTGCGATTATTGCTGTCGGTTCTGCTTTGATTAGCGCATTAATTCCGTCTTTGATGAATAGCAAAGATGCTATGAAAGAGATGGATGAAGCATCAGAAAAGCTCAATGATGTATTGGATAAAAAATTGGGTGGCACTATCAATGTGCTATCCGATGATTTTATTGAATTAGCTAAATATCAGAGAGAAGCTGCCCAGATTCAATTATTTGCAGCTCAAATCGCAGCGGCAGAAGCACTAAGAGCTTCATTAGCAAACATCAACGATCAAAGTGATGCTATTCAACAAAGTTGGTTTGGTTATTTATTCCAAACTGGTGGGGGTTTGGATGCAATCATTAAAAATACAGGTTTGACTGGCGATCAGATTAGAGATTTGCGGTCGAAGATTGATGGCTTGGAAGCTGGCGGTGTCCCGGCTGTTGAGAAATTACGGGATACTATTATTGATTTATCCGGCAGTAGCGCAAATTTAACTGATGAAGGCAGAAAAATTGTTGCTGAAATAGGTAATGCGGCAAATGCTTATATCAATGCCAGCAATACCGCTGATGATTTAAAAGGTTCATTAGATGAATTAGTTGCTAGTTCACAAGCATTTAATGAAGAACAAACAAAAACTAAAGAACGAACTAAAGAAGTTGAATCTGCTCTAAAGGCACAAGCAAATGCACAAGAACGCATCAATCAACAAGCTATGTCTATTGCTGCGTCTTTGCAATCCGAAGAACAACAAATTCGTGAATCTTATGCAAGACAACGGCAAATAGTTTCTGAAAATACTGCTATCACTGGCTTTGCTCGCCAAGAATTAATGAAATCATTGAATGAGGCTGAATTAAAGGCAGTTGCTGAATATCAAGCCAAACAGCAAGAGCAACAAGATCGCGCAAATGAACAATGGCTACGAGGCGTTATTCAAACAGCAAGACGTGGATATGACGAACGGCGTAATATCGAAGCTCAAGAGATAGCCGCTAGAGCGCAGCAAACTAATCAATTATTAGCTTTTGAGGATTTGTTGCTTAAAAACAAATCTGAAACGACTAAAACCAGTGCTGCTATAGCCATTAATCTGCTTAATGCTGAACGCCGGGATAATGCTCGCAAAATTGTAAGCGATTCTTATGCAGCCGCTATGTCTGCTTACAAGTCGCTTGCTGGCATACCGATTATAGGCCCTGCATTGGGTGCAGCAGCAGCGGCGACTGTGATTGGTGCAGGTGTAAGCTATGCTGCCAAATCGCTCTCAGGACGCGCTCTAGGCGGTCAGGTAAGGGCTGGTGAATCTTATGTGGTTGGTGAGCGTGGGCCAGAAATCTTAACTATGGGTTCGTCTGGACGTATTTCACCAAACGAAACAATTAAGACACCAACGCCAATAGTTAATAAAAATGCCAATGTGACATTCCAGATCGTAGCAAATGATACAATGGGCTTTGATCGCCTATTGCACTCAAGGCGAGGGGCCATCATTAGCATTATCAATGATGCGTTGAACGATCAAGGGAGGCCAGCAATAGCATGAGCGGGACATATCCATCTACTCCTGAATTTTCTGCTGTCAATGTGGAAAGCAAACATGCCAATCTGGTCAGCGAAACAATTAGTGGGCGCAGACAAGTTCGCGCACTAGGCTCTCAGCGTTGGTCATTTACTGCTAGGTATAATCAAATGACCCGTGCTGATTTTATGCCTGTATATGCCTTTGTAATGGCTCAACAAGGCCAGCTTGGTACATTCACTATTGTGCCGCCAGTTATATCGGATGCTCAGGGCAATATATCAGGGAGTATGTTAGCTAATGGCGCACATTCTATTGGTGATAATAGTATTGATGTTGATGGTTTTACTGGAACTATCAAGGCTGGTGACTTTGTTAAGTTTGCCGGGCATACAAAAGTCTACATGGTAACAAGCGATTTAACTGGAGCTGGAACATTAAACATTGAGCCAGCTTTGTATTCTGCCGTATCAGATAATGAATTGGTTAGCTATGACGATGTGACTTTTACTATGCGTCTTAATAACGATATTCAGCAATATGGTCTATCTCAATACGACTCATATACTTATGAAGTTGATATGGTAGAGGTATTGTAATGCCTCGTAGCGTTCATGCAGATGTTATAACTGCTCTGCAATCAGACAATATAAGAATGGCAAATATAATCTCATTATATTTTTCATCTACTTTATATATTACTGATTACGGCATAAACATTTCCTATGGCGGCGCTACTTATGAGGCAATCAATGGATTGCTTGGTATTTCAGAGCCTTCTGAAAGTAAAGATTTAAAAGTTAATTCAGTTAATTTGACTTTATCCGGCGTAGATCAATCTTTTATTTCTATTTTCCTGAATCAGAATTGGATAAATCGCAGAGTAATTATTCGCCGTGTTGTATTAAATTCATCTAATGCTGTGATTGGAACTCCAATATCATTATTTGACGGACAAATATCACAATTCCAGATTGATGAATCTGTTGATACATCAGAAGTAACCATGAGCATTGCATCACAATGGGCTGACTTTGAGCGTAAAGCAGGAAGATTAACTAATAATAACTCTCAACAATACTTCTTTTCTGGCGATAAAGGATTTGAATTTGCTGCAAATACTGTAGCGGACATCAAGTGGGGAAGATTGTGAGTTATCTATCCGATTTATGGAAAAAAATAATAAAGCCGATTCGTAAAGTTATCGGCACTGTTGTTTCGTGGCTAACCGGGATAGAAGAACCTGATGTTAATGATTATCAATCTGGAGTTCTGCTAAATAAGCAATCAAACGTAGAACCATTGCCAGTCATTTATGGCGAGCGAAAAATTGGTGGGGTTCGCGTCTTTGTATCCACAAGTGGCTCAAATAATACTTACTTATATGTCATTTTGGCATTATGTGAAGGGCCTATTTATGCTATCGACAATGTATACATTAACGATGTCTTGTCTACTGATTCTCGGTTCAGTGGTAAAGTTTCTATTACAAAGTATCTCGGCGGTGATGACCAAACTGCTGACTCTACTTTTATTGCTGCTAACATTGGCTGGACTAGCGACCATCGGCTCCGTGGTGTTGCTTATTTGGCTATGCGATTCACTTATGACCAAGATGTATTCGGCAGCGGGGTTCCAACAGTAACCGCGATAGTTCGTGGGCGCACAGTTTATGACCCTCGTTCTGATACAACAGGATATAGCGATAACCCTGCTTTGTGTTTGCGAGATTATCTTACTAATACAAGATATGGTAAGGGATTAGACACTAGCACAATCGATGATACTTCTTTTGGTGATGCTGCTGACAAATGTGAGGAATTGGTTAGTAAATATACTGGCGCATCTGGCACAGAGCCAATTTTTACTTGTAATGCAGTTTTAAACACTGCCAATAACTTATTTGAAAATACCAAAGTATTGCTTAGTGGTATGCGCGGCATTATGCCGTATTCAAATGGTACTTATGGCCTAATAATTGAAGATGATTATGCCGATTCTTTTGATTTTAATATCGACAATATAATTGGCGGTATATCAATTACCTCAACTGGTAAATCAAACAAATATAATCGCGTTACCGCAAAATTTACAAATCCTAATGCTAATTGGCAACTTGATACAATTACATGGCCCGAAGCAGATTCAGCAGATTATTCAACATTCTTATCAGAAGATAATGATATTGAATTAACTACAGAAATTAATTTGCCAACAATTACAGATATATATGCTGCTCGTGATATTGCTAGGGTAGTCTGTCTCACTTCTCGTTTGGCTAATTTAGCTGTGACATTTACAGCCACAAGCGAAGCATTGAATTGCAGCGTTGGTGATATTGTAACTCTTACTCACGCAACACCCGGCTGGACTGATAAAGAATTTTCTGTTATTTCTTTGCAATTATTGGATACTGGTGAAGTATCTGTAGTTCTGCAAGAGCATGATGCAACTATATATCCGTGGGTAACGGAAGCAGAAGCATCTCCTGTTCAACAATCTACTTTGCCTAATCCTTTTAATGTCGCTCCACCGACAAATTTAACTGCCACAGAAACAACTACGATAGCAAATGATGGCACGTTATTGCCTTCTTTGCGTTTAAATTGGACTGCATCTGCTGATAGCTTTGTTACCAGATATGAAATTCAATGGCTTGGTAGTGCAGTAGAAGATTATGGTGCTATCTCTGAATCTTATGATGAAAATGAGGAATGGGGATTAATTACTGAAGCAGTATCTAATGTTGAAGATTATGAACTTATTACTTCATCTATTCCGTCTGATAATCCGTATTATTCATCGGCATTTGTTACGACAACGCAATACACCATTCCGGGTATAGTTCCAGATCAAGTTTATAATATCAAAGTCAGAGGCATTAACGAATTCAATGTCCGTTCTGCATGGGTAAGTATTACTGGCATTGCTGTTGGCGATACTACGGCTCCCGGCTTGCCAACTTCATTGACTGCTGCTGGTGGATTAAAAGAAATCACTATTAGCTGGGTAAGACCAATAGATAATGATTTCCATTATGTTGAAATCTATGAGAACACAACTAATAATTTTAATACGGCTAGTAAAATTGCAGTATCAACCAATGACCATTATATAAGAACTGGTCTTGGCTATGATGTGACTCGATACTATTGGTTGAAATCAGTCGATTACTCAGAAAACGTATCAACTAATACCTCGTCAGTTAATGCCACTACATTATTTGTAGACACTGATGCTTTCAGCGAATCAGTTAATGATCTATTTGTTGAAGCTGGAGCCTATGGTATTCAGCCTGTAGATTCATTACCGGCATCTGGCGATTTTGATGGTCAAATAGTTTTCTTAAAATCAGATCAAACTCTGTATGTTTGGATAGCTGCAACATCAGAATGGTCTGAGGATATTTATACTTCCCCAGTAGTAGCTGGAGGTTCTATTACCGCTGCATCATTTGCTTCTGGAATTGAGCCAGTTTCTATTGTTTCTAGTTTGCCATCTCCATCTGGTTATACTGGCCCAAACATTGTATTTCTAACTACAGATTTAAAACTGTATAGATACGATGCTGGTACTTCTGCATGGACAAGTGTTGTTGATACTGGTGATTTGGACGGCGAATTATCTGCTAGTGTATTTCCAACAACATTACGCCCAATAGAATATGTTTCTACTTTACCATCTACAGGCAACTTTGAAGGTCGAGTCGCCTATTTAAGCACTGATGACAAATTATATCGTTATACTGGAACTGCTTGGACAACGGCTGTTTCAACTGTTGACCTTACTGGACAAATAACTTCTGGACAAATAGCCGATACAGCGATTACAGAAGTTAAGATTGCAAATGCTGCTATAACAAACGCTAAAATTGCTGTTGATGCTGTTCAAGGTGATGTTATTGCTACAGGGGCAATTACTGAAACCAAAATCACTGATTCTGCTATTACATCAGCAAAAATTAGTGCTGGTGCAGTTATAGCTGGTAAGATTGCGACAAATGCTATTACTGCAACAAACATTCAATCATCTGCTATTACTACAGATAAACTTGCGGCTAGTGCTGTTACATCAGACAAAATAACCAGTGGCGCAATCACTACTGCTAAATTAGATGCAGGAGCAGTAACGAGTGACAAAATAACAGCGTTAGCAGTTACATCTGAAAAGATTAATTCTGGTGCAATCACTACTGCCAAATTAGATGCTGGTGCTGTTACTACAGATAAAATTACTGCCGGGTCTATTAGCGCAAGTCTTATCGCTACTGGCGCAATTTCAACAGATAAGTTAGAAGCCAATGCAGTTACAGCGGCTAAAATTGCAGCTTCAACTATTACTGCGAATGAATTAGCAGCAAATTCTGTCACGTCAGATCAGTTAGCAGCCAATTCTATTATTGCTGGAAAAATTGCTGCTGGCGCAATTTCTACTGATGCGCTAGGTGCCAATGTCGTAACAACAGCTAAATTAGCTGCAAATTCAGTTACAGCAGGAATCATTGCTGCTAGTGGTGTTATTACTAATTCAGCACAAATTAATGATGGTTTGATTACTAATGCAAAGATTGTTAATGGTGCAATCACTAATGCAAAAATCGAAAATGGTGCAATCACTAATGCAAAAATAAGCGATGCCGCTATCACTTATGCCAAAATTGGTACTGGTGAAGTTGATACATTAACTATTGCCGGAAATGCTGTAACTGTACCAACAGGAGTTTCTAGTTCTGGCGGAATAAGTATTGGTTACACTACTTCTGAAACATTGTCTTTTTGGACTGCTATTGATGGCGGCGGTGTTTATGTAAATTACGGTTCTAACTATCCAGCTTATGTATCTGTTGTTTTGACAATCAATTTTGTTGCTGTCTCGGCAGGTGGCAATAATCAAATAGACTTAGAATTAACTGCAAACGGCGTTAGATTTGGTCGGGTTGGCGCAAGTTTAACTAGCGGCTTCTCTACAACTATTACTACTGGTGGGCTTATTTCTGGTGCATCAAGTTTAACAATTAGAGCTTATGCGAGAAGATATTATTCAACTACAACATATAATACCGGAAACGGAACATTTATTATGTTGGGTGTTAAGCGATGAGATACTTTGCAATATATAATCCAGATGGTTCTATTGAAAGGGTTTATTTTGGCCTTTTGGAATCGTTGGATATAGAAAACTATATAGAATCTGGCGAACCAATAAATCCAGAATATCAGTATGTTGATGTAAATGATTTAGTAATAAAAAACAAAGAAAACTTTAATTTTAATTACGATAATTTAGGAGAAATAAATACTCCTATATATTTTTATGATTTGCCAGAAAATACAAAGATACATTGGCCCGATGGCAGTACAAGTATTGAATCTGGTGATGTGAGTTTTGAGGTTAATGCAACTGGCGAATATTGGTTTATGTTTTATAATCCACAAAAAATAACGCAGCGGGTAATTATCAATGTCGCATAAAGTTATGATATTTGATGTTTCTGCTGCTAGAAAGTCTGAATATGAAAAGATGGAAGTATCAGGCGAATCGCAACAAGCTATTTGGGATGTTATCCAGACATTGCAGGATAATGGTATTGATATTGGCGAAAAGGCCGCAACAATTTTGACTTTGAGAAATCAAATCAAACAACGAAATTTGTAGGTGAGCTATGACTAAAGCTGTCCAACGCAGACGAGGCACAAATTCAGAGCATTCCAGCTTCACTGGTTTAGTTGGTGAGCTGACTATTAACACCACGAATTATTCTGCTCATATTCACGACGGAAGCACTGCTGGCGGTTATGAATTAGCTAGAGCAGATGGTTCAAATGTAAGCAATTTTGCAGTAGGCGGTAATCTCAATGTTACTGGCGATGTAACTATTGGCGGCAATATCACATTAGGTGATGCTGATACTGACTCAATCAATATTACTGCTGATTTGACATCTAATCTTATTCCCAATGCTAATAATACTTATGACTTAGGCAGTTCTTCAAAGAAATGGCGCAATCTCTACATTGATGGTACTGCCAACATTGGCACAGTCACTGCTGATGGTTTGTCTCTTGGTGATAATGACAAGGCTACGTTTGGTAATTCTAACGATCTTGAGATTTATCATGATGGAAGTGATAGTTATATAACTGATGTAGGCACTGGTGATTTATTCATAAAAGGGGGAAATGACCTTCGACTACAAACCCCTGACGGGGAAGCTGGTTTAACAGTGAACCAAAATGGCTCAGTTCAGGTGTATTACGACAACGCAGAGAAACTAGCCACAACATCCACAGGCATAGACGTTACTGGCACAGCCACAATGGATGGGCTGACTGTTAATGGTCAGGTTCTTGTAGAGAATGGCAATACCGTTCGTGTAGAGCGTCCAGATGGATTAGCTTGGTCTCAAATGTATATGCAAGCTGGTGGCTCTGGCGGCATGACATTCCTAAATAACAACAATGATGGTTTTGAGTTCAAGTACACTACTGGTGGCGACAAGTTAACTATAGCCAACAACGGCGACATCAGCTTCTACGAAGACACTGGCACGACTGCTAAGTTCTTCTGGGATGCTTCTGCTGAGTTTTTAGGTATTGGTACTACGAGTCCTAATCAGCTATTGCACGTTGCTGGCTCTGGAAACATAGCAATAAAGCTAGACAGCACTAGCACTGGTGGAGATGCTTGGCGCATATTCTCTAATGATGATACGTCATCACAGGGTGGCGGTAGTATGGCTTTCTACAATGAAGATACTGCTACCTATGCACTAAACCTGCAAAGCAATGGCAATGTAGGTATTGGTGTTACGCCTAGTGCTTGGTACAGCGGCAATAAAGTAATTGATATTGGTACACGCAGTGCTTTATGGTCTGGTGGTGCTGGTCAGCCAAACCTCGGACACAACTGTTACGTCAATACTTCTGGAAACTTTATTTACAAAGCAACAACCTCTGCCAATTACTACACTCAAGACGGAGGACATAAATGGTACAACGCTGCCTCCGGCACAGCAGGAACAGCCATAACCTTCACGCAGGCTATGACACTGGATGCGTCCGGCAACCTGTTGGTGGGCGCAACTTCTAGTATTGGGTACAAGTTTGAAGTTACTGCAACAACAGACGTAGCTCAGTTCATTGCTAATAGTGCTGGTGCTAGTGGAGCGCAAATTCAGTTATTTCACGATTCTGCAAGCCCAGCAAACGATGATGTCACCAGCTTAATTAACTTTGCTGGTCGAGATAGCGCAGCTCAATCAACTATTTATAGTCGTATTTCTGGTATTTCTACTAATGTCACTAACGGCTCAGAGAGCGGCGCAATTGCATTTAGCACTCGAAATTTAGGCACGTTTGCAGAACGTATGCGTATCGACGCATCCGGTAATATTGGTATTGGTACGAGTTCGCCTTCAAGTATTTTTGAGGTTTATGGCTCTGGCAAATCAATCATTAACAATGACTCAAGTACAACTACGGGTCGTTCTGTTTTGCTACAACAGGCTGGAATCAATTATGCTGGATTTGTTTCGTATGGCTCCGCTCATGCTTCAAACGCTAATGAAGTATCAATTAAAAACTACACGGCAGCAGGAGTTTTAACGCTCCACACAAACAACACCGAACGCCTCCGCATTGATGCATCAGGCAATGTTGGTATTAATACTACGAGTCCTACAGGCAAGGTAGGAGTAGCAATTGGTGCTACTTCTAATAATGGCTTTGTTGTAAGTAGTGCAAACGATGCCGCTGTAACAGGAAATCACTTTTATGCTATTTCATTGCGTGGAGATACATCTGCTTATAACTTGCTAAAACTAGAAAACTCCCTTGGCACTAAGATGATTGTTCAGGGCAACGGCAACGTAGGTATTGGTGTTACGCCTAGTGCTTGGTACAGCGGCAATAAAGTAATTGATATTGGTACACGCAGTGCTTTATGGTCTGGTGGTGCTGGTCAGCCAAACCTCGGGCACAACTGTTACGTCAATACTTCTGGAAACTTTATTTACAAAGAAACAACCTCTGCCAATTACTACACTCAAGACGGAGGACATAAATGGTACAACGCTGCCGGCGGCACAGCAGGAACAGCCATAACCTTCACTCAGGCTATGACACTGGATGCGTCCGGCAACCTGTTGGTGAGTAAGACTGCTACTGACACTATAAACACAGTAGGCCACGAATTAGAAAACTCAGGAATGGTGCATCATACAAGGTCTGCTGCAACTGTTATGTATCTTAACCGTAAAACTTCAGACGGCACTATTGTAGACTTACGCAAAGACAACACAACCGTAGGTAGTATAAGTGTTACTGCATCAGCAACAGCCTACAACACATCATCAGACCAACGCCTGAAGGAAAACATTACAGGCGCAGATGACGCAGGTAGCAAGATAGACGCTATTCAAGTTCGTCAGTTTGATTGGAAAGTTGATGGAAGCCATCAAGACTACGGCATGATAGCTCAAGAGCTTGTGACTGTTGCTCCTGAAGCAGTAAGTCAACCAGAAGACCCTGAAGAAATGATGGGCGTAGATTACTCTAAACTTGTACCTATGCTTGTTAAAGAAATTCAATCACTACGCGCAAGAGTCGCACAACTGGAAGGAGGCCAATAATGGCTAATTGGACAATCGCAACACTCGAATCAAACACTGCTGATGGGGGCGTAACTGTAGCGCATTGGAAATGTAACGCAGAAGAAACTGTAGGTGATGTGACTTATACAGCATCAGCTTATGGTACTTGTGGCTTCTCACCTGACGCTTCAGCAGATGGCTTTGTAGCCTATGCTGATTTAACTGAAGCTGACGTACTGGCTTGGGTATGGGATTCAGTAGACAAAGACGCAACTGAAGCCGCACTTGCATCTAAAATTGAAGCTGACAAAAATCCTGTCTCAACTACAGGGGTTCCGTGGTAAACAACTAGGAGTAAATCTAATGAGTAAAGACAACAAACCTCAGATGATTACGATTGATGAAGTAGAGTATGACGCT
>Ga0222713_10004947_pt1 | contig 13142 bp, 14 predicted proteins | sample C33_649DmetaG_FD_165061 | JGI IMG/M metagenome (GOLD analysis project Ga0222713, IMG submission 165061) | Estuarine water microbial communities from San Francisco Bay, California, United States - C33_649D | ecosystem: Environmental > Aquatic > Marine > Unclassified | place: USA: California...
CAGATTGATAATAAATTATTAGACACAAAAATAATACAAAAGCTAAGAATATATAAAAAAATATACTATGTTTTTCCATATATTATTAATATAAAATATTTTTATTTAATATATGCCTGCTCTTGATTTTAAGAATGATACTGGACAAAGTAAATTTACAGGAACAATTAATTATAAAAGCTTTAATTATAATTATACAATTTATTTAAAACCATTTACTTCAATAGAAAAAAATGAAATTATCAGATATTTTGGAAATAGAATATATAAGGGTGAATCGTGTTTAGATATAAATGAAAAAGATGTACGCAGAATACTTCGTAAAGAAGATGCTAGCGCTTTTTTTATTGTTAGCGTTGATGGTATAGATAATGTAGCATCTGGAAGTTTACAAATTTTTGACTGGTGTGAAACTATAAATGGAGAAGATGTCTGGATAAATGATGTTTGTAAAATATCACCAATGGATGTAATTTTACAAGAAAAGACCAATCCAGGAACAACAGGAGTTCCAGTCGATGTAATGTTTATTTTGATGGAACAATTAGTAGCTCAAAATTTAGGAAAGAGTGATATAAAATTATTTGTTGAAAACGAACCTTCAAATGCTAATTTTTTAGTTCCTCGTTATCAAAAAATGGGATTTCAAATAGATTCTGTATGTAGTCAAAATTTTCCAGACGATATTACTATGGAAAAACAAATTAATCCAGATACAAATATCATAGATTTTACATTTTTAGTTAATCCACAACTAACAACTACAGGTGGAAGATATAAAAGAAAAAAAACTCATAAAAAAAAAATTAGAAAAAATAAAACTCACAGACGTAAATATAGAAAGAATAAATAAAATTTTTATGATACAACTTTCAAAGTAGCACCACTTTTAATCTTATATCTTATGTTTTGGTCCTCAATAACAATACAACCCTCGGATGGATTACCTGAACATCCTCCACCATGAATTAAAAATCCAGAACGACCACACATATTATTAGACGATGAAGGAAACAATTCATAACAATATGGCATACCTTTAAATGTAAACATATTACCTAAAGTGTATGTTCCTTGAGGTAATGGACCAACACCAACTTGACATTGACATGAAGGATTATTACGACATGACCCAGATTGACCAGAGCAGCACCCATATGTATCTATATTAGTGCCATCATACCCCATTCCATAAAAATGATGTTTGGATTGCGAATAAGTATAAGGTCCCCCAGTTGTCAAATTAAGTGTGTCTTTCATATCAGTTGGTTGAGCAGGTTTATCCAAAAACATATTGTCACCAAAAACTACGGAGAGAAAAGAAAAAAGAATAAATACACTAGAGTATTTCATTATATTTTATATTGATATATTTTTAAATCATTATAAAATTTAAGTTATAATTTATGCTTATTGAGGACCACTGCCGATTTCCAATGGCGGTCTCATGAAGTCAGGTTCAATTGTGCTCTGGTTCCATGGTCCCACTGACAATTGAGGGTTAGGGGGTTCAGAACGAATTTGAAGGTTAGCATTTCTCAAGGTTTGTCCAATAGTATCGATACCGATGTGGTAACCAGCCTTCAACAAATTAACGTTAGCAAGTTCACCCTTACCAGAAGGGTTTAATTGAGCCCATTGGGAGTTGGTATCCTTAGGTAAAAGTTCGGCAGGATTTTGAACATTAGGATTAGAACAAGAAGAAGGGATACCAGGCATAGAAGTTTGAACACCATTAGCAGAAGCAAATACTTCATTATGTCCTAGAGGTTCTGAAGGGCGAACAGCACCAGAATAAGCAGCATTGGTATTTTTATACTGAGTTTGCATTTGAGAGTTGGATTCAGGTCCAGGCATTCCTTTGGCACCTAAATAACCAGCGAATGCATATACAACATAGGCTAGAATTAGTAAAATAATTATGGCTCCAATTCCGTAGTCATTCCATAGTTTCTTTAAAGAGACACTCATTATATAAAATTAATGATAAAATAATTTTTATGATTAATATTAATTATCCTAAAACTTTCTTTTAAAGACCTTCTAATTCACTTTCTGAAGCTTCATCTATTTCAGCATCAAAATCACTATCACTATCATTAATATTTTCAAGCATATAAGTTTTCTTAATGTTCTTTGCTTCTAAATAAGCTAAAATGGCATTCTTTTTTGCTTGTTTTGCTTTATTTCTTGCTTCCTTATATAATTCAAAATAAACTTGATTAGGTTTTTTTAATATTATTGATGAATCTGTTTTGTCTAAATTTAAATCATTATTATTTATTTCTCTTAAATCATCACTATTTTCCTCAATATCTTCAATTAAGTCTTCAAATTCAATGGATATATTTTCTTCTTTTGGTTCATCCGCTTGTAAAATATCTAGTGGTTCAATTTCTTCTAAAGAATCTAAAGTGGCTAAATCATTAGATTCATTTTTATCTTCGACTTTTTCTTCAGTGTTTTCTTCATTTTTTATCTCTCCAACTACATGAATGTCTTCATTTATTTGTTCTTCAATTATCAAATGTTCTTGTAAACTAACTGGTTGTTTAAATTCTTCTAAAGGTTTGTCAATTTTCTTATTTGTTTTAATTAGACAATTATCAAAAATAGGTTCATTATCTAGCATCATTACTTGTTTTAAATCGATTTCTATTTGAAAATTTCTTGATGTAAATTTTATACCTTGTATATCTAAAATAGATATGATTTCAGTTTCAGGAGTAACGTCATTTATACCTAAAGAAAATTCTTTTTCGTTATAAATTTTAACAGCTGGAATATCGTCTTTAGTATTTTTAACATTTGTTCTTAGTAAATAATACTTACCTGATTTATAAACTCTAATTAACGGATTAAAAGCTGTTTCAATATCAGATTCTTCTAGATTACCTTGAAACCAATCATTTTTTTTTTCATAAATAAGTTTATGACATTTTTCTTCTAAATTTTCGAACCAATGAATAAGAGTTTCAGAATTTTTATCAAACATAAGGTCACAATAATATTTTTTACCAGTTTTAACAAATCCCTGTCTTGTTAAACTTTTTAAAGTTTGTATGTATAATGGTTTCTTATTAAATTCGATTTTGGTAAAATATGCGCCACCTTGGATACCAACCGGGTGTCCTAAAGAAAGTTTTGAAAAGTCAAACGAGTTATTTGGTTCAATTATATTTTCCATATTACTCAAAATACAGAAAAATAATTTTTTTTTAACACGCAAAAATATTCTATTAATTCTCTTTAACATAAGTATGAAGGATTCAATCGTTCAACAATGTTTAGATATTTTAAAAAGAGAAGATATTAAAAATGAATTTAAAATGCTATTAAAGCCTGTTATTAATTTTATTTTATATGAAATTAATCCATATATTTACATTATTATGTCATTAGTCTTTCTAATATTTATAATGATATTAGCAATTCTTATAATTTTAATTTTATTAATACGAAATAAGGAACTTGTAAATAAATTGTTTTAAACTTTGCGGAAGAATTTTAGGCGAATACTTTTTTTTTATTCTCATCAGACTATATAATGGCAAGACATAGTCGCAGACATAGAAGTCGTAAAATGAGAGGTGGTTCATATACAGATGGAGCCAGTTATGGAATGTATGTTAATGGCACAGGTGGTTCCCAATGGACTAGAACCATGGATCAAGCAGGACCTTATGCTCAAGTTCCAGGAAACACTATTATTGGAGCTCAAGGACAAAATGTTGTTCCAACATCTCAAATGCCTAGTAGTAGCAATTTAAATTTAGTTCAATCTGCTGGACGTAAACATAGACGTGGAGGATTTTTAGGTGAAGTCATTAACCAAGCTGTTGTTCCTTTTGCTCTTTTAGGTGCTCAACAAAGTTATGGACGTAAGAGAAAAGGTGGTAAAACACACAAAAGACGCGGAGGATTTATAGGTGAAGTTGTTAACCAAGCCGTTGTTCCTTTTGCTCTTTTGGGAGCTCAACAAAGTTATGGACGTAAGAGAAAAGGTGGCAAAACACGCAGACATCGTCGTCATTAAATATTTTTATATTTAAATTATAATTTAAAAATATTTTTAATAATTTATATTAATCATGAGTTTTGAAAATAAAATTCAACAATGGGTTCAACTTGATAATCAACTTAAAAAACTTAATGAACAAGTAAAGCAATTGAGAGAACAAAGAAATTCACTTGAAACTAATTTAACAAATTATGCGAAGACTAACAATATGTCAGATACAACAATTAAAGTTAATAACGATAAACTTAAATTTACTGATACAAAAATACCTGAACCATTAACTTTTAAATATTTAGAGAAAACACTTGGAGAGATTATTAAAAATGAATCGCAAGTTAAGGTTATTATGGAGCATATTAAACAAAAACGTGCTGTAAAAATAGTGCCTGAAATAAAGCGGTTTTCTAACAATTAAATTATATATCAACTATTTATATGAGTGAATTAGATTATATTGGTGCAGGTGAATTAGTTTTTAATAATGATATGAAAGGAGGTATACATTCTGGGGGATTTAGTGTCAATTCTATTATGTTGAAAAATGGTATGTCTCCAATTATGACATTTAATACAGAACAAACTGGTGGAAAACTTGATAAAGTTTCAGATTTATTTAACGATTTGGTTGTTCCCAATTGGGCTTTATCATATAATACTTCTGGTGGTAAATACAAAGAAGTTGAACATAATGACTCTGATAGTGATGATGATGTAGTTCATGATGATTTACATGATAAATTGTTAGAACTTGTTAAAGAACATAATATTCAATCAAAAACAATAAAAAAGAAAATGACAAGAAAAAATAAAAATTCTTCTAAAAAAGGAAGAACAAAAAGAATTAAGTAAAATATATTATTTATATTAAATTATTATTCTAATATAAATAATGCTTTTTAGAGTTTGCGAACATTATAATGATGATTATGAATATATGTTTCAAGAAAAATATAACGATTGTTTTATATGTTTTGAATATAAAAATAATTTTGAAAACAAACCTACAACCTTACGCAAACAGCAATTATATTTTTCTAATTGTAATTGTAATCTCGCTGTTCATAATAATTGTTTACAAATTTGGCTTGATAAGAATAAATCATGTCCAATTTGTAGAAATAGTATTATTGTAGAAAATAATAATATAATAATTATTTTACGATTTGTTCCATTTGGAATTAGAATTTATACATTTATTCAAATGTATACTATGAGGTTTATTAGAAATATTACAGCTATATTATTTTTATATGCACTAATAGATTTCTATTTTAATATAATTAATACAAAATATGTGCCATATGATAATTATACCTATGTGCCTATTCCTATTTTACAAGATACATATTTAAATGAGTCTAATAAATTTACTTAAATCTCTCCCCATGTATTTTTATTAAATGGTGACACCAATATTTGATCTAAATTATTTTTCATTAAATCAACCTTCTTTTGGAAAGCTATATCTTCTGGAGTCTCTGGATAAGGTGATGAAGTTTTCATTAATTCTTCTTCATCTGAAGTTATTTTTGGTTTATATCCATAACAATTTACACCAAATTTTGCATTTGGATTAGCAATATAACCACCATTTACACCTATTCTTCCACAATCATTCTCATGACCTGGAATAGTTTGTAAAGTATCATATGTTTTCTTTTGTGTTGGAAACAAAGCTAATTGATTGTCTGACCATCCATAATTACACCATTCAGCACCATTATTATAAGCTTTTTCTATTTCTTCATAAGAAGCTAATTCTGCACCATAAGCAGTACATAATGCCTTAGCATTGTCATAAGTATAATAATTACCTGGAATATTAAATACCTGCTTTTTAAATCTTATCTCAGGAACAGGTGCTGGCTGATATGTGCTTTGATCCACTACTATATCAACTGTAGTTTTTGGTGAAAATAATCCTTGAATATAAGCTGTTACATTTATACTAAAAAAGTATTGTAAAGCATTTACTAAAATTAAAATTACTAAAATAGCAATAATTATTATTACAAATATACTACCACCATTTGATTCTTCACTAGTTCCTAAATTATCCTTTCCTAAAGATGATGAAAAAGCATAATATGCTACAACAATTAAAATTACTATAATAAATACCATTGGATTCAATATAAAATTATTCAAATTATTATACATATTAACTGGATCAGTTGTTGTTGTTGTATTTACTACTTCCATTTATAATATATAAATAGTTAAAAAAAATTACCAAGTTATGATTTTATTATTTTTTTCTATAAAATAACACATATGCTTTTGGAGAAACAATCGCTTCATTTCTTCCAACCTCTGAAACAGATGTGTCATTATAGTGATACCATTTTCCATTTGAATTTTTTACATATGAAGTATAATGACCACCCATTACACCACCACTATGATTACAAACACCATATAATTCATATTTAAAATTTTCCTTTTTATACCCAATAACATAATCTGATAAATCTAAATCATCAAGAGGAAATGAAATATAAATTTGGTTTTTTTGAAAACGATTATTAAATCTTTTTAAATCAATTGCAAAAATATTTGGAAATGACCAAAATGATATTTTTTTTCTAATATTTACTTTTTCTTTTGTCTCTTCATCTGTATAATTTTCAATTATCTCTCCTTCAACATAATAATTAAAACAATCTATTAATGAAGGCGATTTGTTGTCTGGGGGAATAGGCAAATCAACCATAAAAAATGGCTCTGGATTTATACTTAAAACTTTACCATTATCAACTCTTATAATTTCAGAAACATTTACAGCATAAAATAAATTCCAAATTTCAGAATAATCTTTTGAGTAAGTTTTTTTAACCATTTCGAAACATTTTAATGCCAGTTTATCTGTTTCTGTTTCTGGATTTCCTGAAATTGTTATTGAAATTTCCCTCGAAAGAGATGTGTGAAAACAATCTATCAAAAATAATAAAAATTCTGACACATCATTTTGTGAATATCCTGTAAAAATTTCTATATTTTTTAATTTTGCTACTTTTTGAATAGTAGTTATAAATTTACCAGGTGAAACAATACAATTTTGATTCCATAAAATTTTTCTTAAATTATCCCATTCAATAAGTAGAGCCGAATCATATTTATTTTTTAATTTATTTTTATATGTTCCATTATCTAAAAAATTATTTAGTTCATAAGTATGAGACAAAATCTGAATACATGAGTTAATAAAACATGTGTTACCTAGATTTGTCAGACCACTTAAACCTTTATTTTCATATTTTTTTATGTCCATCAAACAATATAATATTATACATAATATATTTAAACAGATTTAATAATATATATATATTATGAACACTAATAATTTAAATACTTTTAGAACAGGCAATGAAACGCTTTTTTTAATTAATATATTAAATACGATGTATAATGATAATCTTAGACAAATAAATAATTTAACCGAAACTTTAAATAATTTAAATAATTCAAATAATCAAATTAGAAATTTATTAATTCAAATATTACATAGTAATCAGGGAAATGGAAATACTAGACGAAATCATTCTAGAAGATTCGATAATAACTCAAATAATATTGAGTATAACAATATGTCAGCGAATGGAAATAATAGAAATTTTGGTTATTTGATTGGTGAATATACAATTCCTATTAATAGAAATAGACATAATAATAATAATAATAATAATAATAGATATTATTCTCGGGCTGAATTTGCGAATTTTTTTCAACCAGTCGAAATATATCCAACACAAAGCCAAATAGAAGCTGCTACTAGAAGAGTTAGATATTGTGATATTGCCAGACCAATAAATACATCTTGTCCTATTTCAATGGATGAATTTAATGATAGTGATATGGTTATTGTTATTAGACATTGTGGACACACATTTCATAATGATCATATAATGAATTGGTTCAGAAGTAATTGCCGTTGTCCAGTATGTAGATATGATATAAGAGAGTATAATCCTAATGTGACAACCCGGTTTTTCAATAACACTCAAGATTTTTCTGGTAATAATATAGAGAGAAACAATAACAATAACAATAACAATACCAATAATAACAATACCAATAATAATGATTTATTCAACGAAAATAGCAATAATATTGTTCAGAATTCTCTCGAAAACCTTTTACTCAATAGTATTTTCGATCCTTCTGGTAATTACACTAATAATCAAATGGTTTATGGGTTACATAATATTCTTAATGTATTAAATAATAGAAACCAAAATTTCTGATAATTTATATTAATATGATATAAAGATTTTTTTATATTTTAAAGTATGCCAAGACGAACTAAGGTGACAAATAATGATGAAAATGATATTAATTTGACTTCTGAAGAAATTAATAATTTGAATGATATTGAATTAGAAAAAATATCAAAAAATAATTTATTTGATAAATTTTATAAATTTTGTGTTGATATTTCTACATTACTTCTGAGAACAACATTATTTTCATTTAAAATATCTGGTATTTATTTGTTATGGATTTTCTTACATTATTTTTCAGCACATTTATATATTAAATTTTGTGTTCCAAATACTATAATAGGATTTATTATGTCACCATTTATGATAATGACGCCTCATTGTCAAGGTCTTAGATGGATTGTGTATAATGCTGCAAATATAATTAATAATATGTGGATAGTTATTGGAGCTTGGATATATTCTTTTATATGGATTATAGGTAAAGAAAAAGTAGGTGATACTTAAAATATAATATTTTTAAAATAATATAAAGATAATACATATATATATTTATAGAATGAGTTCAAAATTGTGCACACGAATTGGTTTTAGATGGTCTATTAATGAAGTTCTTTCTCTTCAAAGAGAATTTGAGCTATTAGGTTGGAGTATTGATGAAATTGCGCAAAAGCATAAGAGAACCCCTAACGCTATTATGTTCAAGCTTGATCAAGAAGGTTTTGCTGATTATAATGTGCTATATAGTGATTATCATGATTTAAATAATCAAATGTCTAATGATAATACATGTGAACTTTCTCTTGAACATAATAATACTAGTGAAGATAATGAAAGTCAATCGGATTGTGATAGTGGAGATGATGTATATAATCTTTCACAGAGAGTCGATGGTATCGAAGAAAATATTTCAGAAATTAGAGATATGCTTAAGCAAATGATGTCAATATATGTCAAACCATCAACAAGCAAGAGTTGGTTTTAAATTAAATTAAATTAAATTAAATAAAAAATTGTTAATTGTAATAATTTTTTATTCGCTATTATTTTAAAATACTTATCATATTACTATTACTTTTTAATAAAGAATTTTGTAACACTTTGGTTTCCTAATTTTTCATTATTTGTTTCTCTTAAATATTCATCAAATAATAACATCTTAATTTCTTTACATCTAAATTCTCCTAATTTTTCTTCAAATTTATCTTCATCATTAATGTATTTTTCTTTTAATACTTGTATATCTTTTTTATATTTTAATATCTTAGGTCGTTTATTTTGAATTACCCATATTTTCTCAAGAACTAAAGCAAATAATTGTTGAACTGGTTTCATAATTTGATTTGTAATATAAAATGAATAGTCAATTTTTAATTTATTTTCGGCAATAAATGATGGTGTTTCAATTTTTTCTCCTTGTAAAACTTTCTTACCAGGAACAGCAATATAAGCAAATGGGATTCTATCACCCGGTCCAGGTTTATTTCCAGGGTCTCTTGCTGTTATTCTGTCAGCTAATACTTTATGAGCAATTGATTTAGGATTTTTATATCCAGAGCGTAAAGATTTTGTAATAATTAATTTTTCAATTGGATATTTTTCATCAACAATATTTTGTAAACAATTTTTAAGAAACTGAACAGCATCAGGAATATTTTGTTTCTTCATTAAAATATCAATGATACCACCATATACATCTTTCACTATTGGTGCGTTATCTCTACGCTTTAATACAATACCCATTTCCTTACGCTTACATTTATTAGGGTCTGTTTCATAAAGCATACCAACATATCTTTTCTTAGATAATAAACAGAAAGGCATAAATGTTTTTTCATACTCAAAATCATGTGGAGCTTTTAAAAAGCTAGCTGCTATATCACCTGCTTCCTGTGCTAATTCAATTGTAATTTCTAACGCAAGTTTACCTCTAATAGGAGTGCCATTTAGGTCTTCAAGATTGAAGGTATAAAATACAGAATCAGTGTCACCATAAATATACTCAGCTTTGGTTCTAACTTGACCATATTTTTTTGTATCACAAATTTTGTTACCATAACACTCTTCAATAATACGCTTTCCATATGTTAAGAACTTGCGACCCATTGCTGTCGTGCAAGCAGCAATATCTTTTTCATAAAATGAACTAGTTTTCGCACCACATCCACCATACAATGAATTTGCTGTTACCTTATAACCAAGCTGTCTTTGCTCTAAGACTTGTTTCATAAATTCATCTGTTTGATTTGGAATCATTTTTCTTGTATCTTTTCTTGCTTTTAATAATTTCTTAAGAATGGCAGGCATAATAGCTGATTCACCATCAGGAAACTGAGCATATCTACAAATTTTATAACCACATTTAATTTTTTCTGCTGCTGCTTTTGGATGCTTTCTAAAGTATCTGTAAGTATCATATTGAACGTCTACATATTCATATTCAGAAAGATTATCGTACATATAATTTCCATCAAGATCTTTGAAACCCCATTCTTCAATAAGGTTACCTGCCAAATCAAATTCTTTTGTCCAAACCTTACTATCATGTGATAGATTCTCACTAATCATTGAACTAGGATATAGAGACGCATAATCATTACAAGCAACTGGATTATCTAAATATAAGTCACATTTTGGCGGCAAAACAATAGCACCTTCATAACCTTCGTCTAGATCACCTTTTTCAATAACAGGAATTAATGTTCGAATTTTTCGACATTCATTAGCAATCAAACTTTGTAATTTAATACCTTGACCTCGCATTACCAGGAAATTAATTGGGACACTACAAATCTTTGCCATTTCAATGAATCCAGTAAGAATATCTGACTTATTAAATAGATAATGAACTAAGTTACAATCCTGAATACAATATTTTGCGATAACAGATCTGTCATCCGCTGTTCCATTTGTCATTCTAAAAATATCTTTTGGTGTTACATCATCCTTTGCCAAACACCATCTTACTTTTTTATTGAAGTCTGGCTCAATTATACCATCAATCATAAATTTACAATTTACCTTATCAATTTCAGTTACTAAATATTTTGCACCATCTGCGTAATAATCTACTGAATGTCCAATCTCTTCAATATGAATATAACTACCAATTAACAAACCAGTTAAATTACTCGTTGAAATAACAGAGCTGGTATCATTATGCTCTATTTTTTTAGCAAAATCCCCAATAAAGTTACCTGCCACGTAGTCCAATTTATAACTAGTTAAATTTTCTGTTCGTCTATAGAAATTATATAAATCGACTTGAAGACGTCCGTTCATTTTAATAAATCTTAAATCGTGCTGACCACTAGCTATTTGAATACTACTTTCTTCAATCTTCCATTTTCCAGAATCTTTATCTCTTGTGCCGCATATTTCATCTTTATTTCTTCCAAGCTTTAAGAAATCTTCGACACAATTATTTTCTTCCGCACGACGAAACATAAACTCATAATCAAACCCAAATATATTATAACCAATAATGATGTCAGGGTTTTCTCTTTGAACTAATTGCTGCCAGGCTAATAATAATTCACACTCTGTTTCATATGTTTCTACTTGTGAATTCTCCATTGGAATTTCTGAACAAGTGTTTAAAACAATACAATGATTAAAATGTGGGTCTTTGTTACCATAATTCATAAATGTTGAACCAATAAATGTTACTTTGTCTCCTTCTAATTTTGGAAACACTGAATTTAATGTTAAATTTATTTCAATTAGCTTTCCTTCACGCTCATATTTTTTATCTAATATAACATCAATAATTGTTGCTTGTTTATCAGAATATTCCTTAACATATTTATTAAATACCTTATTTCCAAACGTTTCTGACGTTTCTCCTTCAGCATCTTCTCCATCTGCTTCCTCATTTTCTGCCTCAATTTCTTTTGAAATTTTCTCAAACATAGATTCAAGCGAATTTGCTTGGTTGAAATCATCCGTTTTTTTTATACTTCTAACCTTACATTCAAGCCATTTATTACATAATTCCAGTAAAGCTTCTTTTGAATCAGGACGACGCTTAGGATATACTAAATCAATTCCAGGAGTATTTTCGTAACCAAACGCAGTAAGAATAATATTTGTTAAAGCAATTCTAATTGTATTTTTATTAAATTGGTCAATACCAATATCTTCAAAATATTCTACGATATTAGTAGCTAATTTTTTGTAAGTTTTAATTGGAACAGGAAAATCACCATGACTACTACTAGCTTCAATATCAAAACTCATTATCTTATAAGGAACTCTTGATTCCTTATCATTTAATGGAATAATATTTTTTAAATTTGTAACGAATTCATAATCACAATTTACTGATTTTGATTCATCTTTTCTTTCAATCACTTTTTTCTTTGGAATAGCAATCCAACCAGATGGACTCATGTCTTTAATATGAAAGAAACGTAATAAAGGTGGAATGTTTGCTTCATATAACATAATATTTGTATTTTCATCAAAACCTTCATAACCATTTTTTAATAATTGATGACCTTTACTATAATCAGTATACCATAAATTTTTAGCTTTATTAAATGCATTTAAATTTGCAAATTCAATGAATATAAATTTATGTTCTTTTTTATTATCAAAACCATATAATTTTTTTCTTTTAACAAGTTTTGAATCTGTAATAGAGTTTGAATAGAACTTTCCCATTTTTTCTTTTAAATGACTAATAAATTGTTCTTTCATTGTAATGGACCATTTGTCATTAACCATTACATAAAAGAATGGTTTAAACCCTTCGACATTTACAGAATAAGTTTTACCATATTCATCTACACCAAACATTTGAATCATAAATACATTTGTGTCTTTAAAAGTATTCTCTTCATCATTATCTCTTGATGAATCATATGTATTATAAACGTTATAGTCAAAAACTCTCAAGA
>Ga0222713_10004949_pt1 | contig 13141 bp, 10 predicted proteins | sample C33_649DmetaG_FD_165061 | JGI IMG/M metagenome (GOLD analysis project Ga0222713, IMG submission 165061) | Estuarine water microbial communities from San Francisco Bay, California, United States - C33_649D | ecosystem: Environmental > Aquatic > Marine > Unclassified | place: USA: California...
AAGGATGACAAGCAAAAAAGAGTCTGCCTCAACATTGTCCAATAATCCTGGAGATTCTTGGGGAGTATAAACGGGAATGCCTGTATCGATGAGATCAGCCCGCGAAATGACGACTGAATCATAAGGATGAGATTGACTTCCAATGTAGACTACAGAATCTATTGCAAAGGTGGCTACGGCAGGATACGCATATTTTACAGATGATACAATTGCAATTAAATTGGCCCGGATTTTTTTTGACAAAACGAAATAACGGTTATTGGCCAAGTCCAATAACCCAAAATTATCAACCAACAGGCCCCATGGCAGGGTCGCTACAATAGTATGAACAGTATCTCTCATCTTCCCTATCCTTGTCCAATCGCCTGTTTTGATGTTCAACTGATAAAGCCCTTCTTTGATCTTCTCAGCTTTACTGCTTTTGAGCACCTCATGGGATGGTGCGGATATCGCCTTGACTGACAAGGTATTTGAAGCGGTATCTATTACAAAAAACCCATCCGCCATTTTAGTCCAATAAACATTTTCAGACAACATGGTGGCGTCCCACTGTTTGCTAAAAAGATTGAAATTCCTCAGTGTTCCGTTTGTATTCCAGAATCCATTTCCCCCAAATGAATAAAAAACCGAATCGATAGCAAAGGCAATGCTCCGAAAATTATATCCGGTGAAATAAGTGGAATCGATCCGCTGCCATCTATATGCCCCCTGGGCAGTATCCAACTTGTATATTCTACCTGTACCCTGCGGTAACACATAAAGCCCTGAAGGATCTTTGATGATATTATACCCCTCGGTGGCAAAATTCGCCGGAAGATCTGACAGATCTACGATTGACTGGTTGTTCTGAGAATATACAAGGACTGTACCCTTGTAAGAGGAAAGTTTATTTAGAATGGGTGGTATTCCCTGCCCCCAGGAAAATGGTCCGTAACCAATTAACAACAACAATAAAAAAGGGTACTTTCTCGACATTGGTCGGCAATATCAATCAAGGCCATTTCTACTCAAGGTGAAAAACACGTTCAAAACATGTTTTTTAATCAATAAGGATAATCACTAATATGTAAATAGTTGATTATTAATTATAAAAATAAGTTATTAAAGGTTATTTTTTTCACCTAAATTTTAACCTTCTGCCAATTTAAGCAGCTTTTCCTCTACCATGGCAGGTGTAATTTGTTCCATGCAGGCATGGTCTCCTCGCCAACAAGTGGTGTTCCCAAAGACAGAACAGGGACGACAAGAAAGATTAACCTGCACTGCATTCAATGGGCTTTGACTGAACCCATAAAATCCGGCATAGGGATGGGTGGGACCCCAAAGGGAGAAAACAGGAACATCAACCAAAGAGGCCAAATGCATGTTGGCCGAGTCCATGGTTACCATTGCCCGCATTTCCCGCATGATCTCAAGCTCATCGGTGATCGTACTGGTTGAGGCCATGGGCACAGCCCTGCGAAAATGGCCCTCCCAATCAGCCAACAAAAGCCTTTCGGCCCCTTTTCCCCCAAAAAAATACAATTGATAGGGGGGGCGGTCAAAATATTGAACAATCTCCTTGAATTTATCGAGAGAATACATCTTGGCAACATGTTTGGCAAAAGGGGCAAAGCCAATCTTTACTACCGAATCAACTGCCAATGAAGTCTGCCTTGGAATCGTTTGCCCAGTTTCCGGAACAGGAGCTTTATCCTGACCAACAGCAATATCGCCAACCTGGGTAAGATTGATCTTGAACCCCAGCCTTCTGAACACGTCTGCATAGCGTTCGGTAGCATGTGGCAGGGGCCTGAAGATTTTGTTTTCTTTTCTTACCAGTGCGTATTTTTCAATCCGGCCCTTGTTGATGACTTCTGTTTTCCGGCGGGCTGCCTCAAAAAGAAACCTCAACAGATGGGTTCGAATGACACCATGAAGGTCGGCTACCAAGGAGAAAACGTATTTCTTCCGAAGGAGATTGAAAATCTTGAAGATGCCGACAAACCCCTTGAATTCGCCTTTTAAATCAAAGCCTTCAAACGTCAATCGATCAATGCCTGAAAATAGACCTGCACAATTTTTGTCACTGGCCATGACAATGGAAAGATCCTTGTTTGCAGCGAGAAGGGCTTTGATTACGGGCACAGTCAAGGCCACATCCCCCAGGGCTGAAAACCTCAAAACCAAGATTGTTTGTTTTGTGGAACCTGTTGTCATTTCTTTTCCAGGTTGTACAGTACAGGATTCAAAGAAGGATCATTGTACATTTTCATCTGGCGGTAGACTTTCATTTGCTTCTTGCCTTCACTGATTTCAGCCAACAACTCATCTATGGAAGTAGAAAGATCCGTTTGTTGTTCCAACAGCACCTGCAATTTGGCGGTGCATCTGGCCCTGTGCTCTGGAGATGCGTCCTCTCTTACAGCCTCTTCTTGCATGTGGTAAATCTTGAGGATAAGGATGGACAGTCGATCGATGGCCCAGGCAGGGCTCTCGGTATTGAGTTTTGCACCTGGAACCGCATCAACCCCAGCATAGCGATTTAAAAAATAATCATCTATCTGCTCCACCATGTCTGTTCTTACCTGGTTCGACTTGTCAATTCTCCTCTTGAGCCCAATGCCTGCAAGAGGATCAATGTTGGGATCCCTCACGATGTCTTCCAGGTGCCATTGTACTGTGTCGACATGGTTTTTAGCAAACAAGAGATGTTCAATACTGCCTTCAGAGAAGGGATTCTTCTCGGCTTCATCGACATTGTTGTGCAGGTGGTATGCCGCTACTGCTCGCTGAAAAACTTCAATACATGTTGAGCTGATGGTCATAGGGCAAAAATAAAGAATCTGGGGCTGATTGGCATCATGATTGCCAACTGAATCGGTCTGCCAGACCTAATTGACCGCTTTTTTAAATTTGAACAGAATGGTCAGGGCAAGCGCCAAGATAAAACAGGCTGCTGCTCCAGCAGTAGTACCAACCGCCCATGATTCGCTATGCTGTTTTGCATAAATGCCCAAAAAAGCCCATGCCAGAACAAATCCGAATGCCGGTTGCTTCAGCCTGCCCACCATAAAAATTCCCAGCAACAGCGCGATCAAGATCATGATGATGCTCCAAGCAGGGGCAGACAAAGGCTCTCCCTGCCAGCCTATACCAACCAAAAGGGCTGTAACATTGGCAATGGTGGCAACAGAAATCCATCCCAGGTAAACAAGAAAAGGATGGTATACCCACAGTCGATAAAAAAAAGGCATTTCATTTTTGTATGGACGAATGGAAAGAAAAAGCAATACAATTACCAACAGAAATGCAAACATGATCAACAAGGAAAGACCCAGGTACAAATAATGCCAGGCAAGAATCCAGCCTGCGTTGAGCAGGCAAGTAACCAGGAAATAAGGACCGGCACTATTGATGGCTTTTTTTGCTGCTTCATTGAATTTTCCAAATGCAGCAAACAGGCTGCAAAAAACAAAACCGATCAAGAGCAAATAAATGATCCCCCAAATTCCAAAAGTAAAGCCAGCAGGCACAAAAAAGTTAGGGTAAAAGCCTGAAACCTGTCCGGTATTGTACCCGTTGATGGGTAAAATATTGGCCAGGGCATTTACCACCAGCACCAAACAGAGACCTGCAACATTGAGCAATGCATTTACTTTGGAACCCATTGTGATCATTTAATGTAGATAATATACGCAAATCTTTTGAGAAAAACAAGGTGTTTGCACCGCTTCTGTTTTCAATGCTGGTGGTATATTTAGGTGAGTCGTTGCTAACCTTTGAAGAAAATCATGATGAGCAATTGGCATCCTTGTATTGGGTTGCCAAATGTTCAAGCCTGTGCAAGCATTCACTGCACCAAGCCAGATCAAAGTAGAATGACCCAGCAAATTCAAGGAGTTGGGCAGCATGCGATTCTATGTAGGTGATCCGCTGGTCAAAATGTGCACGAGAGGACGGTCCTTCTGCATTGCCATCCATGCAGGCCAATTCATCTGCCATGATCATATTCAGCAGTTCACCGATCCTGATGTTCAAGTGTTTTAACATGATGGTCAACCCGGCATCCGGATGTTTTAGCACCACTTTCATTTTCTCTATCAGTATTAATTCTGTCTTAAGGAGCAAAAGAACTACCTTGTTACTCCTCTGGTAAGACATCCCCATCCCCAAAATCACTAATATTTTTCATAAGTAATTGGTTTGCAAGAATACGCAGCCCCAGCGTAACCATGCAGGTTCTGCTTGTTAAAGATATTGTCTTTTTGACATTTTACTCTCTTTTTGACAATCAATTAATCTGTCTCTTGCGTTAGTGAAAAACAAAAACAATCATCTTGGCCAAAAAATCAAACGCTTGCGTGCATTCAAGGGAATGACCCAGGAAGATCTTGCAGTTGCGCTTGGCAAAACAATATCACTTGTATCTTATTTTGAACGAACGGGAAATATCAACAACTACACCTTACAAGAGATCACATTAATACTTGGGTCGAATCCTGAAGAAATTGAATTGATTGAAAACGGGGAAAATCACAACGGTCATCGCGACCACAATACCAATGGATCAAACAATGGAGTGCTTCAAAAATTACTTGACCAGCAGCAGGCAGAAATCCTTTTCCTGAGAGAAACCATCCATTACCAGAGACAATTGTTGAACGAATTGTCAAAAGAAAAATAAACTCAGTTTGCAGTAGGAAATCTCACCAAGCAGCATTCTTCACTATTCGTCACACTCATTTTTTACAAATTTGACATACTACTCTTAGTAGTCATACGTTAATTGTCGTTAACCACCTTACGTGTTAACACCTAATCTTTCAAGTTTTATTCAAAAAGACTGTACAAGTCAAATCACGGACAATATCTTCAATCCCTTAACCATTCTACAACCAATGTTCAGCAACGAATCAGTCAATTTGCAAACGCTCTCCAAGCGAGCATTCAACCTGCGATGGGCAGTCGTTCCTCAGGGAACCATTCCCCTCACAGCTGCAGATCCTGATTTTCCCTGTGCTGAGCCGATCAGAGAGGCGGTCGCAAAATATGCAAAGGATGGTTATTTCTCCTACGGCCCTGCTGAGGGTCTGCCATCATTCAGGAGCAGCCTTGCCAACAATTATCTTGACACCCGCAAAGTTGTCTATCATGCTGATCATGTCCTTCCGGTAGACAGTACTGCATTTGGTATCTACCTGACCTGCAAAACCTATTTATCAGCTGGCGACGAGGCCATCATTTTTGACCCGGTTGATTTTTTATTCCGGTATTCAGTAGAAGCCGTTGGCGCCACAGCCGTGGCTTTCCCAACACCCCAATCCCCTGAAGCAATTGACTTTTCATCGCTTGAACAATATATCAGTGCGAAGACAAAAATGATCTGTCTTTGCAATCCGCTGAACCCAACTGGCAAGGTCTTCACCAAACAAGAACTGAAGTCTTTGGGAGAAATAGCCATCAAGCATGATCTCATCATTCTCTCAGATGAAATCTGGAGTGATATCATCTTTGCACCGCATGCTTTTACTTCCATTGCCAGCATTGATGAAGAAATCAAAAAAAGAACCATCACCATTACCGGATTCAGCAAGTCTTATGGGCTTGCAGCATTAAGGGTTGGCGCTGTTTTTTGTCCGGATGCATACAGCTACTCCAAAATATTTGAGACCTCCATGCACGCATCAACTGTACATGGATGCAATGTGGCCGGACAGATTGCGGCAACAGCAGCATTGGATGAATGCGGAGAGTGGCTTGCCAGTTTCGTTGCTCATCTTCAAGAAATGCGTGACCTATGCGTGGACGGATTGAACAGCATCAAGGGCATTTCCTGCATCGCACCACAGGGTTGTTATGTGGCTTTTGCTGATATCAAAGGAACTGGAAAATCCAGCACTGAAATTCACCAGCTGCTGATGAATGAGGCAAAAGTGGCCGTGGTGCCGGGGCTGAGGCAATGGTTCGGCAATGGTGCAGAAGGCTATATCAGGTTGAGTTTTGCAACTTCTTCCACCATCTTGTTGGAAGGAATTTCAAGAATAAAAAACAGTTTAAACTAGTACATGAAAACGGTTATCATCGGCGGCGGCATCGCAGGACTGGCAATGGCCATTTACCTTCACAACCATGGAATGGAAGTAGTGGTTTGTGAACGAAGTCTAGTACAATGCAACAGGGGCAATGCTTTCCTGATGCATGCAGAAGGTATCTCCATACTGTCAGAATTGTCCAGGAATGGTTCATCGTCTGGTATTCCCGGAAAATTCATCAATCATTTCAGCTTATGTAATGAGAACAATGATGAAATCACTTACCAAAAACTCGATCCCTGGCAATGCATGAAAAGAACAGATGTGGTTTCCTTTCTGTATGACCAATTCCCAGAAGAAAAACTGATGTTCAACCGTGAATTCTCTCATTTCATTTACAAAGACGAGCAAGCAGTTGCGGCTGTCTTCAAAAATGGGGAGCAAGAATATGGCGATATTTTCATTGGCGCAGATGGTGGTATATCGAAAGTACGCAATGAAATTTTTGGGCAAACCGAATTTACAAAAACAGAAGTCAAGGAAGTCTTGGGGCTGTTGAACTGCCCGGCACTCAGCAAAAAACTGGGAACAAGGTTCACCAAATTCCAACATGAGAGCAAGAGCATTTCGTTTGGCATGATTCCTTCATCAGAGAATGAGGTGGTATGGTTCATGCAATATGATCCAAGAATAATGGACATCCATGAAACAAGCCCTCGCGCCATGGAAATGTTCTGCCAGGAAATGCTGAAAGACTTTCCAGAACCGGTGCAGGAATTGTTGTCATTGGAAGATTTTACAGGAACCTATATCTGGCATACAAAAGACTTTGACCTGCTGCCCAGCTTTCACAAGAAAAACATTGTATTGATCGGTGATTCAGCACATTTGGCATTGCCGTTTACCAGTGCTGGTACAACCAATGCCTTGGTGGATGCCCATACCCTGTTTACTTTACTCAAAGAGGGGATTGCACCTGAGAAGGCTTTTGAAAAATTTTATGCGCTCAGGTCACAAATAGTTGCAGCCCAGATCAAAATGGGAAGGGATCTTAAAAAAGATTTTCTTCATCCAGAAAAAAGAAACAAGGATGGTGCGCTCATTCCTTTGATCAGCAAACAAGACCGGGCCATAAAGAGAAGAGCAAAACAGAAAGAAATCCAAATTGTCTACTTTACAGATCCCATTTGTTCGACTTGCTGGGTCATACAGCCACAGCTGAGGAAACTGTCACTGGAATACGAAAACCATTTGCAAATCGACTTCAAAATGGGTGGCCTGCTTCCCTCCTGGGAAAACTTCAACCGTTTTGGCATCACCAAACCATCAGACGTGGCAGCTCATTGGGAGGAAGTATGTTCACAACATGAGATGCCCATCAACAAAAATATTTGGCTGGAAGACCCACTTCCTTCTTCCTATCCCCCTTCCATTGCCTTTAAAGCAGCACAGATACAAGACACTGGTAAGGCAGTGCTGTTTTTGAGAAGGATCAGGGAAATGGTATTTCTTGAAAAGAAAAACATCATCAAAAAAGAACATTTGTTCACTGCTGCTTTTGATGTAGGCCTGGATGCGGCAAGATTGTTACGAGACCTCGAAGGCAAGGCCCAAGGCCTTTTCAGGGAAGACCTGATATTGTCGCATACCCTTGATGTAAAAGAATTGCCTACACTTTTCTTTTCCAACCACCAGGGCAAACAACTTTCTTTGCAAGGTTACCAGTCTTATGAAAGTTTTGAAAAAATTCTGTTGGAACTGCATCCCTCCATCAAAAAACAAGCGTATGCAACGGATCCAAAATCATTGTTTGAGCGTTTTCAGACCATGACAACAAAAGAGTTTTCCTTCTTCCGCAATGAAACAGAACTGGAATCCCAGTACATACTCCACAATCTTTTATTGGAAAACAAAATAACCCAATTTGAAAGCAATGCAGGAAACATGTGGATCAACAATTTCAGCAACCAAATGATGGCCGTTCTATCTGCCTAGTCCACACACCTGAATCCGGTATGTTCCAGCCCAGTATCTGTTGCTGTCTTCATCCTTGATGTAACCCGGTATCCCTTGCAATAAGAAGCATTGCAGAGAAAGGATCCTCCCCGCACTACCCTTTTCTGAACAGTTGGTTCTTGCGGGTCATAGCTGTCAGCGGGTCCTTTGGGATCGATGGATATCTGCCCACTGACTTTTGCATAATAATCATCCCTGAACCAATCAAAGCACCATTCCCAGACATTTCCAGCCATGTCATAGAGGCCAAAGCGATTGGCAGGAAAAGTCTTGACAGGTGATGAGGAAGGGAATTTATCCCAGTTGGTATTGGTGCTCGGAAATGTTCCCTGCCAGGTATTGGCCTTGGGCTTGCCTTGTTCAATGTCTTCATTGCCCCAGGGATATTTTTCAGTTCTTCCTCCCCTTGCGGCGTATTCCCATTCCGCTTCGGTAGGCAAGCGTTTTCCAGCCCATTTGCAATAGGCCATGGCATCATCCCAGGAAACATGTACTACTGGATAATTTTCCTTGCCGATGATGTTGCTGCCCACGCCTTTTGGGTGTTTCCAGTTGGCTCCTTTTTTCCAGTCCCACCACTGACTAGGATCGCCCAAACCTGTTCCTGGCGCCTGTTTTACAAATACAAGGGAAGCTGCTACCAACACACTGTCGGGTGGCTTGGGTGTACCAGCAGGGACCTGTTTTTTTATTTCTTCCCAGTTGGGCGCGATTTCTGCCGTGGTAACATATCCTGTGGCATCCACAAATTGTTTGAACTGGGCATTGGTCACCTCGGTGGCATCCATCCAAAAGCCACTGACCTTCACCCGGTGTTGGGGATACTCATCCTCCCTTCCTTCCTCGTCGTTGGCACCCATCATGAATTCACCACCTGCAATCCAAACCATCCCCTCGTGTGAAGCACTGTCTGCAGCACTGGAGAAACTGGTGTCGGATGCAGCTACAGCATACCTTGATGGCAAATTAGATGCGCAATGCAGCAAGCTGTCTTCTACAGAAGCATATTTTTTTGGTGCAGCAGGCTGGTTGCAGGAACAGGCAAAGATTGTAAGGATGGCAGTGGCAGACAGTAATGACTTCATGTTTGGCATTCAGAATTAAAATTAGTTTTTTTAGCACCGGCAGCACGGAATTTATCGTTAAAAAAATGGGCGGTCTTTGAGATTCCCTTTTTTCAGATACTTCTTGTTGAGGCCCCATTGAAAATCATCCTCCCTGAAATGCACCAGCAAATCCTTTGCAGTGCTCATGTTTTTCCTTTTCAAGGTGATGGTTTCGCCGGCTTTGGTATCAAAAGAATAGCTGACATGGCCATTTGATTTTTTGGTAACTGGCACTACAATCCCTCTTTTATCTGAAACAATGTCAAAATCAAATGTTGACATCATGTCTAGTGTACACCTGTTGCCTGCGAGGCTTTTGACCTGTACTTGTTGAAGGATACCATCATACATGACAGCACTGACCCTGAAGGCTCCCTCTGCACCAAGGTCTTTGAATGACATCTCTCTCCATTCGGTTGGGATGGCCGGCAGGATGCTGATTTTTCCATCATCACTTTGGATCATCATTTCCAGCAGGCTGGTGGCAAATGCCATGGGCGTTTCAAAACAAGGTCCTGACTCCGCATAAAGCCCTCCTGGTTCTGCATGCCTGTTCAAAAAATCATTGAGGTATTTGATGGATTTATCTCCTTCGCCCAAGAGGGAATACATGGCCGATGCCCCAGTGTATGAATAGCCTGCCAACGCTGCCGGCATGGAATGCCAATGGTTGATCGAACGGATGGTGATGTCCCTGTGTGCAGGATTTTTCATGTCCAGCAAACGATAAGGATAGATGGCCAGCAGATGAGAATAGTGACGGTGGGATGAGGTCAACTCTACTTCTTTTCCAATCATGAATCCTTTCTCGTTGTTGTGCAGTGGCGTAAGGTGTTGCAATACCTCGCTCCATTTTATTTTATCTGGATCATTGAGCTTCAGCAACTGATCTACCTGCAACAATGTTTGCAAACCCCAGATCAACCCGGAGAGTGAATAGTGTGCATCTTCGGCATCGGTATATTCAGGAGAATGTGATTTGACAAGGTGATAGGTGCCTATTTCGTCTTTGTAGAGCAGGTGCATGAGGTAATGGACTGAACGCTTCAAGAGTGGATAGATCTTGTCTTTCAGTGTTTCCTTGTCGCCACTGTACTGGTAATAGCGATAGTAATACAGCATGGTCCAGACCAGGTTGCCGGGTTCAAATTGTCCTTTTCGAAGATCATTTTGGTTCAGGGGCGCATGCAGATCGAATGAGGTGATTCTTCCTATAGCGGCAGCATCATTGCGCCATTGCTCAGGCACATTGTTGATGAGTGTTTGTTTGTTCTTGTTAAGCAAATCAAACATGGGTTTTGTCAATTCCAGGTGGTTGGATGCATACAGCGGGGAGTAAGTGAGTTGTTGGTTGAGGTTCCACCAGATGCCGGGCCAGGGAGTTTTGGAACTGAACCAGGGTCCCATGAGGTCCATCATGGGCTTGTCCTCTCTTGTAGCGGAACCAAGCTTGTACAACTGAAGCCAGTAGTAGGTTTCAACCCTTTTGTCGGGAATGGAAATAAAACTTTTTCTGAAATAGGCATTCCACCAGCTCCTGTGTTTTGTCATCACCTGATCAAATGGTTTGGACTGAAAACGCTTGATGGCAGCAATGGCCTCTGGCCTGGCTTTCCCTGTTTCATCAGCACTGTAACCTACCGCTACATCAATCACATGCTTTTCCTTGATGGCTACATGTTTCCAAACCGTGGCGTATTCTCCCTTTGCCAGCATGGGCTGGTAACAAATGCCGTAGCCAGCAGAATCCTTCATTTCAAAATCAGGATTGGGTTGGTATTTATATGGCTTGGCGTCTGCTCTGCCAAAGGAAACGCGGGGTGTGATGCTCTGCTCGGCCACCCACTCGCAAAATATTTTTTCTCCACCCAATTCTGATGCTTCAATGTGGATGATGTCTTCTCCTGTTGGAACAAAGAATAAAAGTTCGACCCTGCCATTCGTCGTAGTGACATGCCCCTTGGCAATGGCATTGTAGATGTCGAGGTAAAGTTGAGCGCCCAGAATTTTCCCTTCTGTCCTGATCACCATTTTCCCAATCGGCAGTCTTGGGTGGGAAACAAGTTGTTGGGTGAACATGCTGTCTGGATAGTGTGGGCGTTGATCCGTTACATCAGACCTTCCCACATCAAACCGGATGGCTTTCTCCCCCTCACGGTATGCATTCACACCAAGCCTTCCATTGCCTGCAATGATGCCGTCATAATAATCCGTTCCCAGGCTGTCCCAATAGAGCCGGGTATTTTTCATGTAGTTGCTCCATTCGGTGGTATCAATGGGCTGCGCTGTTGCAGCAATGACCATCAGTGAAAGCAGGGAAGAAAAAAGAAATTTCATGTTGCCAAGTTATTAAAAAACAACGAGGGAAAGCATTGCTGCAGTCCCTCGTTGCTGTTTTGAATTTTAGATCTTTTGAAGGCCTGTTATTCCTTAACCGTTGTGGTGATGGAGGGTGCCGCTTTCTCCCACTCGCTTCTGTTGAGTTTTTTTACTGCAGGAGCAATCTCATCTCCATTTTCTCCATTGTACAGCCTCCCGTTTTTCATGACATATTTGATGCTATTGGTATTGCGGATGTTGTCCAGTGGATTCTTGTCAAGGATGATCAAATCAGCAAGTTTCCCCGCTTCGATGCTGCCAAGGTCCTTGTCAAGCCCCAGGGCCTCAGCCCCCTGAATGGTGGACACTTTGAGGGCATCAATGGTTCTCATCCCACCACTCTGCATGGCCCATACTTCCCAATGAAAGCCAAGCCCTTGCAACTGGCCATGGGAGCCGATGCCGGCTATCCCACCCTTTTCAACAATGGACTTCATGCTCTGTGCATGTTTTTGGAACACGTGCTCTTCAGGAAGAAACCATGTTGCCCTGCGCCTGGACTTTGCAGCCAGCTCTTCGTAAGGAGTAAAGAATTGAAGTTTTTTGTTGCTGTAAGGATTGTCCGTTTCATAATAGTAATTCTCTGCCCATGGACCTCCATAAGATACCAAGAGCGTTGGTGTAACAGCCATTTTTGCATCTGCCACCACCTTGGTCACATCCTTGTACAGCGGAAAAATGGGAATAGAATGTTCGTGCCCGGGATATCCATCCAGCAGGTTGGTCATGTTCAATTTGAAATCCAATCCACCTTCGGTGGTGGGCATGAGCTTTTGGTTCTTGGATGCATTGATGATCCACTGCCTGGCCTGCCTGTTGCCTGTCAAGTACATTTTGATGTACTGGGTATTGTAATATTTGCTGTATTGCTTGAGCACACTTTCTGCCTGTGCAGAGTCCTTGATGTTGTATGCCCAATACCCCACGCCAGGACCGGTTGAATATACACGGGGCCCCACCATTTGCCCCGCCTCTACCATGTCGGCATAAGTGAGTACATCTGTGGTAGCCGTCTGTGGGTCACGGGTGGTGGTCACACCATAGGCAAGATTGGCAGCATAGATCCAGACCTGGTTCTTGTGGATTCCCCAGCTGGGCCACATGTGTGAATGCACATCCACAAAACCAGGAATCACTGTTTTGCCGGCAACATCAATCACCTTGGCACCCTTGGGTGCTGGAATGTTTTTGGCCACCAATTTGATGCGGTTGTTCACGATCAATACATCCCCTTTGGCAATGACCTCATCGCCTTTCATGGTGATGATGCGTGCGCCTTTGAGCAGAATGGTTGAGGAGGGATTGTCTTTTTTGTAATAGACTTTGACCCAGGTTTCTTCAGGCGAATATTTTGGATCTTCTTTCTTTGCCATGGATTTCTTAGAACTGTCTGCAGTTGATTTCTTGGTCGTGTCAGTGAGGGCCTTGAGATCAGCCAATTTCCTGGCGGCCTTCAAACTGTCATCCAGCTTGTCTGACTGGATGAGGTTATATACAAAATGAGCCGCACCCAAACTATAGTGAATCTTCTGTCCATCAGCAGACCAGGCCGGAAATTCACCCCCGATCTCGGTCAGTTTCCTGCTTGGAAATTCAGCACTGCTGGCATCTGCAACGGAAATGGAA
>Ga0222713_10004950_pt1 | contig 13139 bp, 9 predicted proteins | sample C33_649DmetaG_FD_165061 | JGI IMG/M metagenome (GOLD analysis project Ga0222713, IMG submission 165061) | Estuarine water microbial communities from San Francisco Bay, California, United States - C33_649D | ecosystem: Environmental > Aquatic > Marine > Unclassified | place: USA: California...
AACGTGTCCGTCCTCGAGGGCGGCGGCGCGGTCGGTCGGTCACTCGGTCGGTCGGTCATGTCCTCGGTCGGTCGGTCACGCCCAGCACATCGGTCGGTCGGTCACATCAATCGACGACGACGGACGGGGTGTTGGCGCGCGATCGCGCCATTCCATCGAATCGAATCGATTGGAATGGCGGCGTCGAGCGACGGCGTCGTCGCGCCGCGCCCATCGTCGTCGTCGTCGTCGTCCTTCGCGTCGTCGTCGTCGAAGTTCGTTGAGACGTTCAAGACGTTCAAGACGTCATCGAACGACGAACGACGACGCGCGAGCGGAGGCGACGCGGAGGCGACGCGCGGACGCGGAAGCGAAAAGCGACGACGACGTAGAGACGAAAGGACGCGCGGGATGAATGCCACGCGAAGGATGATGGAAAAAGGAGTTTTCGTCTTAGCGTTCGCGATGGCGGTGATGCCGATGACGAAAGCGTCGAGCGATTGGGGGCGAGCGAGCGCGAGGCGCGGGGTCAACACCAATTCAATGTTAGGGGCGAAGGATGACGGCGAACGAGGACGAATGGACGTGCGCGTGAGCGCGAGAGATTTAGAGGCGATGACGGCGTTTGGGACGATGAATGACGATGAGTTGGAGCGGATTATTGGCGATGAAAGCGAGGATGACCCGGACGCGTTGACGTTTGACGAGCTCGGGGAGACGAGCGACGACGCGGATGAGGCGAGCGTAGAAGAGGAGAGAGGGCGGTCGAATGCGCGGGCGAGCGCGGTAGCGGGGTTGGGTGTCGCTCGTACGGTTAAGCCGAAGCGTCCGGATGAGGCTCTGGCGGCGATGCGCGCGGCGTTAGAGCTCGAGTACGAGTACGACGGCGCGGGCGCGTCTGGCTTGGGCGTCGACGCCGACATGGCGGATGATGATGACGGTTCCTACGTCGATCTCGCGCCGGTGATGAGCGAGGTACCGATGAAAAGTGGTGCGATGCCGACCAAAAGCGGTGCGGCGCCGGCACCGACGATTTCAAAACCGCTGGAGGACTACGTGGCGAAACACGCGAGCGGTGCGCACGCGCCGAGCGCGCACGGTGGATTTCCCGTAGTCGTTCCTGGGGCCACTAAGGATGTTCGTCCGCAGGAGAAGCGGCGCGATGGCTGGGTTTTAAGTTGGAGCGACGAATTTGATGGCGGATTTTTAGATTCCACGAAGTGGCAACCGAAGATGAACGCGAGCGCGCCCGGGTTGGAGCGTCACGGCGGGCAGCAACAATTTTACACGCCAGATATGTGCAAAGTCGTCGACGGCGCGCTCGTGCTCGCCACGCGGCGTCGCGATGGCGTCATCACTGATGCGAGCCGAACGGGCGTTAATCGCGGAAACGGCGACGGGTACCCGTTTCTGTCGTGCTGGGTGGACACAAAGGATACGTTTACGCAAACGTACGGGCGCGTTGAGATTCGCGCTAAAATTCCTGATGCGTCGTGTCCGGGCATTTGGCCGCAGCACTGGATGCTTCCCAATCCCGCGACGAGCGTTCCCAAGCAAGCGTGCTGGCCTCTTGGTGGGCAGATTGACGTCATGCAGTCGTACGGTAGAGGTCGAGGCGGTCCGGGGACGCGAGCGGGGACGGTGGAGTCGGGGTATCATTTCGCCCCGCAAGGCGAGTGCGGTGTCGACGGCTACGCTCGAAGCGCGTATCCATCGCCGCTTGACGTCAAGATTGACTTTAGCGACGACTTTCACGTCTTCGCCGTGGAGTGGAACAAGGAGAGTCTCACTTTTTACGTCGATGGACACGTGGTGAACGAATTGTCGCAGTTCAACGTCCCGATCATTCCGCGATGGCCATTTTACTTGATTTTGAACACCGCGGTGTCACCGTTTGGGATGCCGGAAGCGCTCGAGCAGTGTGCGGACGACATGTTTCATTACGTTGATTACGTACGCGTGTACAAGCGCGCGGCGGTTCGCCTTAGCCCCGAGGTGTGGCACTTTTTGACGTTTTCCGCCGTCGTCCTGGTGTCGTTCATAGTCGTCAGCGTCGTCGCCCTTCACGGGGCGTACAAGCGCGAAGAAGACACGTTCTACACGACAGCTTATGACGAATACGGCGTCGAATATCGAAAGCCAGTCAAGCAATTCACCTACGACGTTAACGACGAGGACGAAAACGCACCGTTCGGTCGTCGAAAGCCCGATACCAAGGTCGGCGCCGCGACGCCACTCATCGGCGACGTCGTCCTGGCGCTACCCGACGACGGCACTGGGCGGTACCAGCAAAGCGGCGTTGGTCGCTTTGGCGTGTCGACGATCCGACGTCGTCCGCTCCCGCCATCTCAAAAAAATCGCGGATACTACGCCGATATCTGGTCCAGAGACGTGGATGACGGCGACGATTACTCGCGCGCCGAGCGTCGACGCCAAGCGAAAACTCGCGAACGGCAGTTGAACTAGTCAACTTTCCGTGCGCACAAAACACTAATAGCTCATCATTAGCAACACATTTAATTAGAACCTATTCTAGAACATCACATCACTCACACCGGCGGCGCGCGCCCTCCGCGACCGAGCGCGCTGTTCGCGTTCCTTCCTCGTCCCCGTCCTCGCCCGCCGACGCGTCGCGGCTTCAGCCCCGTCACGAGCGCTGCCTCCATCGCCGTCTCGCGAGCGAACACCCCTAACTTCGCACTAGCATTCGAAACCTCTGCACTGGCGCTCGCCGCGCGAGCGTCCGCGAGCGCGCGGACGATTTCCGCGTTCGCTTCCGCCGCCGCGCTCGCCGCTTCGGCGGCTTGACACGTCGAGCACCGTCGCGCGCTCGCCTTGTTCAACTGCGCTCGCGAAAATGCCGACGCTGGCTTTTCGACCCCGCACGATGCGCACTGGTGTTGTGCGATTTCGCATTCGCCCATGCGAAGCGCGGCGGCGGCGGCGGCGAGCTCGCGCTCGGCGAGTTCGGCGCTCGCGACGCACGACTTGCACTTTATAGCCGCCTTCGCGTCGACGCGAAACTTTTGTTGCATCTTAGCGCTAAATTCCATCGCGGGTAAGGATTTGCGACCGCATGACGAGCAATTGAAAATACCGCGCCATTGGCTCGGGTCCACGCCCGCGCGAACGCCGAGATCGGCGGACATGCGCGGTCGGCGTGTGCGGTAAGCGGTGAAACGTCGCTCGAGGTCGCGACGTATACCGCACGTATTTATTTAATTCTGTGTACATTTGATTGCGTGCGTGAACGCGCGCGCGTTAAATCAAAGCTATTCTTCTCATCCACGCTTCGTTCGCGCGCGATCGTTTTCATCTCCATCTCGTCCTCGCGAATCTGAAAGCTGAAAATCAACCCCGCGCTCGCCCCGCGCGCGCGCGCTCTACTTCTCATCATCCCAAACCCCTTCATCATCGTACACGAACTGCGCTCCGATCATGTACGCATCATTCTCCGCATCATACTCCGCCTTCACGCGTTTCACCGGTATGCTCACCGCGTACATCGTCCCCAACTCCGTATCCGTCTCCATCGAAACGTCCACGCTTTGATTCTCATCCAAATCCACGAATTCCCCCACGACTTCCACGATTCTCATCTTCATCTCCTCCATCGACTGTTCATTCATCGTGCACCGATCGGCGACCAATATCATTCTCAACCTCTTCTTCGCCTCTTGCCTCGCCGTGTCTTCCGCGTTCGGGGGGAAGAAGATTCTATACGCGCTCTTCATCTTCCCCCAAAACGTCTCGCGTTCGTCGCTCTCGCCCTCGGACGCGCGCGCGTTTCGCCCGGTCGACGACGCGCTCGCCTGCGTCGCCCTCGAGCGAACGTCCCGCGGTCGACGGTTTATGGACATTGAATCAACAAACAACGTCGCGTGCGCGCGAGCGACATCGCGCGATATCGTCGCGCGCGCGGCGTCGCGCGCGCGCGCGCGATCGCATCGCGACGCGATCGAACGCGCGCGCGATCGACGAAAAGGCGATATCGTCGACGCGTGCCGATCGAGGGCGCGCATGGACGCGAATGGAAAAATTTCAACGACAATCGATGCGATTCGATCGCGTGTGACGCGACGTCGCCCGTCGTCGTCGAGAGGCGACGTCGTTCGAATCGAATCGAATCGAATCGAATCGATCGAATCGATCGCGCGCGCGATGTCGTCGGTCGTGTGTTTGTTTGAAAATCACACACGCTCTGAGTCATGAACTCGACATATTGGTACCGCGTAAAACGGCCTCTCGACGCCTCTCGACGCCTCTCGACGACGGTCGTCGGTCGATCGATCGATCGATCGATCGACGAGGGACACATTGATGAGTCGTGACTCAAAAACATTTGAATCTCGGACGTCGTGACGTCGATCGCGACGTCCGAGACGCGCGCGCGCGCGCGCGCATCGACGGCGAACGCGACGCGAGCGCGCGACGCGATTCGCGCGCGACGCGACGACGGCGAACGGTTTTTTTGCGCGCGTCTCATTTTTTTTAGTCGAGCGCGTCGCGTGAAGACCGTCGAGCGCGCTCGCGGTGGTTCATCATTTCAATCATGGCGAAGCGCGTGAAGACGGATGATGGCGCGATCGCGCGTGGGAATGAAGAGAAAGAATCGAGCGAGACAGTGGTTTCGCTGTTCGGGGCGACGTCGACGAGCGCGGAGGCATCGTACGATGATCTCACCGGCGCGGCGTTGCTCGGGATCGATGACGAAGCGATAAAGGCGGAGGAGGAGTTGGCAAAGGCGCGAACGGAGGAGGCGCGAGCGAGCGCGAGCGCGAGCGTCGCGCCGTTGGATGATAAGAAGTTTAAACAGTTGGATGAATTATTGGATCAAACGACGATTTACAGTCAGTTTTTGAGCGAACAGATGGATACGTTGGATGAGGAAGTGGACGAGAACGGCGCGCCGACTGGGGTGAAGAAGAAGAAGCGCAAGATGAGCGAAGCGGAGGAGTTGGCGGCGACGCGGGCGTTTTTACCGTTGATGGCGGGATCGATGCGGGATTATCAGCTGAAAGGGGTGAAGTGGTTGATTTCGTTATATCAAAATGGTTTGAATGGGATCTTGGCCGATCAAATGGGCCTCGGGAAGACGGTGCAAACGATTGGGTTCCTGAGCCACCTGCGGTCAAAAGGCATCTTGGGACCGTACTTGGTCATCGGGCCGCTGAGCACTTTGAGCAATTGGGTGAGCGAGTTCGCGCGCTGGACGCCGACGATTCCGGTGATTTTGTATCACGGCACTCGCCAAGAGCGCGCGGAGAAGCGCTCAGCGTTCTTACCGACGTCGACGCCAATCAAGCCAGAGTTTCCAGTCATCGTGACGTCGTACGAAGTCGTGATGGCGGATCGCAAATTCTTGCAAAAGTACAACTTCAAGTATTTGGTCGTGGATGAAGGACATCGATTGAAGAATTTCGATTGTAAACTCATTCGCGAGTTGAAGTTCATTCCGGCTGGGAACAAGTTGCTCCTCACCGGGACGCCGTTGCAAAACAACCTTCCAGAGTTGTGGTCGTTATTGCACTTCTTGCTCCCAGATGTCTTTAGCTCTTTATCTCAATTCCAATCTTGGTTTGATTTCACCGATGACATCGGTAAAGAAGACGCGGATTCAGCGGCGGCAGACACCAGTCGAACCGAGCAGGAGCACCGCGCTAAAGTGGTGAGCAAGTTACACGGGATTTTAAGACCATTCTTGTTGCGACGTTTGAAGGGAGACGTCGAGCTGTCGTTGCCGCGCAAAAAGGAAATTCTTTTGTACGCGCAAATGGTCCCAAAGCAACGCGAATTTAATGATGCGCTAGTGAATCGAACTATTACGGAGTTATTACAAAAGTTTGCCTCTGGCTCGTCGGTGCCAGTCGGGCACACCGCGGTGAACAATATGCTCATGCAGTTGCGTAAGAATTGCAATCACCCGGATTTAATCACCGGCGGCCTCGACGGATCCATCATGTTCCCTTCCGCCGACGAACTCGTCGCACAGTGCGGAAAGATGCAATTGCTCGATCGATTGATGAAAAAGCTTCGCGCTCGCGGGCACAAGGTTCTCATTTTCTCGCAAATGACGCGCATGTTGGATTTGTTGGAGTCATTTTTCCAACAGCGCAACGAGCCGGTGTGCCGCCTCGACGGCAGTGTCAAGCAAGAAGACCGCCGCGATGCGATTGCGAGATTTAACACCGACCCGAATTTCGGCGTTTTCTTGCTCTCCACTCGCGCCGGTGGTCTCGGAATCAACCTCACGGGCGGGGACACGGTCATTATTTATGATTCCGATTGGAATCCGCACCAAGATTTACAAGCCATGGACCGCGTGCACAGAATCGGTCAAACCAAACCCGTGCATGTCTACCGCCTCGCCACCGCGAAATCCGTTGAGGGTAAGATGTTGAAGAAAGCCGCGGGGAAGCTCGCGCTTGAGAAGCTCGTCGTCACCGGTGGACAGTTCAAGCAAGACAAGACGCAGGGCAAGAAGGAATTTAGCGCCGACGAGCTCATCGCCCTCCTCCGCGGCGACACTGGCGTCAAGGACGACGACTTGCCGCAAAGCGCGAATATCTCAGATAAAGACCTCGACGTCATTCTCGATCGTCGCGACTTACTCGGGGAAATCCCTCGGAACCCATCAATTGGAGTCGGATGGGAGGACGCCGAGGACCGTTCTGGGATGTCGCTTCTCGGCAACATTTCAGAAAAATAAAACCACCGCCGCCGCAAGATCATCACCGCAAGTCATCAAACCCAGCCTAACACACCATATTGTTCGCATTGAAGTAACATTCATTCACAGTCGCCGATGTCCGCGTAGACGCTCGCGCCGACGTTCCTTCCCACGTTGAGAACCCGAGCGATTCCACTCGCGCATCGCCTTCGCGTCGGACTCCACTTCTCGCCATGCCGAACGCGAAGTCCATAAAACTTCGCGGCGATTTTGACGCGCACGTCTCGAAATCCCCACCGATCGTCGCCAAGTACACGTCTGCCGACGCCTTGCTTCTCCCTCGCGTCCGCGCCTACGTCCGCGCGCGCGACGGCGACCGGGACCGTTCCTATGCGCATTCCGTCGACGATGTCGTCGCGAACCTTCGCGCGACGTACCGTCAGTACGCTCGAAAACCGCTCAATGCGTTCAAGCGCGCGTGCGCCAAGGCGTTGATGGAGTGTGAAAGGCGCGATGTGGATGAAAAGATGAAGCCGCCGGCGAGCGAAAGCGCGTTCGAGCGCGTAACGGGCGAGGAGTCGGATGATCACGAAGTGACGAGCTCTAGTGGGGAGTACGAGACGGATGAGAGTGACGATTCGCTCGATGAGTCGTCGACGTCGGAAGAGGACGATGGGTCTGGGTATTCGAAAGCGAGCGAAGACGCGAGAGCGGTGGCTTTTGAGAAAGCCGCACTAAAATTGAAGGGTAACGTGCGCGATGACGTCGATAGGAACGTAGAGGGAAAGACGAGTCAACTAACGCGAGCGTTTGCGCCGCCGGAGGTCGTTGCGGCGGCGGCGCAGCGCGCGTTGAAGCTGGAGGAGGAGGAACGCGCGGCGGCTGGGTCGAAGCGAGCGACGACGGCTGAGACGAGCGCGCACGAGCGCGCGGTTCGCGCGGTCGCCGAAGCCAAGGCGAATGGGAACGCGGTCAACGTGAATGAAAGAGGGATGAAAATTGCACGCGCTTCGAAGGGCGAGAAGCGGGAGAAGAAAGGGAAGAAGGGCAAGGGACATCGAAGAAAACGAGCCGGCGGCGGCGGCGGCTCGAGCGGGACTTCGGACGACGATGATGAATTCGGACGCTCGGCGTCCGCGAAAGTGTTCGCACAAATGACTTCGCCTCGTTCTGTTCGATTGAGCGATTTGGGAGGCATCGAAGACTCCCTCGTGGCGATTCGTGAATTGATTCTGTGTCCGCTGATGCATCCGGAGCTCTACGCATGGCTCGGCGTCGATCCTCCGCGTGGCGTGCTGCTTCACGGTCCACCGGGGTGTGGTAAGACGACTCTAGCGCACGCCATCGCACAGGAGGCAAAAGTACCGTTCTTTTCCATCGCGGCGACGGAAATCGTGAGCGGTATGAGCGGGGAGTCTGAGGCTAAAATCCGCGAATTGTTTACCATGGCGGCGGCACACGCGCCGTCGATAATCTTCATCGACGAAATAGACGCCATAGTGCCCAAGCGCGAGAGCGCGCAACGTGAAATGGAGCGACGAATTGTTGCGCAGTTATTGGCTTCGATGGACGAGTTGCAATCGTCCGTATCGAATGCGGACGCCGTGGATCGATTAGCGAGATGCCGACGACATGTCACGGTCATCGGCGCCACGAATAGACCAGACGGAATGGACGCCGCTCTTCGCCGCGCCGGTCGATTCGATCGCGAAATCATGCTCGGGATCCCCGACGAAGCCGCGCGGGAGCGCATCTTGCGCGTGCAAGCTACGAAACTGCGTTTGAGTGGCGATTTGGACTTGAGAGAAATCGCGAAAAAGACGCCCGGGTACGTCGGCGCAGATTTATCCGCACTCGCGAAGGAAGCCGCGGCATCCGCGGTGACGAGAATCTTCCAAAAACTAAACGCCAGCGGAGACGCCGATATGCGCGATGGTGTCATCGAGCGCAAAGAACTGAAGCTCGCCACGGGACGATTAGCGGACCCGCGTGCGTTGACGGAGACTGAGCTCGAGGATTTAACCATCACTATGGATGATTTCACGTTGGCGTTGACGCGAGTGCAGCCATCGGCGCAGCGCGAAGGGTTTACGACGACGCCAAACGTCACTTGGGACGACGTCGGGTCGCTCACGGAGATTCGCGAGGAGCTCAAATTCTCCATCGCCGAACCCATCGCGCATCCAGAGCGATTCCAGGCTATGGGATTGAATATCTCCACGGGCGTGCTTCTGTACGGTCCGCCGGGATGCGGGAAGACTCTAGTCGCCAAAGCGACCGCGAACGAAGCGTGTGCGAACTTTATCTCCATCAAAGGCCCGGAACTTCTGAACAAGTACGTCGGGGAAAGCGAGCGAGCGGTGCGCACGCTGTTTCAGCGCGCCAGAGCGGCGAGTCCGTGCGTGTTGTTCTTTGATGAAATGGATTCTCTCGCCCCACGCCGCGGTAGCGGTGGCGATAATACCTCTGCAGAACGCGTGGTGAATCAGCTGCTCACGGAAATGGATGGTTTAGAGGCGCGAAATGCGACGTTTTTGATCGCCGCGACGAATAGACCAGACATGATTGATCCGGCGATGCTTCGGCCGGGACGCCTGGATAAATTATTGTACGTCCCTTTGCCTCCACTGGATGGACGCGTGGCGATTTTGAAGACGCTCACGCGTAAGACACCGATCGCGTTGGACGTTAAGATTGAGCAAATTGCCATGAGCGCGTCGTGCGATGGGTTCAGCGGCGCCGATTTAGCGGCTTTGGTGCGCGAAGCGTGCGTGGCGGCGTTAAAATCCATGACCGTCGCCGGTTCCATCCCCCTCGTGACGTCCACGCATTTCGACGAAGCATTCACTAAAGTTCAACCGTCGGTGAGTAAAGCCGACCACGCGCGTTACGACGAGCTCAGGCGTAAGCTCAGACGCGAACGCGGTCGCGTCAACAAGTCGCAGCGCTCCCGCTCGAGCGACGACGTCGCGCCGTTCGAGCCCCATAAACGCTTGCGCGGCGACCGCGACGACGATCGCGACGACGATCGCGCCGGTGACGACCGCGAACTCGCCTTGTCGTGATCACACGTCGTCTTACGTCGTCTTACGGAGCGCCGTTCGCGTCGCCTCGCGCTTCGTTCGTTGTGTCCGACCGACCGACCGACCGAATCACATCACATCCCCACCGCCTCAGTCGCGCGTCGCGACCGCGCGCTCGGCGTCATCCCGCACCGCGACGACCGTCGCCGTCGCTCGAAACCAAACCCGTGGACATTCGCACGCGCACGCGATGGCGAATGTGAATGCCAATTCAATTTTGCACGCGCGCTGGAATGCGAATGTGCGATGGAATGCGAAAATGAATGGGAATGCGCGTTGGAGACGCCGCGCCGCGATCGCGCGCGCGCACGCCGAACGTTCAAACGAACAAGAGATGATGACGGCGACGAACGCGCGCCGGCGAGCGGTGGCGATCGCGATCGCGTCGTCGTCGCTCGCGCTCGCGCCGCGAGCGAGCGAAGCGAAGCTGAGCGGCGGCCCCACGGGGGGAATCCCGATCGAGTCGTTCGCCCCGATACCCGGGACGACGCCGGCGATCTTGTATTACGATTTGAAAGGCGCGAGCGGGATAGAGGGCGGCGCCCCGAGAGGGGCGCGCGTGGCGGTGCATTATGATTTAAAATTTAGGAATATCACGATCGGGACGTCGAGACAGGGAGCGGGCGTGACCGGAGGGTCGCCGATTGGGTTTCAAGTCGGCGCCAAGGCGGGAACCCCGGGCGGGCCTTTTATCGAGGCGTTTAATGTCGGTATACGAGGCATGGGCGTGGGTACGGTGAGGAGGATGATCGTGCCGCCGGAGTACGCGTACGGGAACTTGGAAGTTCAAGAGATCCCCCCCGGGGCGACGGTGACGCTGGATTTGGAGTTGCTAAGCGTGGCGAAGGATCCGATTCGCGGTGGTGTCGCTGGCGTAGATTAAGGGTGAGTTCTTGATGGCGTTGCAAGAGATGCATCGGGAGGACTAATTCGCGCGCGCGCGCGACGGGAAAGAATATAATAAGAAAGAATTTTTTGCGTCGCGGAATCATCGTCGCGAAACGATATCGGCGACGAGAGCGTCGGAGAACGTCTTGTTCTTTTGGAAATGACGCATGTGAAGAATCGGTACGCATCCTTGCGCGGCGATGGATGGGCCTCTTCCGTCGGCGAGCGCGTACTTTCGAGGTTCCTGCGCCGCTAACATGGCTTCCCCCGCGGGCGAGCCAACTTTGTCGCACATCTTCATCAGCGCGTCATAGGAGTTCATCTTCATGTACGGACACGACGCACAACCGCCATCGAGGGAACATCCCTCGCCCGCGCTCGGACCCGGGACGACGGGCATGTCGACTTCACCCGTTTGCGTGATGGCGTCCGACGACACCGGGAAGATGATTTCCGCTTGAACGTCCGTAACCCCCTTAGCCTTAGCCGCACGCAATCTCGATTGCACGGCGCGAACGATGGAGGTCACCATGCCGGTCTCCGTGCCGAGCACGAAACGTAATCGTTCGCCTTCGGGTAACGCCCGTTCGATCGCCTCATCGACGCGGGCGCACGTGTAGTCCAAAATATTTTGCGTCGAACCGACGACGCCCAGACCTCGATCCTTGGCCTCCATAGCGAGCTTAAACATCTCGCCCGGGACCTCAAAGTGCGCCGTCTGGTAAGCATCGCCGTAGAAATTACGTACAACGTCGCATACATCCTTGCCAAACATGTCGTGCACCATGCACGTGCCGTCGTTGAAATACTGCAGTCGAGGCAACAGCGCATTGATCGTCTCGCGGTTGTGCGCTGGGTGCACCGCCTTGATGTCCTCGTCGTCCCACGTCGTCATTCTGCGCAACAGCTCGACGAGGTTGCCACCCATGTACGTATCGGGGCCGTAAAACACGTTGACGTTTGGGATTTGCGCCGCGGCTTGTAAAACTGTGGTCACGACGTTGGACGACGTGCACGTGATGGTGGGAAGTTTTGCATTCGCCGCCGCCTTGGTATCCAATCCGGTGTTGATGTAAATCACGTGCACGGAGTTCGGCGTCTTCCCGGCTTCGTCTAAATACTTGTCGTAGCTCGCGCTTTGCGCCGCTTCGGCGAGCGAGCACCCGATCTCCGCCGCCGCCATGCGGTACACCTTGGCTTTCGTATACCCAGCTTCGTCGATGATCGCCCGAACGTTCTCCGACATGAAATCAACCCCCAAAACCCCAATCGTTTCGCATCCCTGCTCGACCATCTTCACCGCCAAATCCGCCATGACGAGCGAATCGCTAATCGCTATATGTGGGTACGACGCTTTCGCCGCCATCAAAATCCCTTGTACCTCGGGGTCCATATAAAAGTGCGCGACGATCCCAATCTTCTTCCCCCTTAACGCCTCCACTAACACTCGCACCTTCTTCTCATCCGGCTCCAAATAACTCGCCTGCGACGCCGCGAACGACCCTCGCGATCGCACCTCATCCGCGCTCACGATCAAACTCGGAAACGGCTCGCCTATCCCTTTCCCCCCGAGTTCGATCACCCTCATTTGTTTCTTCGCGCACTCGATCATATTCCGAAACCCATTCGCCCGAGACCTATCACATTCCGCGACGACGCGCGCGTCGCGCCCGAACGCCTCCGCCCGCTCGCGCGCCGCCGACGTCGTCTGCCCATTCATCGCATCGCACAACGCGATTCCAAACCCGTACACCACGTCGCTTTCGCTCGAACATCGCGCGCGGACGCACCCGCGATCGTCCACGTCGATGGCGATCCAACTCGCCTGCGCGCACCCCGGCACGCGCGCGTCGCGTTCGCGCTCGCTCGATGGTAACTCCTCCATCCGTCGCCGTCGCCCGATGGCGATGAGGGACTTCAGCGACGTCGCGCGTTCGACGGAAAGATTTTCCGTGGATTCATTTCGCGCGTTCGCGCGAGACGAACGAGCGCGCGAGCGCGAATGCGCGCCATTCGTCGGTGCGCCGTGGACGCGCCGCCGGTGGTGATGCCGAGGACGGGGATGGGCGAGATTCGCGCGCGCCTCCGCGAATGCGTGCGCCATGAATGGACGTCCGCGCGCGATTGCGCGAGAGAAAATTAAATCTCAATCGAATGCGTCGCGTGCGTTCGGTCGTCGACGCGCGCGAGCGAGCGATTGAGGACGGCATCGACGCGCGTTTCGCGGAGGATGGCGACGTCGACGGTCGTCGTCGATGCGGAGGGATGGACGGGTTTTGTGGAGTTTTCGGACGTTTGGTACGTACTGTATGTCTTTTAGTAATACGTCGCAATGACACGTACATGCGAGACTCGATGGACGTAGTGATAGGACTTTTGGTACGTACTGTAAGTCTTTTAGTAATGAGTCGCAAAGACACGTGCACGCGATGGCGTCGGCGCGAGACGAGAGCGTCGTCGACGTCGCGGCGAACGACGCGGACGAGTGGAACATGGAGAGAGACGTGATTGGTGATATT
>Ga0222713_10004951_pt1 | contig 13138 bp, 10 predicted proteins | sample C33_649DmetaG_FD_165061 | JGI IMG/M metagenome (GOLD analysis project Ga0222713, IMG submission 165061) | Estuarine water microbial communities from San Francisco Bay, California, United States - C33_649D | ecosystem: Environmental > Aquatic > Marine > Unclassified | place: USA: California...
GAAATGACCTCGTCGCCATCGGCGAGATCGGCCACGACCACCTTGGCTCCCTCGGAGGCGAAGAGTTCAGCGGCGGTACGACCGAGACCGGATGCTGCACCAGTGATGAGGGCGACTTTGCCCGACAGACGATTCATGGAGGCTCCTGTTCGAGAATTTCAGATGCGTTCGAAGTAGCGGCGGAGTTCCCAGTCGGTCACCGAGCGGTTGAACGAGGCCCACTCGGTCTCGGCCGAGCGCAAGATCCAGTGATGAACATCGTCGCCGAAACATTCACGGGCTTTGTCGCTCGCACGCCACGCCTCGATCGCATCGGGCAAATTCCACGGAATGCGATCGACGTCGGTCGCGGTGTAGCCGTTTCCTGCGTAGGGCGGTCCGAGTTCGAGACCATGACGAATTCCGTACAGTCCTCCGGCCACGTTGCCGGCGAAGGCGAGATAGCTGACTGCGTCAGCACCCGGAATGCGATTTTCGACGCGTGTCGATGCGCCGTGACCGACTTTGCGAAATCCAAGGGTGCGATTGTCGATTCCCCACCCGACCCCAGTAGGTGCCCACGATTCGGGTTGGAATCGTTTGTAACTGTTCACGGTCGGAGCCCACAACAACGAGAACTCTCGGGCGGTGGCGATTTGACCGGCGAGGAAGTGTCGGAACATCGCACTCATGCCGAGGGAATCCGACTCGTCGGCGAAGAGATTCGACGTGCGGGATTCGTCCCAGAGACTCACGTGGACATGACATGACGAACCCACGTCGGCGAAAGAAGGCTTGGCCATGAACGTGAGGGATCGTCCGTGCCGTGAAGCGATCTCTTTGGCGGCGAACTTGTAGATCAAATTGCGGTCGGCCATCTCGATCGCATCGGTGTACGACAGATTGATCTCGTGTTGACCGGCCCCCGCCTCACCCTTCGAGAATTCGACCGGAACACCCGACGCGTCGAGGGCCCGTCTGATGTCACCCACGACGACCTCGTCCTGAGTCGTGATCTGGATGCTGTAGTCCTCGGCGAACGGTGAATGGGTGTGCAAATCTCGATAATCCGCCTCGTAGGCCTCGCGATACGTCTCGCGGTACATGAAGAACTCGATTTCACTGCCGAGCATCGGGACGGCACCCAGGTCGCGCGACGCCTCCATCTGACGGCGCAGAATCGTGCGAGGGGCCACTTCGACGGCCTCTCCAGACGGCGTCGTGAGATCGCACATCACGAGAGCGGTTCGATCGAGCCATGACAGCACTCGAATTGTCGACCAGTCGGCGCCAGCCACCATGTCTCCGTAGCCCGTGTCGAAGCTCGAGAAACGAAAACCGGTTTCCGGCTGATCGTCGAGGTCGCACGTGAGCAAGTAGTCGCAGTTTTCGGTCCCGTGCTCGGCAACGTGCTCGAGGAAGAAGTGGCCCGAACTGCGTTTACCCACCAGGCGTCCGTAGCGATCAGGGAATGCCATGATCACGGTGTCGACGAGCTCGGACTCGATGAGCTCGGTCAGCTCGTTGCGCGAGATGACCCCCCTACCGTTCATGCGAGCACGCTACCCAACCTCGGCCGGGCACGGTCCGACGTCGGCGACGACCACTTACTTCTTGGCCGGCGCCTTCTTGGCCGGCGCCTTTTTGGCTGCAGCTTTCGCGGGAGCAGCCTTCTTCGCTACCGGCGCCTTCTTGGCTGCAGCTTTCGCGGGAGCGGACTTCGCCGGAGCAACTTTCTTCGGCGCCGCCTCCTTTTTGGCGGGCGCCTTCTTGGCTGCAGCCTTCGCGGGAGCAGCCTTCTTCGGCGCCTCGTCGTCGTCGTCCGCAGCCACGGCTGGAGCAGCCTTCTTCGGCGCCTCGTCAGCTACGTCGGACTTGGCCACCTTGGTCGCCTTGGCCGGCTTCAACACACCTTTGGCGAGCGCATCGTCCAAGTACTGCTCGGCGTCCTCGGTGGACACTTTGAGAGCGGGAGCGATCTCGGAGATGAGGTTGACTCGCGCCCGTTCGTACATGGTGCGCTCTGCCGCCGACAACGACGCATCTCGGTTACGAGCGGCCAGGTTTCGTACGACTTCAGCCACCTGGTAGACGTCTCCGCTCTTCAACTTCTCCTGATGGTTCTTGAAGCGACGGCTCCAGTTGCTCGGAACTCGGGGATCGGCCTTCGACAGAACGGCGACCAAGTCGGCCAGTTCGTCGGGGGACACCGGCGGACGAACTCCAACGTCATCGACCTTCGACAACGGAACCTTGAGCATCATCTCACCGATCACGGTCGAGAGGATCAGGTACTCGATCGGCTTACCGCTCTCGAAAGGATCTTCCTTGCGAGTTGCCACCACCTTGCACGCTCCGTGCTGGGGATAGATGACGGTGTCACCTTTCTTGAACTTCACTCGGACCTCGCTCGGGGGATGCACTTTGGCAGTTCCGCAAGTCTAGGGCGAACGATGCTGAATCTGGCGCCCTCGGCACGATTCGAACGTGCGCGCTACGGATTAGAAGGCCGTTGCTCTATCCAACTGAGCTACGAGGGCTTTCCGGAAAGCCTACGGAGAATGCACTGGCGGTCGGCACTAGCGACCGGCGTGCTGGTCAATCGAGAGATCGGCGCAGCAGATCGAGTGCCGAGATCACGGCCATCTGACGCATCGGATCACGTTGCCCAGGAAGACGGAGATGAGCGGCCATCGTCGTGACACCCTCACGTGACAAACCCACCCACAGAGTTCCGACCGGCTGGCCGTCTTGTTCACTCGGACCGGCCACACCGGTCAGAGACAATCCGATGTCGGTCCCGAGCAACCGACGTACGCCGTCCGCCATGGCGATCGCTGCCGACTCCGACACCACCGGACCTTCAGGAACCCCGAGTAGATCGTGCTTCACAGCACTGGCGTAACTCACGACAGACCCACGTAGCACCTGACTGGCGCCGGGAATCGTCGTCAATCGACCCGACACCAGACCACCAGTCACCGATTCGGCGATCGCCAGCGAGAGCCCGAGCTCACTCATCCGCTTGATCACAACCGCTTCCATGTTGTCGTCGTCGTAGCCGAAGACGAAATCTCCGACCTCGTCGAGGACCCGCTCTTCCCACTCCTCGAGCAGCTCGCGCGCTTCGCCGTCCGTGGCTCCTTTGGCGGTGAGACGCACCTTCAGACCTTCCCAGCCACTGGCCAAGAACGCCAAAGTCGGATTACCACGTTCTTCGAGTTCGGCGATCACTCGATCGAGTCGCTCGTTCAGCCCGCTCTCGCTCTCGCCCCACGTGCGGATCACTCGGCTGACGATCACACCGGAGTCGCCGTTTCGCCGGCGGAGATCCGGAAGAATCACCCGCTCCATCATGTCGTACATCTCATGCGGAACTCCAGGTACGGCATAGATGACCTTGTCCCCTACCGGACACACCAATCCCGGTGCCGTTCCTCTCGTCTGAGGAATGATCGTCGCACCGTCTGGCACCAACGCTTGTCGAAGATTGTTGTCGGGCATTCGACGACCGCGCGACGAGAACATCGATCGAATGGTCTCGGCGACCCCTTCGTCATGTCGAAGCACAACCCCCATGACCTCGGCGATGGCGTCACGAGTGAGGTCGTCATGTGTCGGACCGAGCCCACCGCACATGATCACCGCATCGGCTTCCTGAAGAGCTCGATCGACGATCGACACGATCCGGGCATGGTTGTCGCCAACCTTGTACTGAACCAACGAATCGATACCGCTGGCCGCAAGTCGCTCGCCGATCCAGGACGAATTCGTGTCGACGATCTGACCGAGCAGCAGTTCGGTTCCGACGGCGACGACGGCGCAACGCATGTCAGGCCTCGACTGCTCGTTGAGCGCGCCAGAGGTACTGCGCACCACTGACGGCTGTGAGCGCAACGGCGATCCAGAGCAGGCTCAGCCAGAACCACCGCATCTCGTCAGCGACGAAGGGGAACACCGCGAATCCGATGCTCAATTGCTGGAACAGGGTCTTGAACTTGGCGAGGCGACTGGCCGGCATGCTGACTCCCTTGGCTCCGACGACGACTCGATACATACTGATCGCCACTTCACGGGCCGCGATGATCAGCACGGGAAGAACCCAGAAGATGTCCCGACTCACGAGTGTGAACATGGCCGAGAGAACGAGGATCTTGTCGGCAAGAGGATCGAGAAAGGCTCCGGCGCGCGTGGTGCCGTGGCGACGAGCGAGGTAGCCGTCGAACCCGTCGCTCACGCAGAGGAGGAACCAGGTGATGAGGGCGATCCACGAGCCCTTTCCACCGTCGGGAAACACCACGAACACGAGAGGCGAGCACAGAATTCGTCCGACGGTGACGGCATTGGCCCACGTGGCGATGGCATTCGGATCGACCGGCATCAGTCGACTCCCGCGCCGACGTGATCGGCCATGAGATCAGGACCGAGAGCCGAGGTCACCAGGACCTCATGAAATTCTCCAACGGCAAGATCGCTCGGCACCTCGACGATTCCGTCGATTTCAGGTGCTTCACGCCGACTTCGCGCCACTCCCGGTTGGTCGACCAACACCTCGATAGTGGAACCGATGAGCAGGTCGCGACGACGAGCCGTGATTGCGTCCTGCATTTCGGTGAGTTCGGCAAGTCGCTGGCGTACGAGTTCCGGGGCGACGGCTCCGTCGAGGTCGTAGGCGTAGGTACCCTCCTCAGGCGAGTAGGCGAAGAATCCGCACCAATCGAGATCGGCTTCGGAGACGAAATCGAGCAACTGATCGTGGTCGGCCTCGGTCTCCCCCGGGTATCCGACGATGAAGTTGCTCCGGAACGTCGCGCCGGGCTCACGACGGCGGATGTCAGCGATCCGCTGCAAGAAACGCTCGCCGTCTCCCCACCGCCTCATCCGCCGCAAAAGGGGTTTGCTCACGTGCTGGAGTGACAGATCGAAATACGGCACTCCGGTTGCGAGGATGGCGTCGATCAACTCGTCGCTCAAGTCACTCGGATAGAGATACAAGAGTCGGGTCCACGGAACTCGCGCCGACACCTTCGACACCAGGTCGACGATCGAGCCGGCGCCGAGCTCGTCTGGACGATCCTTGCCGTAGCTCGCCAGATCTTGGGCCACCAGGACGATTTCTGTCACCTGAAGCTGGTCGACCTCGGCCAAGATCGCGTCGACGTCCCGACTTCGCTGGGGGCCGCGAAACGACGGGATCGCACAGAATCCGCAGGACCGATCGCATCCCTCGGCGATCTTGACGTAGGCCCAGGGAACCGAGGACTTCGGGCGGGGCAGATTCAGGAGGTCGAACGTAGGAATCGGAGTGGACGAGACCGGAATGGTGGTTCGTCCGACAGGCACGACCGGAACACCGAAGCCGGCCACCAGATCGACCTCCGGGAGTGCCGACGCCAGTTCATCGCCGTAACGCTCGGCCATGCAGCCGGTCACGACGAGGCGCGACGACTCGGCACGCTTTTCGTCGAGAGCCAAGATCGTGTCGATCGATTCGCGACGCGCATCTTCGATGAACGCGCATGTGTTCACGACCACGACGTCGGCTTCGGAGGCGTCGTCGGTCGCCGTCAGCCCGTCGGCGAGCATCGTGCCGATCAACTTCTCGGAGTCGACCTGGTTCTTCGGGCAACCGAGCGTCTCGACGTAGAAGCGCTTCGGCTGGCCGGTCACACCCCGAGCCTACAAGTCAGGCGGTGTGTGCGAGCCGGAGGCCCGGGTACGGCCACGTGGTCCGAACCAATCGACCGGTCCCCGACAACGTGATCCACGCGGTGGATGAACCGTCGGCTGCGAAGCAAATGTTGGTCGTGAGGAGATCGCCAGTGTCGACATGTCGGAGAATTTCACCCGAGGGTGCGATCACCGTGACACCCCCGTTCACGAGCGTGGCTACACACACGTTGCCAGCCCCGTCGACTGCCAAGGAGTCGAGAAGTTGTAGACCGGGCAATCCGCACAACAGCGAACTCGTGTCTCCCGGCGCCGTCGGCTCGAGTTCGCCCGGGGCGACGATCCGCCTCTGGAAGACCCGTCCGTTGTGCGTCTCGGCGTAGTACAGCATCGAACCATCGGGTGAAAGTCCGATTCCGTTCGGACTCTCGACCGGAAACGCGATCTCGCGGATCGACGAACCGTCGGCTGTGGCGTAGTAGAGACCAGTGAGGTCACTCGTCCGCGCCTCGTTGTCGCGAATTCCGTGGTCGGTGAAATAGAACCCGCCATGCGAGTCGAACACGAGGTCGTTCGGCGCACGAAGGGCGCGACCGTCGCATTCGGTGTAGAGGTCGGTCACTTCACCCGAGGTCAGGTCGACTCGCTGAATACGACCACCCACGTAGGCCGAGCGATCGAAGGGACCTGGCAAGCAGAGCCCCCCGAAATCGATCTCGGTGAAACAGCCGCCGTTGTTGCAGAGATACAGCGCGCCATCCGGTCCGATGGCGGCTCCGTTCGGACCACCGTCGATCTCGGCAACGACCTCTGTCGCACCGTCGGGGTGGACACGTGTGATTCGCGGCCCGAACATCTCGACGAGCACGACGCTGCCGTCGTTCATGGCGATCGGTCCTTCGGGGAACTTGAGGCCCGACGCGACTTCGGTCAATTCGAGTGATGAAGACGACATGCACGCATCATGCCACGTCGACACGGATGTGCCGTTCGATCAGGCCTGAGCTTCGAGCTCTTCCACGGTCATGAGCACTTCACGAGCCTTGCTACCAGTGCTCGGCCCCACCACTCCCCGCTCTTCGAGGAGATCCATGATCCGTCCGGCTCGAGCGAATCCGACCTTGAGCTTGCGCTGGAGCATCGATGTGGAGCCGAGCTGCGAGCGCACCACGAGTTCCATCGCCTGCCGCAGCAGCGATTCGTCATCGTCGTCGTTGCCGTAGCTGTCGGTGATCGCCGAACCAGCCGACCCTCCAGCCGACGGCTCGTCACCCTCGACGCCTTTCACGTATTCGACCTCCGGCGCCTGCTGGCGCCAATGAGCGACGACTTTGCGCACCTCGTCCTCGGTCACCCAGCAACCCTGGATGCGCTGTGCGACCGACGAGTTGCCGGGTAAGAGGAGCATGTCTCCGCGACCCACCAATTTTTCGGCGCCGACTTGATCGAGGATGACGCGGCTGTCCATCTGACTCGAGACGGCGAAGGCCATACGCGCCGGAATGTTGGCCTTGATCACACCGGTGATCACGTTGACCGACGGTCGCTGCGTGGCAATGATCAGATGGATGCCGACAGCGCGCGCTTTTTGAGCGATGCGCGTGATGCTCTCTTCGACGTCGCGCGCGGCGACCATCATCAGGTCGTTCAACTCGTCGACCACCACGACGATGTACTTCATGCGCTCGAAAGTGCGATCGGTTCCTGCTTCGGCAACCAACTCACCGCGGTCGAAGGCCGCGTTGTAGCCCGTGATGTCGCGGTACCCCATCTCGTAGAGGAGGTCGTAGCGCTTCTCCATCTCGCGGACCGCCCAGGCGAGAGCGTTGGCGGCCTTCTTCGGATTGTTGACCGGCTGGGTGAGGAGATGCGGAAGTCGCGCGTACTGCCCCATCTCGACTTGCTTCGGGTCGACCAGGATGAGCTTCACCTGATCGGGAGTCGTACGCATGAGCAACGACGTGATGATGCAGTTGATTCCGCTCGACTTACCCGCTCCGGTGGCACCGGCGATGAGCAAGTGGGGTGTAGTCGACAGATTCAGGAACACCGATCGCCCCGAAATGTCCTTGCCGATTGCGACGTCGAGTGGGTGAGTCGCATTCTTGGCCTCGGCCGACGCCATGAGGTCGCCAAGAGCCACCAATTGACGAGACGAGTTGGGAACTTCGATACCGATAGCCGACCGGCCGGGGATCGGGGCCAGGATGCGCACGTCGGTCGCGGCCAGCGAGTAGGCGATGTCCTTTTGGAGACTCGTGACTCGGGCCACCTTCACACCGGGCCCGAGTTCGAGTTCGTAACGCGTGACGGTGGGGCCGACGGTGCGCCCCACCAGACGAACGTCGACGCCGTGCGACGACAGCGATTCCTCCAGAATGCGACCGCGACGGTCGATTTCCAATTCGTCGATCGACTGAGCGCCGGTACGCACGAGCGAGGAGGCCGGCGGAAGCTTCCAGTCGCCACGCGGAACGGTGACCTTGACGTCGAGCGATTCCTGAACCGGGACCTGAGTGGGATCAGGTGACGTCGAACTCGGCTCAGGTGACGACTCACGACGCGACCGCCGCCGCAGCACCGGAGCCGGTTCGGCATCGTTCGCGTCGTCGGCCGACTCATCCGAAGAATCTTCGGGTTCAGCCGGAACGAGAGGAGCGAAGCCAGGTTCGTGCACCGCCGACGCAGGAGTGGTGGTGGCGGTGGTGTCGTCCCGATCGGATTTCAACGTGCTCAAATCGTCAGCCGCCTCACGTAGACCCGATCCGAGGCGCTCCGAAAGAGCCGATCCGAGATGTCGCAGTCTTTCGAAGAGATCGCGCAACGACCAACGAGTGATGAGAAGAGTGGCCGCGAGACCGATGGCGACCAACACGAGCACAGCGCCGATGGGACCGATGAGAGCGCGAAGGGTCTGTCCGACGACAGCGCCGATCCAGCCGCCGGCTCCACCGAGGTCGTCGACTCCGCGATAACCATCAGGCCCTCGCCCGATGTGCACGATGCCGAGCACAGCCACCACGAGTCCGCCCCATCCGAGAGTCATCTTGGTGCGTCCAGGCGCGTCGTCCTCACGGATCAGAATCACGCCGATGGTGACCGCCACGACGGGCAACAGATATCGACCCAGGCCAATCACGGCCCCGAGGGCGGCGTCGGCCCCACGACCAACCGGTCCGGCGAGCTCGACGTACACCGCCAGGGCGATCAGGACGCCGACGACGAAGGAGGCAATGGCGGCGAGCTCGGTCTCACGTCCAGAGATCGCTCGGCGAACTTCGCCTGATCCACCACGAGACGACGACGTCGATCGCCGGGAGCCCTGAGGAGGAGTGGCGGCCACGACGCTGCGACCAGGGCTTTTGCGCGTCGTCGACGACGACGAACGACCAGAACCCTTCTTCGCAGCCACATAGGAACGCTACCAAGGGGGCGCGCACACGTTCGGTCTTTCGACGAATCCCTTGTGACGCAGCCGGACGTCAGGCCTCCATGACGACCGGCACGATCATCGGACGGCGCTTCGTGCGCTCATTGACAAAGCGTCCGGCGGCTCGACGCACGTCGCGTTCGAGACCCTCGGGATCTCGTATTCCCTTGGAGAGTGTCGCCTCCACGGCTGCTGCGACCACCTCACACGCTTCGTCGAGCAGATCTTCGGCCTCGGGGGCGTACACCCAGCCGCGTGTGATGATCTCGGGGCCGGTCAGCACCTTGCCCGCCTCCACGTCGACCGTCACGACGACGACGACCACTCCCTCTTCGGCGAGCACACGTCGATCGCGCAGCACGCCTTGCCCGACGTCGCCGACGATGCCGTCGACGTACAGGTATCCGGCCGGCACGCGTCCGACGGGAGAGACCCCGTCGTCGTCGATCTCGATCACGTCACCGTCCTCGCACACGAGAATGTTCGTTCGAGGGATCCCCATCGTTTCGCCGAGTCGAGCGTTGGCGACCATATGGCGGTATTCGCCGTGAACGGGCACGAACCACTCGGGCTCGACGATCGAGAAGTACGTCTTCAGTTCATCGGCTTGGGCATGACCGGTCGCGTGAACATCGGCCACCCCCGAGTGAACCACCTCGGCACCGGCCCGCAAGAGTCCGTCGATCACGCGAGTCACGTTGAACTCGTTCCCGGGAATCGCATGGCTCGAGAGGATGACGGTGTCGTGCTCGCCCACTTTCAACCACTTGCTGTCACCACGAGCCATCAGCGACAAAGCCGACATCGGCTCACCTTGACTGCCGGTCGAGATGATGCACACCCGTTCGGGCGGATGGTTGTCGATCTCCTCGATGTCGATCAGGGTGTGTTCGGGAACACGCAGGACACCGAGATCGCGAGCCAGGCGGACGTTTCGCTGCATCGAACGACCGAGAGTGGCAACCTTTCGGTCAGTGGCGACCGCAGCGTCGATGATCTGCTGCACGCGGTGGATGTGGCTGGCGAAGCTGGCCGTGATGATGCGACGGTCGCTGTGCTCGTGGAAGAGGGACCGAAGCACCGAGCCGATCGAGGTCTCGCTCGGCGAATATCCCTTTTCTTCGGCATTGGTGGAATCGCACAGCAGGAGGCGGATCCCCTCGGCGGACGCGATGGCGCCAAGTCGGGCCAGATCGGTCCGCCGGCCGTCGACCGGGGTGAGATCGAGTTTGAAGTCGCCCGAATGAAGGATCACACCCTGCGGCGTGTGGACGGCGATCGCGAACGCATGCGGCACCGAGTGCGTCACCGGGATGAACTCGACGTCGAACGGTCCGATTTTTCGGCGCTCGTTGTCGGCGACCACCACCAATTCGGTTCGATCGAGAAGTCCGGCTTCTTCGATACGACCGGCGGCGAGCCCGAGGGTCACCGCCGAGCCGTACACGGGAAACGAAGCGTCTCGTAACAGGAACTGGAGTCCGCCCACGTGATCTTCGTGACCGTGAGTTGCAACGCAGGCCTCGATCCGATCGGCGTTCTCCCGCAGCCACGTGAAGTCCGGTAGCACCAGATCGATGCCGTGCATGTCGGCGTCGGGGAACATGAGTCCGCAGTCGATGAGGAGGAGTCGATCGTCCTGCTCGATCGCCATGCAGTTGCGACCGATCTCGCCGAGACCGCCGAGAAAGACCACTCTGATCGGAGCTGGCATCAGAACCCTTCGGCGCGACGAGCGTCGAGTCCGGCCAGAACTCCCTTGGCCCGTTCGAGAACGAAATCGGGAGCTGGACCCATGGGTAGGCGACACTCTCCGACCGGAACGCCGAGGTGGTTCATCATCACCTTCGACGGAATCGGGTTCGGTGCGTCGTCCCCGGTCTCGTAGGCAAAACTTGGCAACAATGCCTGATTGACCCGCCTCGCACCCACCGAGTCGCCGGCCTGCCAGCGATCGAACATGATCTGGTGATCAGGTCCGGTCCAGTGCGTGGCCACTCCGATCACCCCGACCGCTCCAACCGACAGCAGCGGAAGCGTGAGCGAGTCGTCGCCGCTGTACACCTCGAAACCCTCGGACGCGTTCGCAATCACCGACGCGGTCTCACCTGGGCTGCCGGCCGCGTCCTTCAATGCCAGCACGTTGCGGTGACGACGCGCCAGTTCGAGGATCGTCGCCGAATTGATCTTGCGCCCCGATCGCACCGGAATGTCGTAGAGCACGACCGGCAGATCGGTTGCGTCGGCCATGGCACCCATGTGTCCTGCGATACCTGCCTGAGACGGGCGGTTGTAATAGGGCGTGACCGCAAGAATTCCCGCAGCACCGAGACGCGTCGCTTCTTTGGTCATGTGGACCGAGTGGCTCGTGTCGTTGGTGCCTGTTCCCGCCACCACTGGAATGGTGACCGCTTCGATCACAGCGGCGAAGAGCGACAGGCGCTCGTCGTCGGTGAGCACTGGTGACTCTCCCGTCGTGCCGGCCACCACGAGGCCGTCGTTCCCGTGATCCTGAAGCCAGCGCGCCAGCCGACGCGCCGCGTCGAGATCGAGCGCTCCGTCGGAACCGAAAGGTGTGACCATTGCGGTCAGCACCCGTCCGAAACGTGCCATCAGAAACTCCCTTCTGCCGCACGGTCGATCCCCTGACTGAGAATCAGATCTTCGTGCAGCTCCATCCACACGTCGTGGAACGAACCGCACATCACTCCGGTGAACAAGTCGTGGCGTCCCTCACGAACGGAGCGACATGTCGACTCGAGTCGACCGCCGTAGGTGCGCAGACGACCGAGAACTTCCGACATCGCGCCGACTACTGGACGGGCTTCGGAATCGAGTTCGGACAATCGATCGATCACTTTCGCGTCGTACTTCGGATCGGAGTGGTCGTTCATCTCCCCGTCGCGTAGTTGCCAGTCACCACACAACTGCTTGAAACGTCCGTTCAGATCGAGAAACTGCGCGTAGTGCGGGGCCAAGGCACCCAGATCGATTCCACGAAGATCGGCGGCCAGCGCCTCGACGTGAGAGGTGCGACCTTGGGGGGTGAGCTGCCACAACGAACGAGCCTCCCGGAACACGGCCCACTCGGAGTCGGCCATCGATCGAAGATGCTCTTCGACGACCCCATGATCGAGTTCGATCATCTCGACCAGGTTGTCCACCCGCGCGAAGCCCTTGATCCGAAGAGCATGATGGGTCAGAAAGGTTGGCTCTGAGGTACGTGATGATTCCGAAGAGGCCATGGACCACGATCGTAGTTCTCGAACCCGACACGAAGACTTGCTTTTGCGACGTCGTCCATCTCGACGCCCGTTCATGTCGAATTTCGAAGAGTCGAGGGGGGTAGGGTCGCGACGTGTCCCGGCTCAACCTCGTCGTCGTCTTCGGCGGTCGATCGGCAGAACACGATGTGTCCTGTGTGACGGCAGCACACGTTCTCCGAGCCGTCGACCGCAACCGGTACGACGTGACAGCGATCGGTATCGACCGAGACGGATCGTGGCATCTGGCCGAAGGAGCGATGGCCGCCCTCGAGGGCGGTCCCGACCAATTGCCCGAACGGCTCGAACCCGACGGACTCCCGGTGTCGTCGGCTCCCGTTCTCATGGCGGCCGCATCGACTGGTACCACCGTCGTCCTTCCCTTGCTTCACGGGCCGATGGGCGAGGACGGAACGATCCAGGGCCTGCTCGAACTTCTCGATCTCCCCTATGTCGGGTCGGGAGTTCTGGCGTCAGCCGTCTGCATGGACAAGGCCATGGCCAAGGATGTTCTGGCTCGTCACGGAATTCCACAACCGCGTCACACGACGGTCACCGTCGGGTCATCCACACGCTCACATCTCGAAGCCGCCGCTCGCGATCTCGAGTATCCACTCTTCGTCAAACCCGCGAACATGGGATCCTCGATCGGCGTCAGCAAAGTACGGGACATCGACGAGATCGCCGCAGCCGTCGATCGAGCTTTCTCGTACGACGAGGTGGTCGTCGTCGAAGAAGCGATCGAAGGTCGCGAGATCGAGGTGGCGGTTCTCGGCAATCATGATCCGCGCGCAAG